>CEPQ01008289.1_pt1 | contig 20388 bp, 18 predicted proteins | sample 530411 | NCBI WGS metagenome assembly CEPQ01 (sample SAMEA2620039, study PRJEB7988) | marine metagenome | isolation source: saline water (ENVO:00002010), including
GGCATCAAACTCAGTTTGGCTTGTTGGGCCAAGTGAGGTATTTAATGTGTTTACTACACCGTATTCTAGCTCGTTACCACCGTGAGTCAGTGACAGGTCATAATTCCAGACATCCCCATAACCTTTAATGCCAGCGATAAGCGACATATCGGTTATATCGGTTTGGATAGAAGGTAAGAAACCATCTGGATAAATCTCGACGATATTACGTGAGTCCTGCGCTCGGCGATAAAAGCCGCTACCAAGAGAGTCACGAGTGCTATAGCCAGCTGTAGTGTAAAACTCAACGCTATCGGTAAGGGCTTTACCCGCATTTACGAAAAGCGCATAGTCCTCTACTTCACCGTTACCGTAAACGTGGTTGTAGCGGTTAACTGTAAGCTCACGAGGGTCTAAATTCCCCTCTGCATCGCGGGCATAGTTTTCTCGCTGATCGTAGTCGGCACGATTTGCCTGGCCGCGGTCGCGATATTCTGCAGAAACATTTACAAAACCATCATCGCCCCACTCAAAGCCCACATTGCCTCGAAGGGTGAAGGTTTGTCCGTCGGTTACTTCACGGTCACTGCCCTCATCAAATGCTAAATTACCGTCAGCGCCAATACTTACCCCTTCAAGGTTAGGTACGCCGTCCATCGTTGTTACATTAGCACCGTAAGTCGCCGATACTTCACCGCCTTCAGCGGCATCTTTCAATACTATATTAATTACGCCAGCGATAGCATCTGAACCGTATTGCGCCGCAGCACCGTCGCGCAGCACTTCAATGCGTTTAATCGCATTTGCTGGAATGGCATTTAAATCTACCGCTGAAGAGCCACGGCCCACTGAACCGTTAAGGTTAAGTAGTGCTGAGGTATGACGACGCTTACCGTTTACCAAAACCAGCGTGTGATCTGGCGCTAGACCTCGAAGCTGCGCTGGCCGTACGTGGTCTGTGCCGTCGGTAATAGACGGTTGAGGAAAGTTAAAGCTAGGCAGTAACTGATTTAAAATCATGTTGGTTTCAGTAAGGCCCGTCGCTTCAATAGAAGATGCATCAATAATATCAATTGGAACGGGAGAATCGTTGACAGTGCGGCCAACCCGTCGCGAACCTACAATTTGAATTTGCTCAACATCTTGCTCATCGATAGTTGCTTGGTCTTGTGCAAAAACCGACGTGGAAAAAGGCATTCCAGCTATCGCAGAAGCAATAAGGGAAAGCTTAAAAGCAGAAGCGCTAAATTTAGCTTGTTGCATTGTGTTGTTCCTGAATTTTATGTGTTTACCGCTTGAAAGAGAAATACATATCACACGAACTAAGGATCACATGATAATGGCACTTTCATTTTATCCGTAAAATGTAGGAGTACTGCTAAACGCTTGTTTGACATACAAGACTGGTTATTATGGAAGTGAAGCTGAACACAGCTTATGAGCAGAGTTAAGCATAAAGTTGCATTGAGATACAATACTAAAGTAGTAAATAGCCTTGTTTATGCTGATTAAATTGTAGTGACTTCAATATAGGACTGCTAGCGTTTGTGTAAACGCCGCAGTTCACGTAACACATGGAAATCCGCTCACTTACCAAAATAGTGCAAGATTCGTTGTTCATACAGCTCTTGCTCTATTGACGCGTCATAAGCAGCATCTCTATTTTTAATTGAATCCGCCCATGGAAGTCGTTCATTTTCAACTCGAAGCTTTTCAAAAAGCTGATCTGTCTTACCAATAATTTTTGCTGGTACACCAGCAACAACACTATTTGAAGGGACATCTTTTGTTACTACCGCACCAGCAGCTACGACACAATAGTCCCCTACAGTAATATTCCTAAATACTTTTGCGTCCTGCCCTATAAAAACATTATTGCCCACTACGATTTTACCAACAGCGTCTAATCTTACGGCATATGCCTCGTTCAACATATTAACCACACCATCGTGCGCTAAAAGCATGCAGTTTGCTAATCTTACGTTGTCGCCGAGTGAAATATATTTTGCATCGCCTATGTATGTACCTGGTATAATTGAGCAATTATCACCCATCCGATAAAATAAACGGTGTTTACGCAGAACCTTGGCATACTCAACTCCTGTCGGGCGACCGAGTTTGCTGTATACAGTGATAAACTTTCTATTTCTTAGTGCACAAGCTTCCAAGAAGCGCGAGACGACTTTTTTCATCATTATTTAATCCTCCTTGATTGCGGCTATCGTATTAGAAATATGGCTTGTTTGAACTGAATCGGATTATCGCCAGTCCCAATGATAAAGCTATTTATTGTATAAACGCTATTCAAAATACATAAAAACCGCTAATATTTAAACTGAATGCAGTATTCACCATTACCAAAGCTTCTCTTATGCTTTCGCGTTACTTTTTGTATAGATAGCAATAATGTAACGCAGTTACTTCGGTTTTTAGCGCATGGATATTGTTAAGCCATTTCTCGAAGTAATGCTGGATCAAAAATGCTACATCAAAACTTACAGCACGAAAAGCAGCACCATTCAATCTAGACTGAAGTAATTTCTGCCACCATCTCAATCCTTTATTAACCGTTTTGCTGGCACACCAATGTAGACAGAATTTGGTTCCGCATCTGTTGTCAAAACTGCATTGGCACCTATTTTAACATTTGCATTTACCGTAATAGGCCCTCGAAGAAAAGCGCCGGCCCCTACATCCACATGATGCTTTAATTCAACTTCACCTGCTAATGTTACATTTTGAAAAATCAGGCAGTTTTCGCCGATTACAGCTTTAGGGTGAATTACAATCCCATAAGGGTGAGGTAAAAGAAGACCGCCACCGATTTGGCAGTTTAGGTCTATCTCGCTACTACAAACTACAGACCAAAATCTATGCCGCAGAACACAAATTTTCTTACGCATTAAGCTGAATGGCGATTTACCTGTAGATTTTTGATAATCACGAATTGAGAGTAGTAACTTTTTACCCGGGTCCCAAAACCGTTGTGGCGCTTCTCTAGACCAATCTGGCACTTTCCAGTTTTTTTTAGCTTCATCCATAAAATTATTCACAAATTTCCAAGGTACTAATTAGTTGGATGATTTTACAACTTTAGCAGGCACACCTACCGCCACAGCGTTTTCAGGTATTGACTTTAAAACAACAGCGTTTGCGCCAATTTTGGCGTTATCACCAATTACAATATTTCCCACAATCACCGCTCCGGCTCCTATGCTCACTCCATTTCCAATTGTAGGTTTAGCATTCAGGTCGTTTGTGTCTGCAATTCCCATAGTCGTATTCTGCCGAATAATTACGTCCGAGCCTATTGCACGTGCACCTAAAACCATGCCACCAAAGTGTTCTAATCTAACTCTTCTGCCAACAGGAACATTGTAAGACAATTTCATCCCACAGAGGATTTCACATAACTTGAACATTATCTTATAAGTAATGGTGAAAGGTAGTCTTAGATACCTATTTTTTATAGACATCCTAGCATTCCCGAAGCGATGCCAGAAAAGGGTCCAAAAACCCTGCGACGCGATATTTTGTCCGTTCTCTACGAAGTCTTCTTTTATAAGCGCAAAAAAACCAATGCCTTTTGGATTTAAGTTTTTGCTTCCATCGTTCAATGGCGGTGCAGTTGGTTTACTACTCATGACTGTTTATCGTAACTTTCTCAGGGAAGTGACGTAAACGAGCCTTACCAACAAAGAGGGGTTTAAGAGAGTATTGAAAAAAATCTTTTAAATACCCTTTCGGTAATGTTTGTGGCTTATTCAACAATCTTTTCAAAGTAATACCAACCATAGCAGAAACAAACTTTGCAATAGCTAAGATGCACGTTAATGCCCAACCTTTTGTTTTCAAAAAGTACAAACGCCAACTGTCATAAATGTATACGGGCTGCGCTTTATTTCTATGCTGCCCACCCTCCATTCCAGTGGCTGCACCAGCGTAATGGCTCACCCTTGCGCTTGGCTCGAACTTCACAACTCCACCAGCTTTTTTCAGTCTGTACATAAGTTCAGTTTCTTCATAATAAAGGAAGAAGTCAGGATCAAAAAAGCCTACTTTTTCTAGGAATGCAAAATCCACCATAAATGCAGCGCCCGTTACCCAATCTGTATGTTCTGGTAATGTGGTAGGCGGCTTTGCAACTTCGAATCTGTCAAAGAGTCTTGATAATGGTCCAAACGACAAAGCAGAAACGCATTCATTTATGAAATTCGGAAAGCGAAATGAAGAAACTACGGATTTACCCGTATCTGAACGCACGACTAGAGCACCAACCGCAGCTTGCAAAGAGTTCTTTCGAAAAGAATCGAGAAAAATGCTGACAATATCATTTTCAAAAGCAGCATCGGGATTTAAAAAAAGAACGAACTCCGGCTGCGTTTTTTCTTTGGCAAGATGATTAAGCACAACATTGTTTCCACCACCAAACCCAAGGTTGAACCCCAAAGGCCAAATCTCGACAGCCTCTCCCCAACAATTTTCACTGTGGGCTTTATTAAGTAAGGTAACATCGTCGCAAACAGAAGCATTATCTACTATGTAGATTTTTAAATTGTAATGGTCCGGCGTTTGATGAAAAATTGAATTAACAGCTTTTACAGTATAATCAGCTGTTCCGTAGTTGACTATTATCACCGAAACTTGATTTGTAGTCCCTATTGACATTCGAATTCCCTTTGACGAGCGCTTGCATTTAACGCCTTAATTTATATTCCATATTACAACGATAATAAACTGTCATGCTACATTATTGCGCACTAAAAAACTCGATCAGGCTAAGATATACACAAATTTAACACAACATTCACCCAAATATCACTCCCTTTACTTTTATGCAAAATATCGAACTTAAACGCTTTCTGTGCAACTTTGAAATAAAGAATAATGTGGTTAGGAAAAACGTTTCAGCATTTTATGCCGCTACTGATGAATTTAGAAAAGGTGCCAAGCTCTCTGGTCGATTCGGATTTTAAAATGGGACGGCGTTAAAGGCGCTAAAGCGTGCGCCGTATATCTCTCAGATTACCCACCAGGTATTCATCGCAAAGGGCTTTACATAACAATTAAAAACAAATCACTAAGTTTTAAAGCGGGTGATTTGGTAATACTCAGAAAAAATTCTACCAAATAGATAGAGAGCATTATCAAGCTCCCAACTGGCGACAGGGTTCTGCAGCAGCGTTTGGAATTTGATGACACTTATAACACGTCAAATTTTGATGGCACACACACTAAACTGCAACAAGTAAAAATCAATTCGTTTTATGAAGTCCATTCATTTATAACTACGAAAGTAGCAGAGGGCGAACTTGTTGTGCTTGTTTCAGAAAAACAACAATAAAACTTTTACATTTTATCTCGCGTTGTCTTGTCCCAACTCGCTTTTCGGCCTGAAACAAGGCGAGAATATACCGAAAACTTAGAAGTTAAAAATTTTATCATTTTCGGAATATCACTTAGTCCAATAAGCGCTTTTCCTCTTACAAACCATACCAGAAATAATGTGCTGAAAGTAATTAAAAAAGAAGACGCAGATAGCGATAGTAAAACCCCCTGCATCCAGTAGACTACCAGCATCGTGCCAACCATACAAAAAGTAGCCTGAAGTAAAAAGAAGCTAATTAACGGTGGAACTGCAGCATCTAACAAAAGAAAGAATGACCTGAGGTCCCTACGAAATACGCAGTTAAGCAGTTGTGCTGGAACTCTGATGATTGTTGCCAAATGGCCATGCTCCCAGCGGTTCCGTTGCTCATCCAGCCCCTTCTGATTTTCAGGAAAATAGCTTTCGACTTGTGCTTCTTGGCAAAAATGAACTGGTTTGCCTGTTAAAGAAAGGTTTATTCCAAGCTCTAAATCTTCAACTATTGAACCAGATGCAAATTCGAGTCCTTTGAATATATCAATTGGAAAGGCGATACCTGAGCCTTGAATATGTGCAGTTCTAGCCAATACTTTTAGCCCAACTGCCCTGATAGCGTTTTTAACCCACCATGTAAACTGCGGCACTAACGTTTTCGGTGAACTATGCTTGGATTGCATTAAGTATCGCGCCTGGCAAACTTGCTTTCTATCATATGTAATTTTTTTCAGCCTTTCTAAGCTGTCATCAGTAAAAAAACAATCTGCGTCAAAAATAATTACCACATCTACATCTAAGTTTTCACAAACCCAATCTTTACCATGCTGTAGCGCATACCCTTTGCCTTTTTTGACATCATTAAACCGTTCAGTTACATAAACTCCAAAGGATTCACAGATCATTCTTGTATTATCCGTGCAATTATCCGCAACAACGACAACGACATCATTTTCTGTTTTATGACTATTTAACTGTGCAAGTGTCTCACCAATTGTATCTTCTTCGTTATGGGCAGGTATTAGTATAGCACTTTTTATATTATGGCTATCGTTAGAAGGTAACGTTGTAGTGTTTTCAAACTCACGATAACTGATAACACCTACTATTAACTCTACTGCTAGAAAGCAAGATAAAACGAAAATGGGTACGCCAACAATTAGTTCAAACAAAAGTATCAACACTTACTTAATTCCCCTACAAAGGTTTTGACTTTTTCGCTTTCTTTAGCTGAAGAATGTTCTAGTTTAACCCTTCTAAAACCTTCATTTGTCAATTTTGACACTTCGTTATGAGATAATTTGCTAAATCGTTTTATGCCATCGGATATAGCATTTTTACAACCTGGCACAATTAACAACCCTGACTCTCCATCTTCTATCAACTCTGGAATTCCATTGATATGAGTTGTTAACACAGGTACCTTTAAGGCCAAGGCTTCCATGATAGCGACTGGAAGCCCTTCAGCAAAACTTGGCAATACCATTAAAGATGCACTTGTTAAAAGTTCTCTGATGGTTTTGGAATCGACCCACCCTGTTATTGTTACATGTTGGCCTAATTGATGTTGTGAGATGAAGGATTCCATATCACTACGTAATTCGCCGTCGCCAGCGAACGTCAAGTGAAGGGGTATTCCAGATTTAATTAAATCTGGCAGAGCTTCTAAAAGTAGCATTGGGCCTTTTTGTTCACAAAGCCTTCCGATACACAGCAGCTGAAGTATATCATTGTTAGTAGAGCGCTCAATCATGTCTACTTCACGATTGAAGAATATATCTCCAAGGCCACAATGCACAATTTTTATTTTAGCCCAATGCTTATAATCAACCCATCGGTATAGCTGGCTTTGGCAATACTTAGTTATTGCAAACACTAAACTGGCACGTTCAATTTTTTCTTTTAAATTAATTCCGTATGGGCGGTCAAACTCTTCAGGGCCATGAACAGTGAAACTAAATGGAATATCAGTGAGCATGGATGCATACATAGCTATATCGGTAGAGTTTGTCCCAAAATGAGCATGAATATGGTCACTTTCTTTTTTTCGGACCTGACTTGCTAGCAACATACCTTCTGCTAAGTAAAACAAGCTTTTTATTACACCTGTATCAGAATTCCAACCTAGCCTTAGCGATAACAAAAAGCAGTTGAAGAACTTTTTGATTGAGAAGAATCCAACAAGAAAAAGAGTTTGGATTATTTTTAACTTCCCTACTTCCAATAAATAATGGGTCTTATTTTTTTCTTGAAAATCTGGATTATTTTCAGCTATTTCACCATCTTTATGAATAGCTACCCTGTCAACAATAACACCTAGCTCTTCAAGACCTTGAATTTCGTTACGGATAAAGGTGTGGCTGACTTTTGGGTAATGGTTTATAAAATACGTTATTTTCATTGTTTACTGCTATCCAACGTTTGTTTTTCAAAACGTATTTAATTACAAATCTTGGTTCTCATTTTCTGAAAGCACTACTGCAAAAAGAAACATAGGAATACCCAAAACATAACGCTTAAAGAGCCTTCTCGGCTCCTTAAATAATCGATAGCACCACTCCATTCCGAGGCTTCTAAGTATTTTAGGTGCACGTGGAAAGCGTTCTGCATAAAAATCGAGAATGGCACCGCCACATATCAGTACAGTGGAACCTTCATACCCTGATACTTTAAATTCTTCACAAAAAACTTCTTGTTTTGGCATACCCATACCCAACAATATAATATCGGGTTGCACTTCATTAATTTTTGAAAACACATCTTGATTTGATTGAAAACCGTCAATCGCACAAACTATGTTTATGTTTTGAGACTTCAACTTTTCAACGGCTTTCGAAAGGTATGGTTCCGCGGTGCCAACGCACATTACGCGCTTTTCGTTATGCTGGTTTAAAATTCTAGGAATGAGATCGGTACCGTTGGCATTGAAGCCGAAAGGAAGAGAGTAAGCTTTCATCATTAATTTAACGCCGATTCCATCACGAAAAACTAAGTTAGACTCCATTAAAGCTTTAGAAAAATCTGATTTTTGCTGTGCCATCAAACATGCGTGTGCATTTACAAATGAAACAACGCTAATACCTTTTTTAGAGAACAGGTCGCTGACTAATGTTAATGCATGACGTGGAGAGTCAACAACATCGATAGCTTTGGCTATGTTTTTCATATTAGTCCCTTAACACGAAGCTGGTTTGTCTTAAATTATACTTTTAACCTAGAAGTATAATTTTACACTATTTTTGACTTAATTACACCGTTAAAATTACTTTAAACTCATAACTCATTTAAAAATAATACCTGTAGAAATTAAAGGGTTTATTTTTTCAAGCTAGCTATTAGGATCGCACCACCAAACAACCACATCCAGGGATGAGTTAAAGATGAATTCGGAATTTGATCTATCATCATTATCGCCGGGAATAGAGCGAAGAGTGAATTCAACCTCATTCTTTCAGAGCCTTTATATCTATTGATGTAAGTTACTCCTGCAAACAGCAGAAAGTTAAGTGTTGTGTAAATAACGCCAAAGCTCATCGTCCAAATTATCCATGTGCCATCTACAACAGTTTTATACAACATCATTCGAGAGCCACCGTTTCCAATAAGAAAATTATTCCCTAAGTAGTCCAAAAGAAATGCTTCGTTTGAAAACCGGAAATATAACGATTGCGCGCGCTCGGCGTTAAACCTAATTAAGTAATCGTTAATAATTTCGTAAGGGATGAAGCCTAAATAGGAAATATAAGGATAAAGAACAACAAAGGAAACTATGATAGTACTGGCTTTGAAACGTAGGGAGTTTCTTAAAGTAAACACCATTGTTGCGCATAGCAAAGCCATGATTATGGCTGATACAGATTTCAGTAAGATGATAAAAACAAAAAACAAGAACAGAAGCGCTAAATTCACCCTTTGGTTTATGAAAAATACTTTTGCCTTGTACAGAATAGACAAAGCAATAAAGCCAGCCAGATAAATATTAGAAGTTAAAAGGCCATGCCCTAAGAAAACAACAGCTCGGAAACCGCCATCTCGTACTTGCTGAATAAAAGAATGTGGATGATAGCCATAAACCCAATTATGGAGTTGGGGGCTTAGGCGAAGCTCAAGAAGTACTAACGGGGCATACATCAGCAATGACCATACCAACAATTGAAAAAGCCTAAAAACGTCTTTATTCGATTGCGTAATATTAATAGCGATAATAAATGGAAGAATGCGCAGGTATGCTAACAAGGAGTTAGAGAATCCATCGTGAGGAGTTAGCGATGGTAACCAAAACGCACCATTAAAAATTGGTGAAAGATTGAAGAACACATTTATAAACGGGATGGCGACAACAATGCCAATGACAACTTTTAGCCAACGATATTGGGTAAAAAAGTGAAACTTTTTCTTTTTAAGAATAAGGATAGAAATAAGAGCACTAATATTAGGAATGCTCTCTTTATCAAGTGGTGGCAGTAATGGAAGATCTAGTTCAACCTTTAACGGTAAAATGAAATAGCCGCCAACAATAGTAACGAAGGTAGCGGTTACAGTATCTAGCTTTAGGTAAGCTAAAATTGCAATTAAAGGCCAAGAAAAAAGTACTAAATAAGGAATAACGTCATACATCTAACAGAATGCCTATTTGTACTCAATTAGCAAGTTTTGCTTGCCTTTGATTTTATTTGTAAAAAAGCGAAGCATACCTTTAAACTCTGCAAGTTTACACAGCATTGTTAACTGTGCTCTTATTGCACCTTTGCCGGGCGAACTGCTTTCATAGCTTCGGCGTAATTTAGTAAATTGGAATAGCCCAACTGCGATTAAAAGAATAAATAAATATATACTGATAAAAGGCGATAATAGAAGGCTTCCGGGGTAAATTGCCCCCCATATTAATATACTTTTCATTGCACCTAGTTCATATTTTTCACTTGAAGTGCCATAGCGCCAAAAACCTTCGGTAGCGGCATGTCCATAACGCTCCGCACGCTTCCACCACTGCGAAAACTTAGTTAACGCTGCATCATGATATGTCATATCTGCGTCTATACGCTTTATTTTCCAGTTACTTTGTCGCAACCGGTAACACAGTTCAGGTTCCTCGCCTGCAATCACAGTGCCATTGAAGCCACCTTCTTTTAAAAATGCCGACGCGCGGTATAAAGCATCACCACCACAGGCTTTGTTGTAGCCAATAGGTGTATTCCATTCTAGGTCTATAAGTGCATTATATGTGCTGCTTTGGGGGTTAATTTCTTTTCTTCTTCCGCAAACAACGGCCACGTCTTGTTCTTTTTCTAGCACTTCAATGGCGCTTGTTAACCAATTTGGTGCAATTTGGCAATCACCGTCTACAAACTGAATATAGGTCAAATTAGGGTAGTGTTTCGAAAGATAGTCTACCCCTGCATTTCTAGCACGAGCAGCGGTGAAAGGCACAGTTGTGTCGAGTTCTACAACACCTACGCCCGCCTCTTTTGCTACCTGAACACTGCCATCTGTAGAGCCCGAGTCTACATAAACAAACGTAAATTCTTGTGTTACTTTTGAAAAAGACTCAACACATTTTTTAAAACGCTCGCCTTCGTTACGACCAATTGCCACTATGCCCAATGTGCTCATTTTTTTACTTCCCTGTAAGCGGCCTAGCTGGAATTCCAACTACAGTAAGGTTGCTTTCAATGTCTTTTACTACCACAGAATTTGCACCAATTTGCACATTGTCACCAACTCTTATACTGCCAAGTAGTTTAGCGCCTGCATCTATATTAATGTATCCTTTCATTTAGAACGACCCTTTTTAGTTAGATTAAAAAATCAGACACACATAAAGCACACAAAATAATGCAGGTATGAAAAAACCAAATTTAAATCGCAAAACTTTGATTTTATAGAGGTAATAGTATTGGGCTAACAAAGCAATCAAATTCGTTAAAAACACTGATATGAAGACTCCGTTTAACTGAAACATTTCAAATAAAAACGGTAGTATCAAAGCTAAACTTGTTACTCTTAAAAGCATCACTGCAAAATGAACTTTTGTTTTATTTTGTATCATTAAAATGGCATTATTGAGATTTAATGCTGATAGCAAAATTAAAGTTGGCAAATAATACTGTAGCATTGTTCCTATAGCGTGATAGCGCGCGTCATATACCAACTTAATCATATAAGGAGCTAAACTGCCTCCAATAACAGTCGCCACTCCTACAACTAAATTAGATACCCAGGTAACATTGTAAAAAGAAGACCCAAAAGCAGAGGTATTTCTTACGTTGCTTAATGCCGGTAGTAAAACGCTGTTAGTAAGCTTGTAAAAAAAAGTGGTTGCTAAGCCAATGAACATTAATGTTATGGAGTACAACCCAAAATCATCTGCCTCTAATAGAGCTGATAGAAATAATCTATCAGCATTTGCGGCAACGAATGTCAAAGCTGAAGATAGCAAAATCCATTTCCCGAAGTTTTTCACTTCAACCATTATTGAACTACTTAACCAAAATGAATGTCTCGTCTCGAAAAGTGCCCATGTTAGTATCGAGAGTAAAAATGAATTTACAAACGCCGCAGAAGCAAGGGCCCAAACAGAAGGGCTTAAGTACGCCCATACTATCATCGTAACGCAGCCAAAGAACTGACAAATCAGCTCAATTAGGTTAGGCTTGAGTACATTCATTTCTCGGCCATATATAAATTTAGATAAAGGTTTAAACCCGTCAAAGATACATATAAAGCTCATAACTGCCACTAAAACTGGAAGTTGAGGTGAGCTATGTAGGCCATTTAAACTAATACTATTAATTTGTTGCAAATTCCAGATACCATAGGCTATTACAAGTGATATGGTGAAAAATATTACTCCCCTTATAACTTGCATAGTCCAAACAGTATCTAGCATTTCCTTATTTCTATGGTCTTCATGCTTTAGAATATACTGACTCAGACCAACATCTGACATCATCTGTATGCCTTGCCTAATTATTAACGCGAAAGCAGCAACAGCATAAATATCTGGAGCTAACCATCGAGCTACAACAAGGTTAGAGCTTAAGCGTAAGAGCTGTGACAGAACAAAGAAAATACTTGTATAAAATGTCGCTTTTCTTGTAATTCCCATTATGGTTAACGGCTAACATTCATTAGTTTTTTCAAGCCATTTACTCTTTAAATGAGTCAATTGCTGGCTCGAATAGAAATGCTTATAAACTTTTGAATCAAAAATTTGATCTAAAAATTTTTCATTAAATCGCAACTCAGACCTTATATATCGTTGAAGATCCGCTGCGCTCTTATTATTATGTAAATTTGTGTATTCTATATCTAGCCTATCAACTGGCAACCCAAGTAATTCGGAAACGCCATACTTGTAAGCTTTGCTTAACTCTTCAAATTTCATTATGAGAACTTCAAAATTGTCATTTTTTATAATCTGATACCCTTTCACTGGGTCAAATTTTTTTGCAAATATGTCTACACCTATCTCTTTTTTAAAAACAGAATCAAACCAAGTCACTATCTCCCAGTTTCTTGGATCATCAGCTTCCATTTTTTCTTTAATATATTTCAGAGAATTCTGTTCCGAGAGAGAGCCATACGCGCTAATTATTTTCTCCTCATTTTTCTCTAGATGAAGAATATAAAGCGACATTAGAATTTCTATTGGGTCTCTAAAGATAGTTATAACCTTCCAAGGTTCTTTTTTATTTTTAAACGCCCTCGAATTAATTAGCTTTCCAAATATCTTGCCAAGATGTAGGTAATGAAAAGATCGCTCATTATTCCCTTTTAATTTCCGCAATTCTTCATCGGCTCGTTCTGCTGACAATGTATGTAAGTGATAAATAGGTATATGTGGAAATGAGTTTTTTAAAGACTCATAAACACTAGTTGACGCTACCCTGCCTTGTTGGTATATCAGCACAGGAATTTTTTGTTCGCTCATTAATGAGTTAATCTTTCTATTGTCAAAATTGAGTACAAGACTATTAACTATATTATAGAAAAAGGGCGGTGAATTAGAGACAAATGTCACTAACTTTCGCCTTAATTTAGTTTTATTCATCATTCTTCCCTAAAGTTTTGTAACGAAAATGAAAGCTCGATTGGATAATGGTCAGAACCATAGCTTTCCGAATGAATTAGATGATTCTGATATTTCAACTTTCTGTAAAATACGTGATCAATTTGCAACCACGGACCGAATAAACCAAATTTCCTAGCACTTCCAGGCCATGTTGACGACCTATCAGTCATATGCTGTTTAAAGTTAACACTTCGAAAATTTGCTCTCATTAAGCTAATTGATTCATTGAATGGAGTAGCATTAAAATCTCCAGCAATAATCGTTGGCATATTGATGTCATTTGCGAACTTTATTAGTCTGTTCACGCTTCGTATTTGGTGATCAGCTGAACTCTTTATGCTTTTAGCTAAATGAACGTTAACCAATGCGATAAAAGAATCTTCTACTTGCACCGAAATATAATAGGAATGTTTGTTTTTTAACTCTATCATAGGGAATTTTGAAAAGGTCACTAGCTGCGGATTACTACTACTAACTACAACATTACAGTGCTGTTTAATAGTTGGCTCTGCCTCTAAAAACAAGTCAACATCACCTAATTCTTGCACTTGAATAATATCGTAATTATTGCAGTTTATTATATGCGCAATCTCTTTATAGTCTTTATTGAGGGACATTTTGCTAAAAGTCACAAATGAAAAACTCTTTATTGGTCCCGATTGTTGAACAAGCTCATTACCACCACGATAAAGGTTCAGATTGGGAACTAAAAGCGGAATTATTATAGAGGGCAGCGCTATAATTATAACGCCCCACTTAAGTTTTGTTGTCTTTAATAGCCAAAACAAAGCAGCAGCAATGGCTAGTGAAAAATACGGCACAAGCTGCCCTAAGAAGTTTAAGTATTTAAATATAAGACTACCGTCGTTAAAAATGCCGATGAAACTCCAGACAGCTAGCAGCAATAAGAGTGAAAATAGTAGCAATCTAACAACGTTAAGCATTAACCATATACCTTCGTAATTTGTTGACTTAAAAACTTAAGTTTTACAACCGTCAAACTTAGTTTGAATATTGTTAACTCGCACCAAATTACAAAAGAACGGTTTTTCACCTATCACCAAAGCATAATCGTAAACATTTTTAAACCTAGCGTAGTCAGTAACGTTGTTCATTTGTTTAATGGCTATTTCGATATCGCTTTTCGAAAAATTTCGCCAATGTTTAAGCAACAAAAACACAATTTCTTTAGCAACGTATTCGTCTTTACTGCCATAGTTATTTGCCATAGAAACTGCGCGAGAAAACTCGCTATCGAATTCCCCTAATTTAGCTTTAACGCGAAATATATCTGCCCATGTTCTTGGCCAGGCAACACGTTTTTCGGCAGAGGCACGATATAGCGCAAGCGCTTTTATTAAGTACGCCTTTTTCTGCTTAGCATCGCTTTCTACAAACGCTCGTTTTTCGAAATACGTGCCCGCTGTTACCATGTAATGAGGGTGATTAGGGTGAAGCGCCATCATAGTGTTAATATTCGCGGCTAGCCCTTCATCATCGGCAATCTGAAACACCGCAGTATCGGTAAACGAATTAAGCTTATTCGTTACCTTAAAATAAAATACGTTTGCTGCGCCCCAGCGATAAGCAAAAACAATTACTACAACACATACAATTGATAGCAAAATCTTAGCGATATACTTCATTGCGTTAGCCTCACCCTATTACCGCCTGAGAAAACAGTTTCTACTGTTTTTCATCAGAGTAACCATAGTAATCGTAGTAACCAGAGTATTCGTCGCCCTGCTTACTCACATCGGCAGCATTTAATATCACCCCTTCTATAACAGCGCCCGACTCTCGTAGTCTTCGAACTGCCGTCTTAACCACTTGCTTTTTAGTTGAGTCGGCTTTAACCACGAAGATTACAGTGTCGACAACTTTTGCTAGCACTAAGGTATCGCTCACCGCTTGGCAAGGTGCAGAGTCGATAACTATTTTGGTGTATTTGTGCTTAAGCTTGTCTAAAAGTTTAGCGAATTTATCACCTGCGAATAGTTCTAGTGCGTTGTGCGCATAGTGCCCTGCTGGTAATAAATCTATGCCCGACTCGTTATCTTTAACAATGCAGCCTTCTACATCCATATCGGTGTTAAGCACATCACTAAGACCTTGTTGATACGCAGGTAAACCAAAACGTTTAGCTAATGAAGGTTTGCGTAAGTCGGCATCGATAAGTAAAACCTTATCCATTTGCCCAAAGCTAAATGCCAAGTTTACCGACGTAGTCGACTTACCTTCACTGGGCACCGCAGATGTTACCAATGTAACCATGGTATTGTTGTCTAGCTGGCCTAGCATATGGCCGGTTCGAATAGTTTTTATTGCTTCGCTAAACGAACGATATTCTTTATCGAAGTAAATATGCAAAGGAAGCGTTTGGTTGCGTTTTACTTTGATCTTGGGTACCACACCCATGAACTTCGCTTCTAGCTCTTCTTCTACTTCAACTGAACGTCGGAAAGTATTGTTGAGGAAAGTAAGTAAAATAACCACAAAACACGCAAAGCCTGCACTCACAATAAGCGCTACGGCCAACAGTTTAGCTTTAGCTGGTTTTATTGGGTAAAGCGGCGCTTTAGCCACATCTATAAAGCGAGCATTTTCTTCGTTAAAGTCACTGGTAATATCAAGCTCTTTGAAGCGTTTGCTTATCAACTCGTTTAATTCTGTTAGCCTTGCCACATTGGCGGTTAGCTTTTTAAGTTCAGTTTCTTTACCCGTACCGCTTACAAAGTCACTTTCAACAGTGTTAAGTTCATTTTTAAGGCTTTGCTCTGTTTGCTTTAAGTTACTAAGCTTTTGCTTTAAATCGACCATTTCGGTTTTAACACGTTCTGCAAGTTTAGCTTGTAGTTGTTTAAGCTCGGTATCGGCAGCAATATACTTCGGGTGCTTAGGCCCGTACCTACGACTTACTTCGTTGAACGTAGTTTCTGCTGCAAGCTCCGCTCTGCTTAAATCTTGAATAGCCGCGCTTTCGTTAAACTGGCTTAATATACCGGTTTCAAGCACCTCTGCAGATTGGGTTTGGTTTAATATATTTTCTAAACGTATACGCTCACTACGTACTTCTAATAACCTTTCATTTAGGTTTTTCAACGTATCCTGATTTAACGCTTGCATACCACCGTCTAAAGATACGATGTTTTCTTGTTGAATAAACGCTTGTAGTTCTGCCTCTGCCAGCGCTAACTCTTCAGATACGGTTAAACCGCGCTGCTGCAACCATTCAATGGCTTTGTCGGTTTGCTGCATTTTTGCACTTAAAAAGCTGTCGATGTATGCTTCACCCAAAGCATTTACTACATCGGCCGCTAGTTGTGGGTCTTCTGCCTGAAAACTAATATTAACTAACTGCGTTAATGCAACAGGTCTTACGGTAATGCCAGCTCTGTACCACTTTAAAGCGCGCTGTAGCTTGATATCTTCTTCAGATATTGAACTTTGCGCTTTGTCTTCTGGTGCGCCAACAAACTCTTTGACCGATGTTTTAATAATATTAAGCATCGATGTTTTATCAGCTTTTTCAGACTTAGCATCGTCACTATTTAAAGCTACCAAATTTAGCTTGTTGATAACTTCTAACGCCAATGATTCAGATTGTAAAATTCCGAACTGGGTTTTCAAATATTCACGGGCGCCCATGTCCATGCCAGGCGCAGCATTACTTGAAACAGGAGTAGCATTTTCTTTTTTGATGTACAGGGTAGCTTTGGCTTCGTAAATAGACGGCAAACGCAAAATTAAAAGCGCAGCAATAATAGTAACGCCCGCAGAAAAGGTCATAATTTTCCACTTACTTCGCCACAGCGCCTTAACAAAAAGCCCTATATCGAGTTGTTTTTCATCGGTACTATTAATGTCATTATTGGTTGTTGTTCTGTTCATTACTAAATCTACTTCCTGTACCTATTAGAAAAAGCTCTGTTTTACTGTTACCACATCACCTGGTTGCAGTAATTCGTCCATGCCTACATCTTGAAAAAGCTGAACACTGCCGCTTTGCAGCTTACGCTTAAGCTCAATACCATTTAAAGAGCCGCGTTCTGTTAAGCCCCCTGCAATAGCAATGGCTTGTGAAAGTGTTAACCCAGGCTGATATGGGTAATTTTTTGGCGACTGTACCTCTCCCAAAATATAGAAAGGTCGATACTCAATAACATTTACGTCTACCTCGGGCTTCAGTAAATAGTCACCTATTAAGCCACCATAAATGAGCTTGCGTACTTCTTCTGTTGTGTGGCCAGCTACCTTGATCTCCCCTAAAAACGGGTAAAGTACTTTTCCTGAAGTGCTTATCTTTGTATCGAAGGTTAAATCTGGCTCGCCGTGAACGCGAATACTAATGGTGTCGCCAGTATCAAGTACATAATCATTGCTTTGGGCATAAGAATTCAAGCAGAACGCCATACACAAAACGGTTAATGTTAGACGAAAAATACTCATAGCTGTGCTGTAACTCCAATGCTTAATTGTTGGTTATCGTAGTCAAAAAGAGGTTGATTTGAACTATTAACTAAGAAGCGAAGCTGGGTATTAAACACCAACCATTTCGTTAAAGCCCGGTTGTAAGAGGTATAAAGGTAGTGCTGATTATCGTTACGTAACGAACCCTGTTCATCGCGTTTCTGGAATTCATAACCCACTTGAGTTGTGGTATGCTGTGACCAACTGTGACTCCAGTTAATGTCGAGCGACGTGGTTAACGTAGCGTCATTGTCTGCAACGCCTTCTACGGTTCGTCTGCTTACACTTGTAGTTACTATCGAATAGGTTTTGGGAGACCATTCCACCTGAGCGTCTACCGCTAAGCTTGTTATATCATTTCTGCTTGAATCTTCGAACGACCTGTTCTCGATACCTATTTTAAATTTACCCGTTGTTTTGGCTAAGCCTTCCCAAATTGCGCCAAGCAAAAACGTTGTTGTGTCGGCATTTCTCGTCGGTGTACCAACTAGTTCGTCTTTATAGTCAATAACACTGTGGGTAATGTCTGCGCTAAAATAAGTAACGTTGCCTGGACGATAGTAAAACCAAGCGCTGGTATCGACTGTACTTCTATTGAATTGGCGCGAAAACTCGTCAAAATTTGAATAATTAATTGAGTTAAAGCCCACGCTAGAACCAAACTGCGCTCGCGCTGCTAAGCTTCCGAATTCATAAGAAAATAATACGTTGCTACTTGAAAACTCGAGCACTTCATCAAACCGGTCTAGTTGAAATCGCGTTTGCTGAGACCCCCGCTTTTGATGCCCAAAGGTTTGGTCTAAATTCCAATTAAACCGATGCCTGCTGGTTGGCTCCCACCCGCCGTTATATTTAATGAAAAAGTCAGCGTAATCGTCTTCACTGCTGGTCGAGTATTTAGCAATATCTGAAAAAAATTGTATTTGATGTGCAGTTTCGCCGGGCATGGCGGTAAATAACACGGAAGGCGAGACCTGCCAGTAGAATGAGTCAATCTCATTAGTATCGGTTAGCGCTATGTTACTTTCATAACCGCTACCAATGTAGACAGATGGAGCGATTACTGCACCATTATCTAGCTTAATACCGTTACTTTCTTGCGCCTTTAACGTTGTGATAAACAAAACTGACAACAAAGAGAGTGGTAATGTGTGATACAGCCTATTCATTGTGCTCCCTGCAATTCATACTTTCCACGTTCTTTTGTAATTTTATTACAAGCTTGCTATATGTTAACTAAATTTCGCGTCAACACTATGACATTTTTCGTTTTTTTTTCGCTGACTTGAATTAACAGCTTGAATTAAGACGCATTTTATTCGCTAATTATGCTAAAGCTTTATTGCGTTTATCAACATAATAAACTAAAGCATTTATCGTTCCAACTGTTGGCCTACTATTCTAGCCCTTATATTTGAGCATATTCTGATGAAACTGTGGCGTGTATCTTTACTTTTAACAATACTTATTTGCTGCCAATCATGTGGCTCAACCTCAGTGCCACCGCAGGCTGATGAATATGAAGCCAGTAAAAGCGAAACCGTTGCCAGTAAGGTGAAATATTTACTGCAAAACCTTGGCCACCTATCGGAATGGCAAAAGGTGACCAGGGTAAATCAGTGGGTTAATAACCAACTTCAACAAGGTACCGACCTTCAAATTTGGCAGGTAGAAGACTATTGGGCCTCGCCCTTGGAAGCGCTAATAAAAGGAGCTGCGGATTGCGAAGACTATGCGGTTGCCAAGTATTTTCTGCTTATAGAAGCCGGTGTACAGCCTTCTAAACTTGTGCTAAGCCATGTCGATTATAAATACCAAGAAGCCCCGCATATGGTATTGATTTATGAGAACATTGAAGATAACGGCTTCTATGTATTAGATAATATTGTGAGCGAGATAAAGCCTTCGTTTTTAAGACAGGATTTAACCTATAAATACAGCTTTAACGCTACAACGCTTCTCACAGGAAGGCCACCCACTTTTTCTGCCGTTAGCGGTAGTGATCCAAACCAAATAAAAGTGTGGGCTGAGTTACTACAGAAATGGGAATATGAAAAGGCACTTTTAGACTAGCCTTCCAACGAACTGCCTGACAATAGTGCACTAAATGCACCACAACAGTGCGGAACATGCAAAACCCCCACTTAATTTAACAACTTAGCAACATGTTGGCTATTACTTTGGTGTCTATTTATTTTACACCTTAACAACTAAAAGCCCAAAAACCATCATTAACCACACCATAACATATTGAATAATATAAAATAAAATATTTCGGCACAATTTTAGCATGCAGCCAAAACGCTATTTAAAATAACAACACAATAGCAAGCGGAACGATTTGTGCTTCAGATTTACTCGATGTGTCATGACAGTGGAAGTGACGTAGTGCTGGAATGCATTTAGGGTATCGAGCTGTAAATCCCCCAATACTGATTGTGGAAAATTGATGGACAAAGGATCCCATACAATGAAGAAAATTCTCGCATTTTTGGCTTGTGCA
>CEPQ01051923.1_pt1 | contig 19850 bp, 22 predicted proteins | sample 530411 | NCBI WGS metagenome assembly CEPQ01 (sample SAMEA2620039, study PRJEB7988) | marine metagenome | isolation source: saline water (ENVO:00002010), including
GTGGAAACGCAGATACCTCACAGGGCGGCTCCGGTGGTTCAGGGTCGGGTAGCAGTGGCGCCGGCGGACCCAACGGAACCGCAACCCAGTTCCGGGACAGAAACTGTGTAGATGTCCATCAGACAGGCATGTTAGGCCTGATTCTGGGCAGTTCAGAGATCAATTGTTCAGACATGAAGAACTACGCCCAACTCCTTCCTAACTACGAGTCGGAGGGTGACGTCCAGGGCGTAATCCCACGCCAAATGACGCTGTTGGACGTGTCCAAGAAGCTGACCGAGCAATACTACGTGTGGATCGGTGAAGTCGTTGCGGCGTCTTACGACACATTCAACGAAACAGAAGGTTTCAAGGCACTCGTCAATAGAACTGGGATTGTCATTACCGACAACCAGCATCGGTCCCTAGTCACCTCGGCCAAGGAAACGCCCAACCTCTTCGTAGCTCAACAACGGCAACTGGCCTCGGCTGCAGCCCTCAAGGACCTATCGGGGATCGTTGGACGACTCGACTTGGCCGTCATGACCGGTCTACAGAATCAGGAATCAAGCGAACTCATCTCGCCACGGACTGCGAGCAACTACCTGCTGGCCGTGGACACGCTTAAATCCGAGCTCGACACGATTCAGAAGCAAATGGAAATTGACGGTTTGTTTAAGCGCTCATTCGAAGGGTAAAGGTCACTTTTATGGAAAGTGTAGAGCTGCTACCGCTTAAAATACTCTCAGGGAACCTACTAGGACTTATCCAGTTTTATTTTTTGTCCTGGTCTACTTTCCATTCGTCGATGCGAGAAGCCGCCATTCCGGTAATCTTCGGAGGCGGCTTGGTTTGGACAGTCTTAATTGCCGTCAAATTCCCCGAGGACAAATTCAAGGGAGTAGTTGGCACCTTCGTCATACTGGTTGTAACAGGAATACTTATCGCTCCGTCCAAAGATGCGTCAGTGATGATTCCTAGAAACGCACAAGCACCAACACCCGTTGCGAACGGCTCGGTTTGGACATTCCAGTTAGCTGGAAATGTCTACCAGCTATTCCGATCATCAACAGATAGTGTATTTAAAAATACACTACAAGGTGAGGCTACTGGGGGCGAAAGCTTTCGTACTGCAAAGCACGCGATCTTATATGATGACGCAGCTGAGAACGTGGCTGCCGAGTTAAAGACCTCGCCCGGCTTTGAGCTTGTGACCGCTTACATGGGTCTCTGCAACAAGGCTATTGAGGACGTATTCAATGACTCAGGTAAACTTGCAGCTGCGCACGGTGTCGGGTTGGCTGGCTCCAATCTGATTGGAGTGAACTCTTCGGATCGAAGCGTACTGAGTGCTGCCAGGGAGGGTTTAATGGATTCATACGGGGCGTTCTATTCGCAGCTGGCTGATAAGCTATGGCGGCCTGATCTTGCCTATGGAGCCTTAGGTAGCGCCGTTACGAATCGTGTCTATTCAGCTTATGTTGTTGACGACATGGTTGAAGACGGCCTGGAACTGCTCGATAGCATTCCTGAACACAAGAATCCATTTGCAGGGGGTACAACCTACGGTTTTTTGGTTCCAACCAAGGCGTATTTTGACAGTGCGAAGACCGGAGTAACCACAGGTAAAGAACTGCTTGATCCGAGAACCTTTGAGGGCGGTAAATATGTGCACGGCGCAATCGCTAACGGCACGGAGCTATCACCTGATCAAGCTTATATGTTCTATCCGAAAACATGCAGAGAAGCTTATGAATTAAGCAATCTGGCCTTGCGCGCATCACTAGATTCATCGAACGACAACTCAGCATTAAACGACCCTATCTACTTGGCAAAAAATAACTTAACCGCACAAGCGCGAATTGGCGAAATGGCCAACAATGCGAGCATTGAGTACATGAAGGACCTAGGGCTCGACCCTTCAGAGCAGCAAGTTACTGCATTAGAGAATATCAGTGACAACGCGATGGGAGGACTCATAGCGGTGTCTGCGGAGATCGGCGAATTCATGCTGAGATACAAAATCCCCATGATGGTATCTGTATCAGCAATGCTCGCTGCGGCTCTTCTGGTAACTTTTCCGCTCTTTGCTGTTATGTCTGTTTTTCTCGGCCCCCAGATATTAATCACCTTTTTTAAGTTGGTGATATTTGCGTTCCTTCTGATTTACCTTAATGACCTGTTCGTGTCGATGTCAGCTGAGATACTTTACTTCCAAGAGATCTCAAGTGCTCAAGGTTTCAATACCGGGCTCAGTGCCGGAATGACTGCCACTCAAGCAGCGTCGACCACTAAAGCGATTATATTCTCAACATTGACCGTTGTAGAGGTGGCAGCGGCCCGTTTGATTCTTTGGGATGACGCTAAGGCGCTGGCAGGATTCAAGCCTGGATCGATTGGTACCGACAGGGCAGCCTCAATGGCTAAATCGATAGGCGCACTTGTTTTCACTGCAATGACGCTCGGTAAAGGCGGAGCTGTGCTTTCGAAGGCCGTCGCCGCCAAAGGTGCAGCTTCGGCTTCGCAGACCGCATCAACGCAAATGACAGCTGTAAGGACGATGAGTGCTTCAGCCTCAGCGGTTGCGCGTGGTTCTACGCAGGGCGGCCAAAATCAGTCTGGCCGGCCTATGCCCATGAAGGGCTCGCTCAACCCCCCGACTCCGCCGAAGCCCACGTCTTAGCAATAAACAGCAGGATCAGTTTCCAGCTCCAGCCTTGGAGTTGGAAACTAAACCTTGAGCTTAGGATGCCGGGCGTTAAAGTGTGCACGCAAGGGAGCATTCAGCGCCCACCTTTTGAGCTGAAAAAGGACGATTTTTGATGAAGGTCAAGATTTTAGCGCTTACCGCAGCATTGCTGATGGCAGGGTGCGGTTCCGACGAGCCAAATGCCCAAGCAGCTTTCTCGCAATACACTCCGACAGTTGAAGAACCGGTTCCGTTTCGCCTCCCGGCAGGCGCCGATTCAGTTCAGCTCGTGCAGGATCACACCGGCCATGTTGGTAAGTTCTCCCAGTCCCCTTATCAGCACCCTGATAAATGGGTCATTTACATGGCATCCGCGCCCTGGGTCAAAGAAGGTAGTTCTGATTTCACCTCTCGCGCAGTCAATGATTATGTCACCGCCGAGAAGATTATGAGCTTCCTGCAGGACAATAACCTGAAGGACCGTGTCGGCTTAGTTTGGATGCAGTACGACGCTCTGCCCCTCTCTAAGGAAGAGGGTTGGGGCGGTATGGACGTTGGAAGCAAGCTTCCCGGGATGCTCTCGGCACAGAACACTCATCATATTTTCGACGCCTACGTCCTTTCCAAAGCAGCTCGCTATCCCGGTGAAAAAGGGCTGCTGTATTCGGACTGGGTTCGCCCATTTATCACTTACCCGCAGGGCGAAAATGGTGATATGTCGCGCGCCATTGATGCGCAAGCCGGTATTGATGATGTCTATTCCGACTACTGGAGTAGATGGGGTCGTCATTTTTTTATCGTCGATCCTGAAGGCATGGTCCGGGACGCGTATGTCTCGATGAATCGAGACACTTCTGAACTCCAGGCCATGCGTTCTATTGCGCACCACCTGGGCGTTGACTTAGATGATGATGCTTATCCCAAGTTTGTACGAGGGAGCGCCTATAAGGCTTACTACTCTCCGACACTGGAAGGCCAGTATCATGACACCATGAACTTGATCGACGAGGGCATGAGGGGTGAATAAGCTTTACTTCGACACCAGCTCCGGTGTCTTGTGCAGCTTTGTTATCGATGCAATGGGTTCGTTAGTCTTGCGCTCTGAGACCGGCGAACCTGACGCCCTTATCCCGTTCGCTGAGACCCTGGTATCACCAGCTGATGAGTTGGAGCATCCATTCCCATGGACCGTCACTGAGACAAGCGTTATCGAGCTGATGCGTGCATTACCCGAGAGCGTAAAGAAAGAGCAGAGGATCAGTGCGGTGCTTGAAGCCGGGCGACTAGAACGCTTCGCGTTCCCCTTCGTACCCGGCGCCTCTGAGAAGGCACATGAATCCGAAATTGAGGCAGGGTTAGATCTGATGGACTCGCTTCGTGCGGACAGTGCTGAGATACAGCAGCTCAAAGACCTATTGGAAAGGGTTGGCTTGGTACGGATTCCTCGTATGGAGCGGTATATAGAGGATATCCACATCAGAACAAGTGGCAGTGGTGCGTTCCAGGTGGTGTCTGATGGTTGGATGACTAGCATGAAGGTTTTCCGAAAGTCTGTGATTCAAGGCAATCACGATAAACCGGATTCCTGAGTGTCATACCCCCCTCTTTCAGGAAATATTGTTAATGGCTGCTTTTCCCTCCCCGCTGCAAAAGACCGATACGTCGTACCTGGAAGATGCTCAGGCCTACGACAACATCTTGCTGGACCAATGGCCACGCTCCAGTAACGTCTTCATTCAACGCACGGCATCCAACATTCGCCCTGGAGTACAGATCAGAAGCTTGACGGTCACGAGCTTTACCGAATTGTGTGGCTGCATGTTGGCGTCACGGCCTGGTACCGCATTCACGTTCGCCCTGGATCTCAGCTCCTACGGTTCGGAACGGGTAGTTAGCGCTCATTTGCTGAGCATCACCCAGGGCTTACAGGCCCCTCTAACAGCTGACAACGCAGGGTTTCTGCCCTTCGCGATGGAATGGTTTTCCAAAGACAGGCCTGCCATCACGGTTACGGTTTCGGACATGGCACTCTTCTGGGCTCATGCAGGGAGCATCGCCCATGGTTGAGATTGCAGAGAAAATTATCGACATCCTGGGTCAGGCTCTGGAAGGAGTAGTCAACATCGAAGTGGACCCACCATCTGTGCGCGCGCACGCCATCGGAACCACAACGTCACAGCCCCCATTGATTACGGTCTTTGGTACAGCTATCGAGCTTGCAGAGATGCTGGCGGCCTTTTCTACCTGGCGTGGTCCATTTGAGGTGAGCGGCATGCGAAGTGAAGACGGATACGAATTCTGGATAAATTAAAGCCGGCAAAAAAGCCGGCTTTTTCTCAAAGACCCGTTTCAAGCTCTATCAAAGGGTCACTCTCTTCTATAGCCAGTGGCGTTTCTGGAGCAGATATCTCCGGCCGCTGGTTTGGTAGCTCGACCGACATACCCACAACAGGTTCTGCAGTAACGTCCTGAGAAGGGCTTTGCCCAGCGCCAGCCTCTACACTCTCAATCGATTTGACACCATTGTTTAGGCTCGCAGCGTCGAGGAGCTTTACAGCCTCGTCAACAATGTCTGGTGCACCCGCCATGAGCTCGGCATACCTGTTCAGCAGATTCATAATTACCGTTGATCGAATGCCGTGAGGCAGGTCTTTGTACCTTGAGTACATCCGGGGGTATAGATCCTCCCGGATGGTTATCTTCAGAGTGCCCTTGCCCACATCATCTCTGGAAGATACGTAATCAGACATCTTTATTGGGTACTTCTCCAGGCATGCCTCAGCAATCTTCAGGATGAAATGATTCCTCAGCTTTCCTGAGAGCGAATTGGCCATTTCGATCAGAGCAGTATGCCTCGCCTCAACCAGGTGGCCGACAACGACATGCTTCCCGACCCCTTTGTCTGTCATTGCGCTTTAGCCCCCTTGGGCAGGATCTGAGTACGAAAGAACCGGTAGTAACCGCGGACAATGCTTTTCTCTGGGGTGCTGGCCATATAGATGGGGCAATTCACATATTTCTTGAATATTTCGCGCCCAAGCACCGTAGCACCACCCCCGGCCACGATCATTCCGCTAAGGAAGTCTGTACTTCCCCAAACCTCGCTGATGCATCGTGGTAGGAGGTCGCTGGCGAACTCTTCCCTTGCAGGGCGGCTTATGGCCTCGATGTCCAGTCGGTCACCTCGCCATGGGATGTAGCCGTCACGCAGCCAGGTATCCATCGTGAACTCTGTCGTCTGCTTGTCGAGACTAAACCCTTTCGGGAGGCGGTCCTTTTTGGGCAAGGACTCATTGAAGCGATCGGGGTTCCGAAGCTGGGTGTACAGCGCCTTGTGAATGTCCGAAACGCCTTTCGACTCGCCGTACCGGCTGTCTGACACTTTGCCGTTGCTGAACTGGCCAATATCAGTGGTCCCTTGTCCAATATCGATGATGCCAATCTTCCCCTTGGTCACATGCCCAAGAGGTAGGATCTGGCCAGTTTCATCAGCTAGCTCTTCATCGAACCAGGGGCCGGCCCATTGCGGGAGGACTTTGATGAACTCCGGGGTGTACCCTTCATCAGTAGCCCATTTCTTCAAATTGGCCTCGAAGGTTTTCGCGCCCTTAGCATGGAACTCAGTTGGAAGGCCCGTCACGATAAGAGGGTTCTTGATTTCACTGAGCTTCAGGGCACGCAGGAAAAGAACTCGAATTTCGTTGCTGGAGTAAAAGCTGGAATCGGTGCTACGCGTAACAGCACCCTCCTCGCGGCAATCATCTCCGATCAGGTATTTTTTACCATCCTGGGTTTTGAAAAAGGGCTTTCCAAAATCGCCGCCAATACCTGCAGAGCCCCCGTAGGGCGCTACAAGAGAGGCAAATGCTCCCTGGTTGCCGTTTCCCGCTTTGTAGCTTGTGAAGCCATTGCCCAGGTCGATCGCTACTATGTTTTTTTCCTGCATACTCTCACCCTCAGTTGATGTAGCTGTTGGAAGTAGTCCCGATCGCGACTCCAGCCTTCCATACAGGCCACAATTTTCTTTTGTCTGTGTAATACGTCTCTTATCTGCGTTCCCAAATGGCAGTGCGAAATAAGATCCACCGTTATCCATGGCGTGTAGCTCCGGTACCGTCTATTCCCCCGCAGCTCATCAACCTCCTCGGGGGTGGGTACTCGGCCGAGGCTCGCCTCGAGCGTTTTTATATCCTGCATCCTACTAAGGTGCTTTTTCACGGTCGCAACAGGATTTGAAACGTGAACCTTGGTCTTCGGGACTATTTTCCGCACAACTCGAAATTCGATACCTCTTGGCCCCAACGGGTCGGAGGAGGCCACAACCATGCGGCATAGGATGGAGTTGTACCTCACGTCGTCGCGTTCGTGGTTGAACAGGAAAGCTTGCTGCAACAGCTCCGCGTCAGCTGCAAGGAAGTGCTGCATTCGCTCGTTCAACGCTTCGTTTGCAGCGATTCCGTAGCGATGAATTGCACTGGCCCATGCAATCAGAAGCGAGGAAGGACCAGGCTCCCGGTAGTCATCGAATCGCGGGGCAAGTGCAGATAGGCCGGTCAGAAGATCGTTAACCGCGTTGATCTGCTCGATCAATGGCAGAAGCGACGTGGTTACTTCACGGCCCACCAATGGGGACAGAAGTTTTCTGGCATCACTACCTACTACGCCGGTGAGCCCCTTCGTCACATCCGAACCATCGCGACGAACACGTATTGAGATGTACAGCTGACCGTTACTCGAAGGTCTATTCTTACACTCGAGCTTGAGAGTTGCCCCCTTAGCTCGCTCGTTCGTTTTCAGCTGCTGTTTTACCCCGCTCACCGACCCGACTATTTCTGCTGCCACTTGGCCAAGCTCGAGAACCCACGAAAGCATTTCATCAAAGGTCTGTTGTCTCAAAGCAATAGAGGCTTCGTATTTCTCAACGTAATCTGAGCTGTACTTTCTTGCGACAACAGTTGGGTCTTTATCGCGGATATTTCCACGGGTTTTGTCCGTTCTGTTACTTTGGGGGCGTCTCCCACCCCCACTACTATTTGTGAATGGCTCTACAACTCCTGGTAGTCCTTTCATTTACTGCCCCCGCACCACAAATGCCCCGTATCACACCCGGAATGACCTGTTACACCTTAAAGCAGCTCGCCCTTCCTTCCTCTGCATCCCTCTGGCAACCCCAACCACCCTCTGAAATCCCTCTTTTATCCCTAGCCTGCTTGAAACTTGCTTATGGCGACCCGTGCTGTTTAACCCAGTCAATTCAACACGTATTCGGAGTTACGTTCCATCCAATCGGGTGTAACAAACAGGACAAAGGCTCTTGTTTCTCAGTGCTGGTTACAAGTGAGAAAGCCAATGAACATGCGGGGTTTCGACCTATTGGGCTGGTTGGCAGGGGAGGCACTGACAATTCATCTCACAGGGCCTTCCAGTTTCACACAAGCTTTGCGGAAGTACCGTGGCACTGCAGTAAGCGACGCTTAAGCCGCACATAGGTTCTACGCCCGCTTCCGGGAGGGGAGGCCCCGCCGAGCACGCACTAAAGCCCGGTTCGATCTCAAGCGAGCCCCCAGCGTTCGATACATTTGAGCCCGGCCGTGCACCCCAGGTCAGAAATCGCGGTGCGCGTCCGCAATTTCGGTGACGGAAATACGCGGGATTCGGTGGTTTGAGGTTTATTGCGAGGGCAATATGCCGTGTACAGGGCCGATCAGGGATTCGATCGCCGCGGTGCCGCAGGAGGTTGTCGGGATGGGCATTTTTGAGCGACAGCTAGGCCGTAAACCACCTTCTAATTTAATAATACTCTGTCTTTAGGTTTTTCTGATGAAGCCCTACAACATCACAGATGCTGCTGCGTTCTTAGAAATTTCACGGCAAACACTTTACCGCTTGAGCGAAAAGACGCTTCCGCCAGATGAGCTCTCCGCAACCGGAAAGAAATTATGGCACCACCAGACCCTGGTCAAATTCAGGTACGCAGGCGTCAAGAGAGGTCTGGCTGTCCAGTTCACTGCAGATTCGTTTGGAGGGATATCCTGCTCTGCTGACGGATCAGCCGCACTACAGGGGATTCAGATACAGAATTACTTTATCGAGAGTTCAACGTTCGTTGGTGCGCTTTCAGAGGTGATGGCGGCGCTTACTGAGCTCAAGCCCTCTTGTGTGGTTCTCCCCCAGCTGGCGCTCAAACAGGATATTGGAATGTCCGTCGTCAACGCCTGTTTGGCATCCGGTATCGGCATCTACATCGAGCCAGGCCAGTAACGGGGCTAGTGCACCTCGCTACCGGTCTGGGCATGCGCCAGCACGCTATCTAGTGACCGACCTGCTTTCACGAGGTATGAGTTAAAGCCTGACCGCATTCCCTTGACGGTCGCCTCTCCTGCCCCAAGCTTCTCATTGAGATGTGCAGCGATCATCTCGACCTCGTACCTACCGTCGGTATCGACCAATACAGCTTTAGCCCGATAGGTTTTGTCTTTGTACCAGTAGGACATCAGCACACTATGCCCCCCATTGCGTTCACATGCCCATGCCTTCAGGCAGGTGCCTAGCTCCTGTTCATGCGCACTGGCAGTTGCCAGCAATGCTTTGTGGTCAGTCATTCATCCTCCGTCAGTTGTCCACATGATAACGACCTGTCTTTTTGGTCCAAGCCTCTTTGCGACCCCCTCAACACATTTTAATCGCCTCCTGTCACCTTGATCCGCTGTGGAGCGCTTTTTTACATGCACTTGAATTGCGGCGCGAAAAAAACTCCATAGAATAATTTTCAATCCTGATCGCACCGCGACGGGAAACGCAGGGCAACGACCCTGAAAAAAGCTAGAGGGGGTGACAGCATTTTGCTGTCAGCCGGTTCAATCCGGATGTTAGGGGATACAGCCTTAGGGCTGCAGGAGGCCTTATGAGAAGTGCGCGCAACGATTATCTGACATCGTTGAGCAGGGAGGAATTTGCTTCCCTGGACCCGTGGTCTTTCATAAATGACCATGAGTCGCGAAAGCAATGGACTGCAGAGGTGCGGATGCGGCTGCGTGTTCCGATGCCTGATGATGAGATCCTGTCGATCCTGAGCCTGGGTCTGTATGAGGCGGTTAGCCGCTCAATCGCGAACCACCCCGACACTGCACCCGAGAAGCGCGGCCTGATCTTATTCGGAGCAGCACTGCAGTTCATCCGGCGCAAAGGGATCTCTCTGGTATTCGATGAGATACCCGGTACTTGCGATATCGGTGGTTCCACCCTCGAGCCAACCGACTTCCCCCGGCGCTCCCACTCACTGCAGGGTGACTACAACACAGTGAGCAGCAGTTACGAGGAAACCATTGAGGCTTCGCCGGTCTTCCTTTCTGAAGGCGTTCCGCTCGCTGACTTCGACATGCAGGTTTGCCATCGCTACATCGAACGAATCCGGTGCAAACTGACAACTCGTGAGCACCAGATGCTGCGACTGGTGGTAATCGACGAGCACTCCCCGTCCGCCATTAGCGAAATTCTTTCCGTTTCTCAGAAGCAATGCTCACGCGTCAGACGCAGCTTGAAAGTCAAACTGGCAGCAATGGCCGCCGCCTCCGGGGTAGATTCAGCAAACATTCAGGCAGCACTCGGTGGGGTGCAGGAGTAATGGCGTCAGAGATCACAGAGTTTCTGCGCGAGGTTGTTTATCCAAAGATAGACGCCGTTGAGTGCGGCCTCCTGTCGTTTCTTAAACCCAGGCCCATGTCCACTGCCGGCAGTTACATAATGATATGCCCGGCCTGTGGTGAACCAGAGGGTTATCATTTCCCCGGGGCGGGAGTAATCCTGTGTCCACGCAAGAATGAGTGCGGAGAGACCACCAGCCTTTGGGATGCGCTTTCTAAGAACGGGCTCCGTGACTCTGAAGTCGTGACGGAGTTATGCCGGGCAGCGAACGTTGAGCCACCCAAGAATAAGCGCGATGTCGCCGCAGCAATACATGCCTCTTCCCAAACGCCCGCGCCGGTCTCTGCTGGTAAGGCTATATTCCAGGTCACCCAGTACCTGGCAGGCAAGCAGCCCACCCTGGTTTCTGAGCTAGCTAAAGAGCGCGGGCTGTCTACTGACCAGCTCAAAGTGATGAAACTCGGTCTTTACACCACACCACAGGAGGTGCTTTCCCTCCTCGAGCAGAAAGGTGTTTCGAAGGAGGTAGCCGCTCAGAAAGGCTACGTTGAGTTCGACCCCGACGACCAGACCCGACTGCTCACCGGTATGACCGGGCGGGTTGTAGGTTACTGGCCTCACCCCGATGGCGACTTCCGGCTCTGGGGCCGGCTACCCAAAGGTGCAGGCGGTAAAGGGTCCCCCAAGTACCGTTTTGCACCGTCGTTGAAAAAGAACATTCCCTATCTGTTCAACTCTCGCAAACCTACGATTTTGGTTGGCGTCGAGGGCGTTTTTGATGCCTGGGCCCTGCAGCTCCTCGATATTTGGGGATGCGCCGTTGGACAGGCGGCCGTCAACGCGGCTCAGGCCCAGTTCTTCGTTGAGAAGGGTGTGACTGAATACGCACAAATGCTCGATGGTGACGACGCTGGCTTCGATAGCGGGATCACTACCATCCGCAATTGCGAGCAAGTCGGAATCGTCACCAGCATCATTCCTTTGGGCGCGGGCATGGATGATGCGGATGCTCTGCGCCGCTCTGGCAGATCAGAAACGATCCACGGCCTGGTTGCTGGGCGAATCAACGCCGGGGAATATCTCGCGCGCATGTGCACTGCTTACCTGAATCAGCAGCCCCCAAACATCAAGGCATTTAACCGGGTTATCAGCACCAGCCGCTACCTTACACCCGCATCACGCGCCGTGTGGAACCGTTACGCAACAGCGCTGGGGTACAACTTCAGCGCCGAGCAAGAGGCGGCCAATAAGTTCGCAGCTCTCATCAAGGCTGGATTCGATCTGAGCGATGCCACAGAAGCGGTTGCTAGAAAAACCGGCATGCGGATTACCTTCCAGGAAGAGGACATCACCAATGGCTGAAGGCTCAAAGCCCACCGGGGCACTACGCCAGATCATCTGGTGGATTATCGCAACCACCCTCTGTCTGTACCTAGCGAAGGTACTCCTGCGCGCACCCGAATACAGACACTACGAGGTCTGTTATCTCCCTCACAAGGTGGCCCATCTGTTTTGGGTTGACGCGTGGGGATACGTCGTACCCGACGACAATGCCACATACCTGAAGCACAGCCGTGATCTCTCCGAGTTCTTTACCTCCTGCACACAACGTGTAGGCGGTTGGACCTGGTTGCGTTCAATTGGCACATCCTCCCCCCAGCAATAAGGAATTAACCAATGGCCGATGATCGTAATAACCAAGTAGTAGGCTACCCAACCCGTGAAATCCGTGTGACTGGCGAGCGCTGCGCTTCCATGGTTCACACCACTGTTGCCGTATCGCGGTTTGAAATCCAGCTCGTCAATATGTCCATGGCCGGCGCCAGCAATATGCGTGACGCTGTGCGGAAATCTTCCGACCGCTTCAAACGAGCACTGGAAGCCTTCGAGGCAGAGCTTCGCGAGTGCCAACGCGAACTCGATCTGGCGAGCAAGCGTAAGCGCCCAGCCAACCGCAAGCCTTCCGGAAAACCAGTCCAGCGGACAGCTCAAGATCAGGCAAACAATCCTGCAATCAAACAACCGTCCTCTGCCAGCACCGGGAAGACGGCAGCCAACTCGTCCAGTAAGCCAAACAAGGCAGAGCAGAACCAGCAAGCCAAGGCGCCTGCGCCTCAGGGTCAAGCTCAGAAACCTTCAGACAGCCAGAAAGGCGCTGGCGGCAAACAGAAGCAGAAGCCGGTCAAGCAACGCCCTGCTGCCACCGAGGAAGCGAGCGCAGCCCAGCGCCCTGCCACCCCTTCAACACCGGAGACAGAGCAACAACCGGCTGTGGTCCCGGATAAAGGTGCAGAGCAGCAGCCGAAGGCGTCTACTTCCGAACCGGCACCAAAGGCTGATCCCGCCATTCCTGTTTTGGTTTAAACGAGGTTCTGAACCATGAGCAGTCAACTTCACGAGAAAGACAGCGGCGTACATATTTCCTCGGCGCTCCGCGCCGGGGGGATCGCCGTTCTAGTAGTTGCCATGTACGTTGTCGCGTACATGCATTACATCGACCGACCTCACCACCTTGTATCCATGGCAACGACGGCCGCAATTGTGCTTTCTCTTGTTTTGGCCGCGGTAACCCCGTTCTTCAAGGTTCAGCAATCAGCCAATGGGGAAGCGTCGAAAATTGCAGCTGCAAGCTACCATCGAGGCCTGACGATGGCGTGGGTTACCTCGGCAATCTCGCTGGGAATATTCCTTTGCGCAGCGCCGTTAACACGAGTGTCTATGGAATATACGGAGTACGTGATAACTGGCGCCGTAGCTTTACTAATCATTGCCGCTGCGTATTGGCTGGCAATGCCAAAAAACGAACCCGCTGCATCCACATCTCATCGGGACTCCGAGATGATCACCGCCCTCACCCTTCCTGCAGAATTTAAGCAGTCAGTGGATCAGCGGCCTGCATTCCAGGTGACGATGGTTGACCTTGCTCGCCTAATCATCCACCAGGCCGGGCGAACCATTGCTTACAAGGGCAGCAACTGCCTGTTCGATGACTCTTTCAGTATCGAACTCGATATCAATGCTCGGACCTCAAAATTCTTTTCTGAGACGAATCTGGTCAACACCGCACCGTTTCTATATTGGCGCATGCACATGCTGCTCATGGGGTCCGCTGCCGAAAAGGTGCTCACGGGGTCCATGAGTGAAGCAGCTCTCGACGACATCCATCAGTTCGACGACTTGGCCGCCCGCTTTCTTATGCTTGGCGACAACCGCACCTTCAGCTCCAAACCGATCAATGAAGCAGAGGCCGCCCTCAAAGCCGGTCGAATCAACACGCTGCGCAAGAGCGTCTGGTCTCGCTGTATGGCCGCTGCCATGGAGAACAAAAAGGTGCTGGGTGAGCTGATCAGCCTGATGCGCAAGCAGCCGTGCCTTACCTACGGGGACATACGAAGCCTTTTGGAACGTGTCGAAATGCCTGAGGACTTCCCAGTGGCACAGTTCGACTCAGAGGACACCCTCATCAAGGGGCTTATCGAGAACCAATCCGCCGAAGAGGCCACCCTCCGTCCCGGCGAAAAATCCATGTTCGCTGCACAGGAAACAGTCATTCAGGAACCAGCCGCTACGCCCTTGAACAAGGATCGCGTGACCAGTCTGGATGAGCACCGTAAAACGTTGTTGGCATAACCCCAGAGCCCCGCTCAGGGGCTTGTTTTTTGCTCAAGCAAAAAACGAACACGAGCCTCCTCTGAGGCTTGTTTGCTATCGCAAACAAACCCAGGCTTTTCAGAAGCGCGGCGGCCCGCCCCCTATCTTCGGCTTTCAGTGCTGATTCACAACCCACGCGTTCATCTTGGAGGGACACCTTCGGATCGGATAGCCCGAATCCTGTCTTGGGTTCCAGCGCCGCCAGCTCGCAAGCTTGGAATCGGTGATGAATGCCTGACTTTTGGGATGAGCGCCATTGCCCAAGCACTATGTCAGAAATGCGGCGGAAACCGCTGCCTGATGGTTATTGCTTAACGGCTCAGGCCTCTATACTGTACGCATATCCAGCATAATCCATAGGCATGCACAATGAGCAATGCAGAAATTATTGCGCCCGTCGCCTGGTCAGAGGCGCAACTCCCCTTCTACTCAGCACAGGTTCCTGCCGGGTTTCCCAGCCCCGCCCAGGATCATATCGAGAAGGTGATCTCTCTTGACTCCCTCTTGGACATCAACGCACCTCATACCTATCTCGTGCGCGCTCATGGGGACAACTTGACCGGAGCAGGCATTTTTGACGGCGACATACTCGTGGTTAGCCGTGCTGCTGACGCAAAATCCGGAAATATCGTCATCGCGGCAATCAACGGTGAAGTCTTCGTAAAACGCTATAGGCGGGAACAAGAGCAGGTGATCCTGCTGTCGGAGAACCCCAAATACCCCGCCAGGTTCATCATGGAGGGGGACGAACTCCTGATCTGGGGAGTGGTAAAGCACAGCATTAGGCAGCACTGCAATCATGGCTGATCGCGCAATTGCGCTTGTGGACTGCAACACCTTTTACGCCTCGTGCGAAAGAGTGTTCCGCCCCGACCTGCAGCGCACGCCGATTGTGGTCTTGAGCAACAACGGCTGCGTGGTCGCTAGGTCATCAGACGCCAAGCACCTCATCAAAATGGGTGCCCCGTACTTCGAAATCAAAGATACCCTGCGCCAGCACGGCATCCTCGCGTTCTCGAGCAACTATGAACTCTATGGTGACATCAGCCAGCGAGTCATGTCTGTGATTGAGAGCATGGTGCCGGCCGTCGAGGTGTATTCGATCGATAAGAGTAAGTTGTATAGTGAGGACACCCAAGGCTACTGGTACTAACCATGGACATCCTTACATCTTGCAGAGACGTTGAATGGCGACGCTAGAGCGTGTCCGTTTCGTTCCTCACTATGTCGTGCGCGGCGAGGATACCGTCATATACTCTCCCAGTAGCAGCCGGCCATCCATCGAAGGCCTGCCCCAGATTTTTTGGGCAAATTGAACGCCTTGGAGGGAAGCCAATCTGTGGGCAGTGGAGCGAGCAACGACTGGTGATGCTTCTCTGAAGACCGTTGCCAGCAACATGAACGGGCTTTTGAACTACGCCAAGTTCCTTGAATCCCGTGACCTGCACTGGTTCGAGTTTCCCGCTCGGAAAGCTGAACGCTGTCTTGTGCTATACCGAGGGGCACTAATCAAGATGCGCGATGCGGGCGAGATTCGCCCCTCCACAGCATCTGAGTACATGCGCAATTGCGTAATGTTCTATCGATGGGTGAGGCACAAGGAACTTCTGTCTCCACACCTTTCTTTATGGCGGGAGAAGCCTTACCTTGTCAAATACTTCGACCGGGTTGGATTCGAGCGAACGATACGCGGGACTACAGCCGATCTCAACATCCCGAACCGCCGACGGCCTGGCCAAACGCTTGAAGATGGATTGTTGCCCGTCTCGGAAACTGACCGAGATGCCATTCTGGATTTCGCCGCCAGGAACGCCACCCCTGAGCTCTACCTCATGTTGGCACTTGGCTTTTTTACTGGGATGCGCCTCGGCAGCATCTGTGATCTCAAGATTCAAAATCTCGAACACGCCACGCCCGACCCGTCCGCTGAAGGCCTGCTCCGCCTTGCAATCGGCCCAGGCGCAGCTCCGCCGGTGCACACGAAGTTTGGTGTGACTGGTCAAGTTTGGATTTCCGAAGCGTTGCGTGATGAGCTGGTCGAATATACCAAAGGCCAGCGGAGGATGGAGCGACAGGCGAAATCGCCGCCAGAGAATCGTGACCTGCTGTTTCTGACTCGCTTTGGAAACTCCTTCGGCAGGCGTGGCACCGATCAGTCATCGGCAGTCAACGTCGAGATGTCGATGTTTCGAAAACGGGGACTCAAAGCAGGATTGGAGGTGCTTCGTAAATTTCGCTTCCATCAGTCGCGCTGTACCTTCGGCACCGAATTGGCACGTCTGGCGCTCTACACTTGTACCGATGTCGCCGTCGTAATCTCGATGGTCAGCGACGCGCTGCTCCATGGTCCTAACTCGGAGGCAACCACTTTCAAGTACATCCGCTTCGTGCAGGCATTACCAATCAAACAAGCAGTTTCAGATAGCTTTTTGGCGGCATTTAGCGGGATCGGCCCTGGGGCGCGGCACTATGAGTAGCCCTACTATTGATCTCACGTTCCCGATACTTGAATACGGGACTAGTGAGACACCATGGGACCTTCGACCGCTGCTATATAGGGGCGGTGCCGCAGCAAAGGTGAAGAAAGTGGGAAGGCAGATCGAGCATGGCGAACTCGGCTGTCTTTTGCAGGAGCGTATCGAGTTAGTGACGCGGCTGCACGGGCACATGGCTGGTGATCTTGCTGGTGGCGGAAGCCGCTTCTCCGCGCAAAACAAGATTACTGCGTTGCGGCAATTCTTTGCTTGGAGCGATTCGGACGGAGGGAGCCTCAGTCTCGAAACGGTAGCCGACACATTCATTCGTTGGACCGACCACTTGATATACCGTCATCGAGTCGAACGCAGTTTCAGCGAAGGGGCTTTATACGATCTCACTAGGCTTGTGGCAACGATGCTGGACCGTGCGTTGGACCGCCAAGCGAGCCTGAGTAAGAGTACTCGTATTCGCAAGCCTCGCGGCAAAGGCAAAGTGCATACGGCCAAAGCGGACAAGCAGAATTTGCAAAAAACCTTCGAATTCGGACACTTTCTAGCTGACATATGTAATTCGCTGACTTCGGAAGCAACGATAGGACCACTGCCGGCTTGTATCCGCTTGCGCACTGGTCAGGTACTGGAGCAATGGTCCGGACTGCCTAGCCCGGAGAGATCAGCAGCACGACGTACAAGACCTCAAAAGCCGGTGCAGATCGGGGCGTCGCGGGCAGCGCGTGCCGCCTGGGACGAGGATCGAACACTACGAACCCGCTATCCCCTCGTCAATTTAAGGATCGAGAGCGAATTGCTGATGTTCATTGCCCAGACCGGGCTGAACCTCCAGCAAGCCCATACCCTGCGGGTCGAACAGTTTCATTACACGAGCCATTTGGACGGTTACCACGTACGTGCCTACAAAAAACGCCGCGACGGGGAGGTGATATTCGAGATCTATGCCAGCTATCGTGAGTGGTTCAAGCGCTATCTCGAATGGCGTTCCGAATGGTTTCCGACCGAGCCAGGTGGCCTACTGTTTCCGCTTGTACGCGGCGGGGGGCGAATCATAGAAGAGGCGCCGCAGTTCACGAACCTTACCCGCATTTGCCGCGAGGTTGGCATACCGCTTGTGAGACCACGAAAACTGCGAGGGACCCGCATCAACTGGTTACTTCGTGAGTCCCAGAGCCCGCAACAGGTTGCAGAGTTGGCCCAGCATACGGTGGAAACGCTGATACAGGTGTATGCCGATCCGCACCCGCAGATCGCGATGGTGGAGATTACCCGCTTCCATCAGCAAAACGATCCGTCCTTTTCACCTCCCGCTCCCGGCAGATGCATATCAGCCATACCTGAACCTCTGGTCGCGATGCCGAAGAGTGCCCCTCGTCCAGACTGCATAAATGCTGCTGGCTGCCTGTTCTGTACCCAGCACCGGGACATCGAAAGTGAGGACCATGTCTGGTCTCTTGGCAGCTTATGCCATCTCAAATCGCTTGAACTGGCACGCTACCGCCCACCTAATTCGGGTAGGCAGGCAACGACAGATCATCCCGCTTTGTTAGTGATCAATCGGCTGGCTGCCAAGCTCCGCTTCTTTGAAGAAAGTAGTGAGGTCCGCAGGCTTTGGGTCGAAGAAGCAAGGGCACGCCTAAGCGAGGGTGATTACCACCCGGCCTGGGACGGCTTCATTCGTTTGGCAGAACTGCAACAAAGATCAGCACGATGAAAAACACCCTTTCCGAACTTGGCCTCGGTATCGACTCGCCGCTAGCGGTTCCTGACGCGCCGAACTATCGCCCGCCGAGCTGGCCCCCCCGGAGTGATTGGCCGATCATCGTTGATGCAGCAGGCCAGGTAGTGAGTCGTTGGGGCGATCCCATTTGGCGCCTCGACCCGTGGGCGGGAAAACCGGTCACTCTTAACTTTGGCGACGGCCCAGCAAAGAGGTATGCAGCCGCCATTGATTCAGAGAATGGATTGCGTTGCGTGGTGCAAGCAATCTTCTTATTGCTTGCGTGGCATTGGACCATAGCGAACGCTACTGATTCCGACTGAAACGGAATCAGCACACGTACTCACCATGCCTACCGCGTCATGATATCGGTCGCATACGCTTGTAAAAAAATCATTGGATGCGGTGCGGACCCATTTCTACTGCCACATAAAAAGTTCGCCGGTTCGATTGCTGGGTGCGATGAAGGTATGCCGGATACAAACTGTCGTGGACCCTAATTCATTGACTGTTCTTCGGGAATCTTTAGCTACGGCCACTATATTCAAGCGACCGTAGCGTAGAGAGGTTACTGGCGAGTAATCGAGGTGATGCTATTACCGTTGGAGGTAAACTCGAACTCGATCTCATCGCCTTCGTTGATTTGCTCCATCTGCTCAGGCGACGCTTTAAAGCCCATCGTCATCGGTGGCCAATCCAGCTCCGGCACCGGGCCGTGGGCAATGGTGACGCTGCCTTTTTCCTCGTTTATCTTACGAACGGTACCGGTCGCCTTCGCTGTCTGCACCGCAGAACCGTTTTGCTCCATCTTCATGTTTTTCATGGGCATGTTCTGCTGCATTTCCATGCCTTTCATATCACCGGCAAAAGCAACGGGAGTCAGTGCCAAGCTAAGAATGACTGCGAGTTTCGTTTTCATTGTGTATCTCCAGATTGTGGTTTGGCTTGCTGAATGGACCGGCGTCTCATCAGGAGATAAGCCGCCGGGAGTACAAACAGGGATAACAGCGGTGCGGTGATCATTCCGCCGACCATGGGCGCCGCAATGCGGCTCATGATTTCGCTGCCCGTGCCGCTGCCATATAGAATGGGAAGCAGGCCGGCGATGATCACTGCGACTGTCATCGCCTTCGGACGAACGCGCTGGACCGCACCTTCGCGTATGGCTTCGAGTAGGCCAGGGTCGTCGTTGCGTCCATCATTCTGTCGTTCGGCCCAGGCATTGGTAAGATACAGAAGCATGATGACCCCGAACTCCGCGGATACGCCCGCCAGGGCAATGAATCCGACCCCGGTTGCTACCGACAGGTTGTAACCAAGGAGGTAGAGGAACCACACGCCACCAGTCAGAGCGAACGGCAGCGTCGCCATGATTAACAAGGCTTCGCTGAAGCGTTTGAAGATCAGGTAGAGCAACACGAAAATGATCAGCAGCGTAGCCGGAACGACCATCTTCAGCTTGGCGTTGGCGCGCTCCATGAACTCGAATTGCCCGGAGTAGCTAATGCTCATGCCTGATTCAAGCGGCACCTCGTCGCCGATCTTCGTGCGCAGATCATTTACTACGGCGGCCATGTCTCGGTCGCGCACGTCTACGTATACCCAACCGGTGAGTCGAGCATTTTCACTCTTCAGCATCGGCGGGCCGTCGGTCACACTGACTTGTGCGACGGTGCCC
>CEPQ01020863.1_pt1 | contig 19745 bp, 22 predicted proteins | sample 530411 | NCBI WGS metagenome assembly CEPQ01 (sample SAMEA2620039, study PRJEB7988) | marine metagenome | isolation source: saline water (ENVO:00002010), including
GACTCCCGACTTGAAGATGGTTGCCGTGGCGTCTCCGGACTACCTCGCGCGCCGGGGGATACCCAGGTCTCCTGCGGATCTGCATGCGCATACGTGCATCAACTGGCGGTTGCAGACGGAGGGCCGGCAGTATCGCTGGGAGTTCAAGAAACGAGGCCGGCAAGTCGAGGTCGCGGTGGAGGGGCCCGTCGTGACCAATCATGCTGACATCGGCATTGCGGCAGCGCTGGACGGGCTTGGCATTGCTTATCACTTTGAGCGGGATGGCGTGGATGAACTGCTGTCCCAGGGACGGCTGGTTCAGGTGCTGGCGGATTGGTCGATATCGCGGCCAGGATTGTTTCTCTATTATCCGAACAGGCGGCATCGGCCGGCGCTGCTTGGGGCGTTCATTGATTGTTTGCTGGATCGTTGTACAAACGATTGATAGCGAGCTCGCGGGTCGGGGGCTGGCGCAGACAAGCGACCGAACTGGTTGGGCATGAAGTACTCTGCCTGTCGTATTCCGGCTTACCTGTACGACCAAAAGTGCCGCATGAAAAATATTCTATTGCTCTTGATCTTTCGGGAGGCGGATGGTGAATGTCGTCCCCTCGTCCGCGGAAGAGCCTGCGCTAACTGATCCGCCATGCGCACTGGCCACCTCGCGAACGATATAGAGCCCAAGCCCCATGCTCCCACTTTGTTTGGCCGGTTCATCGGCATCGGCAGCAAGGCGCACCAGGGGATCGAAAATTGATTGAAGCTTTTCTTCTGGTATCCGGGGGGCCTTGTTATTTATGGATACTATGACTTCATCTTGCGCTGCGGTGATTTCTACGCGGATGGGTTCTTCTGCCAGGCCGTGCTGAACAGCATTGCCGAGTAAATTGGAAATTGCCTGCGCGACGCGTTCTCTATCCCACTTTCCCCTCAAGTCACCGGAAGTTTTTAACGTTACTTCCCGGTCGGGATGGGAAGTGGAAATTTCTTCAACCACACTTTGTGCGATCTCCCCGATATTGACGGAAGTGAGATGGAGCGGCAGACCGGTTCCCAGATGGGTACGGGTATAGTCCAGCAAATCAGCTACCAGCTTTCCCATGCGCTGGCCGCTGTTGTATATGCGGGCCGCGATCTTGCGGTGCCGATCGTCGATGTCCTCCGCCAGCAGGATAATCTGGGCACCCTGAATTGTCGCGCCGAGTGGATTACGAAGATCATGTCCCAGTATTGCCAGAAAGAGATTTCGCGACTGATCAAGTAACTTCGAATATCTGGCAAGTGATTCGGCAAGGGCTTGATCAATCGCCTCATTAAATCGCGTGATATCGTCCACATTTGTCTCGTTTCCCTCTTTCCACTCTCTAGCCCAGAGCCTCAGCACGCTGGAGCGTAAAGCACGATATTCAGAGGCAAGCTGATCCACGCTGAAACCCGACAATAATCTCGCGATGGCGTGGGTCTCGGCGGCAGTGTCGTTGGGAGCATTGGGTGCCCGTCCTTCAGACTTTGCAATCTCTTGTGCCTCAGTCTGCGCCTTGTCCAGATCGTCAGCAATTGCGGCAAGCATCAGCGAAGCATGATTTCGCAATGCTTTCGAATCCATCGTAAGTGCAGGTGGCTGAATCGTCTTTGCAAATCCCTCCCAAGCTTCGAGAATGGGCTCCATACGTGACCGAATGAAGTCAGACAATCGCAAAATTGGTCTTTCGGACATGGTTCTCTTTCTTGAGTCGTTTAATGCGAGACCGTTTTGCAAGCTCCGCATTTTGAAGGTCTTTGGCTACGCTGTACGTCAGGAGAAATGTTAGCGGGAAATTCAAAGTGGACTAGCGCATTGTGACGATCGGGGCTCAATTGTCTGTCGGTACTTCATTGTCGTACGTGGCTGGCTACAGGAGAGCTTCGATAGTCGAAAGCAGTAAATTCAATGGTCAGGGCTTAATCAGTAAAGCAGAAAAGTACTTTCTTGCGTACCAGGAATTCGCCATAGGGGTGGCACTCAAAAGCACAATGGGTATAGCCGAAAGTCTCTCGTTGGCTTTTAGCGTTTCGGCAAACTCCAAGCCATCCATCAGGGGCATGCGCAAGTCGTTAAGGATGACATCCACCACTGCAGGGTCTTTCAATAAAAGGCCCATGCCCACAGACCCGTTTGACGCTTCAAGGACGCGGTAGCCTTCGCTTCGCAGCAATTCAGAATAGAGTGCTCGGACGTCCCCGTTGTCTTCCAGAACAAGAATTGTGCGTGTGCCTGCGGTTCCATTCATGTGCGAGTTGGGGATAAATTGTCCGGCAAGAACACCGGCTCTAGTCGTGATTGTCGGGCGGGCCCATGCAAAAGGGGATCAGCCAGTTTCTCAATAATCAGAGAAATTTTCCTACAGATAAGTAGGACAACCACTCATGCGGACCCTGTGCAGATCGGAGGAGATCCTTGCTAAAGGTGGTGGGGGCAGCCGAAAGGAGCCACACATTGTGTGTATTTGAACCGCGTCAAGGGGCCCCTGCAGTCTGACTGAATATCACAGCGGTGGGGCAATGGCACAAAGGCTTCCAAGCGCGAGCTTGGAAGCCTTATAAATGGTGCTGATGGGCGGAATTGAACCGTCGAACTACTGATTACGAATCACACAATGAATTCTCGCAATTAAAGAAAATTTACAAAAATCACCAGGCATCAATTAACATCTTGCCACTCGGCAAGATGATCAGTATCTGCACGGTCGCTTGTTGCATTTCAATTAACCAAGCCACAGATCGTGAAGAACGTCTATCCAGTTTCCCTCATTACCGCCACCACACTCCTGGTATCCGCATGCGGCAGCGTCCAGCCGTACAAGGAACCCTTGCCGGACCAGGCTAGCGCAACGCTCACCATCGCCTTGGGCAATGAATATGGCGAATCCAGTCTCTCCTATGGCCGTGCCGACGAGGATGGATGCCTGGAATTTCCGACGCTGTACGCGAGCGGCAACGTGCGCGATCTGCAGCAAACGCGGCCTGCGCCCAAGACCTTGAAGATCCCGGCCGGGAGCCCGCAACTCCTGCGGTATTACCGCCAGATCGGCCGCAACGCTTCCGCGCGCGCCTGCACGATCAACCTCCGATTCGAACCCAAGAAGGATGCGCATTATCTGGTGACAAGCGACAAGCGCTACGAAACGGGCAAGAGCAAATCCTGGTGGTCCGGTGAGAAAACGACCAGTACGGAAGTATGCATGGTCTACGTCCTGGAGCTGGACGAGACGGAAGGCCTGAAGCCGGTACCCATCAAGCAGGTTGGCGTGAACCCGACGCGTTTTGGCGTTCCGGGCTGCCCGAAGTAGTGATAAAGTGAAATACAGCCTCTTGCTGCATCAAGGAGGTTGAAAACGTGAATGGTCTGCTGCATATCCGCGAACACTACTCCGGCACTTTCTAAGTAGACCGAGTCTCCTTTGCAGGCCTGCAGCAGCTGCGCGCCGAGATCTATATCAACAGGGTAGCCGCATCGGGCCGACCAGCTCTGACAACCGACCTGACGCTCACCCTTCCTGCCACCCTGGCTGTGGGCGAGACCTTGACGTTCGAGAGTGTGATGCAAAGTGGCAGCCCTCCCAAGCGCGCCCCTGAGGCCAGCAAGCAAACCTGCAAGATCGCACAAACAATATCCGCCTCAGACATCAACGCGACCTTGTCTGGATCGGCCGTGCTGCTCGACTGCACGTTCGCCAACGGTAGGCGCACTGAATTCGCCTTCCTGCAAGACCTTGGCGTGGCTATTCAGACCAAGGAGGGAAATGATTCCATGACCTATCCGGAATTCATCATCAGCAAGTAAGCGAAAATTCACGCATCGGACGCGATCGTTACATAGAGCCAGTACGGGCGCGAATTCACTTTCTGTGGCACCTCAACCTTTTTGTTCTATTGAAAGCAAATCGAGTGATGGGCATAGCGCAAGCGGGAATCGTATTTAGACCGTTAGAACCTTTGGTTGATATCGAATCATTTGTTTCAGGTTTGTTCGGCACAAAGGTCGTACAGATTGAGCATCCCGATATTGGCCAGTTCGACATTCGAAATCCAGGTGATGTCATGGTCCAACGCTTTGAAGACGTATATTTTGTCTGCAATAACGACCTCGTCTGGGATCTCCTCGAATTCCCTCAGACTGACGTTACTCAAACGTATCGGAGACTCGGCTCTCCTCAACTGTTCATGGCCTTCTGTCATTATGATTCCGGCGGCAGCTATGGATACGCCTTCTTTGAAAACGGTAAAAGAACGCGCTCTCGACTACAAACCGTCGGTAATGCACATCGACAGCCACTCATTGAGTACGGCGCAGAAAAAGACTTTGAACGTAACTGGCTATCGGCAAACTTCTACCTCGAAGAGGACGACTGTCCAAGGGAAGAGTGGCAGAAAATATATTTTCAAGGTAATCGAGAAATTGAAGTGCCCGAATACTTTCTTACCAAACGCATTCTGGAAGAAGGTATGGTTGGAAACTTCGGCGTCTGTCCCTGGGACACTAATCTTGAACCAAGCTGCTACTTCTTTAAAGCCATGGAAAAGAAGAGGCATTGGTGGCAGTTTTGGAAAGACTAGTACAGGGCGTAAAGACTGGTTTTATCTAAGTCGGCACTCGGCCAGAAGCAGACTGGACTAGACTTCCTCGTGGGATTCAATTTTGGCCCAAGTCGTCTTAATTTTTTCTGACTAAACTCCCCTGCAATGAGTATCAGTATTCAGACATTTTTAGGGCCAGAAACGGATGACCTCAATCATCGCTTCGTTCAGGCTTTTGCCGACCTGGGCTTCGGTGTCGAACTTCATCCGGAATTTGCTTTAACAGAGTCTCCTCCAGTCGGTGCTCTATATTTGAAAATCACCGGTACCCCCTCACGCATATGCAGACTGGAGCCGGAGGTCCCATTGCTGGTCGCGTTTGGTTACGGTATCTCCCCCCTTGGTGGGCGCGGGAAAAAACGGCGCGCACGGCTTGGGGTTGGAAGTCCCTGTAGCTATGTGGCCGGATCCAGGACATCTGCAGGCCGAAGTCCTGCTGCGGGGGTGATGCAGATGTTGGCGATGGCAATCCTTGCAAAAGAAACCGGCGGATATCTTCGTGCGGATGGTGATGCAGTAAGTGTCAATGGAGATGCTGCCGTTGAAGTGGCCATGCAAGAGCTAGCTCATTTTGAAGAATTCAATTTCGACGCTTACGCTCATCGGTTTGAATCGTGGCCTCCCTTGGACAACGATTTGCCATTCACATGGCCATCTGAGATCGTGCCGCCTGGCACGCCGGCTCAGATTCCCGCAGAGGCGAAAAAGAAGAAACTTTCAATTCTGTTGGGATACAAATTTTCATGGTTTCATCTGCCTGGAATACTCCTTTTCATTTATTTCGGCGTGGTGACGCTTTTTTACTCCTGATGTCGGCTTGATACTATCTCATCCGTACTAATATTTTGACTGCTTTCTGTTGAAACCGCTGTCAGAAGCAGACTCTTTCCTATCCCAAGAAGCATGAAAAAAATCATTCTGGACTGCGCCGCGGTAGAAACAGATGACGACTTCTGGAGCCTTTATTGCAAAGCTGTTCAGCCTGATGGTTCAAATATCTTTGGGCGGAATTTGGAAGCGTTATGGGATGCGGTGTCTGCTGGCGGCCCAGGCTGGCCTGGACCGTGTCAAATCGAATTAATGAATGTAGATGAGTTCGCAAAGCGAAATCCTCGGCTATATGCAGGGTTGCAACGTATCGCGAAGGACTTGCCGGAAAGTTCTTGTGTACACATCGTTCTCACCAAATCATTGATGTGATTTGGTCCGCAGCATTTTATTGTTCGTAATCGGCCAGAAGCGGACCTCAAAAATTCAAGGGACTGTAAATGCTCAAACTGCTCAGTAGACTTTGGGGACGGAATTCGGTCGCCAGACGGACAGCGGTGGGGCAAGTGGGTCTTGATACAAGTCGATTGGAAAGCAACTGAAGAAGTAGCGTGGCAGGCGAATGAACTGCTGACTGCTGCCGGGATTGCCGAAACCTGGCATATGAAAAGCGGAACGAAAGCGGCCGTTCTGCATGCGCTAGCAGAGTTTTCTACCTGGGTCAGGCCGAGAGGTTTTCGGTTGCTCCATCTTGACTTGGGAGACGATGCCTATTACGCATTGCTCGTGCGGGAGGATCAATTGGAAGAGATCGTTCAAGCGGCGGAGGATGCTGGTCTGGATGTTCAAGAATCAGATGATTTTGAACGTGAGCAATTGCGCGATTGTTGATTTGCGAGAGAGAAATTGACCTGCGGTGATTTCGTCAGTCACAAGACCATGCGAAGTAGAATGCAATGGTGCATGGTCGAGGAACGGACGAGACTGACTTCCAGGGGGGAGGGCGGCTCAAGGCGAGCTAGGCCACAGAAGCGTGACGACGACGAAAATCTACGCTCGAAAGCGGCGGGGCAGAATGTGATGCCGACGAAATGAGTTTGCCGCCTTTAGGTGCAAAAAATTGCGGAGCAAAAAAGCGGCCTGCATCGCTGCAAGCTGCTTCTGTTCTGGTGCTGATGGACGGAATCGAACCGTCGACCTTCTGATTGCGAATCTGCGAGTAAAATTATATAAATCAATTGGTTAGGCAGATTTTTGCTACGCAATTCAAAAAGACGACGGCCCGCAAGGCCAATAAGAACGCCCCTCGATTTGGAATTGCGGTGCGGATTTTTTGTTGTTGAATGCGAATGTCGTCGTCGACCCTGATAAGGTTTGCAATGTCCGCTTCCGGCCAGGAGTTGACATGCAGGCCGCTGGTGAATGTCCGCAAATGAACAACCTCTAAATGTTCGACAGTGCTCTAACCTTGAGAGGCTGGTCGCGTCACAAGCCCGTATTGAGCTTCGTTCGACTGGAAACGCAACTGGAATTCTCTTTCCTTGATGAGCATATTTACTTTAGCGTCCCTCTGCCGCAATCGATGGAAGTGGACAATCTTGCGAGCAAATTAAGTCCTTCCGGCCAAGCGCCTAGGTTGCTTTCCGCATTTAGGTGTCCCTTCGCTCCAACCTCGACGAACTCGCTGCCCCAGGCATTGGCGCATTCTCTGCCGTGTTCCACGCTACCGTAGGGATCGTCGGCGCTGCAGACGACGACTGACGGAAACCTTAAGGGAACCAGAGGTAAAGGTGAGAATCCATGCGCCGAGCCACGCGGAAATGAAGGTGCCGCTGGATCGGGAACTGCGACCAGCAAGGCTCCACCAATCTTCTTCCCCGATTGTTCGGCCCAATGTGCCACCGCTAGACATCCAAGGCTATGTGCAACCAGCAGGGTGTTTGCAGGAGCATTGACAAGTTGTCGTTCCAGGGCAGATACCCAGTCGTCGCATTCTACTTTGTCCCAATTTCCGACTATGAGGCGCCGCCAATCCGGATGCGAGGACTGCCATAAGCTCTGCCAGTGAGAAGGGCCAGAATTGCCTATACCGGGAACCACAAGGACGGAATGATGCATTTGCGCAATCTCCATTGATGAAACAGCGCTCATTGTATTGAGGCCGGAACTAGGGCAACATCGACATTCGAATGAATTGGTGGCATTGAATCAATGAATTAACGAAAGATGATGAACTCGGCAAATGAAATTAAAGCGGAGGTATTAGACCGCCTGGATTGGCGCATCTTAGAGGCGCTTCAACACAATGCGCGCATTAGTAATACTGAGCTGGGAAAGCAGATTGGTTTATCTCAACCGGCCATCACGGCACGCATAAAAAAATTAGAAGACCGAGGTGTGATTGAAGGCTACGCGGCAAGAATAAATCCCCGCCTGGTGGGCCACAATATCTCCGCAATGGTGCGGATTCGTACCACCCACGCGGAGATCAAACGCTGCTTGGCTGCCTTTGAGGCGATGCCAGAGATTATTGATGCGCACCGCATAACTGGGGAAGATTGCTTCATTGTGCGTGTCGTGGTTCAAGAGATGGCACAGCTGGAAGCTGCTATCGATGTGCTGGCACGGTTTGGGCCAGTTACCACTTCAGTAATTCTGGCAAGTTACCCGTCGAAAGTTATCGTTCCAAGGGCTTGAATCACCTTTGCGATTGAGGTCTGTGGTGAATATGATCCCGGTCAGCAGTAAGTCGTCGCCCATGCCCTTGAGATATCTAATTCTTGGATAGAAATGGGTTTCCAGCATAAGCGGGAAACTCTTGTGTGCTGGTGCTATGGGCGGAATCGAACCGTCGACCTACTGATTGCGAAATGGCTGCGCTCCGGACAAAAATCGTATAAAAATCAGAAGGTTAGGGTAAGTTGGCTGGGTTATTCAATACGTCGCAAATCGGCGCTAAATGTCTGATTTGATTGGAAGAGATCTTGGCCAATAACCCATATATAGTCGGGTCATGAGCCCGGTGTTAAAGTCTGAGTCACTCTATCCAGCTGTGAACCTTCTGGCGATCCTGACTGTACTCATCGCGCCGTGGAGATATCTCTTGCGAGATGAGGCGTTGCTACCAGCAGGCATCGGCATGCCCTTTGCACCCGCGTTATCCATGGCCCGCAGGTGGTAAGGGCGGAGGTGCTCAGGATTGGCAGACAGGCTGTACAGTGTGCACTGCCCGTGGCTTGCGCTGCACCCACAGGAACAGCAGCAGTCCTGCCAACGTGAGCACAAATCCTGCCCAGACTGCCGACAGCAAACCGTAGCCTTGCGCAATGGCCTGTCCACCCGACCATGCGCCGATGGCATTGGCGACATTGAGCGCCGCCAGATTCATGGCGCCCATCAGCGTGGGCGCATCGGGTGCCGCTTCGTTGAGACGTACCTGGATGGTGGGGATGGCAACCATCATGGTGGCACCCACGGCAAACAGACCGGCCATCAAGATCCAAGGGACCGCGCCCGCCACTGCCAGCCAGGCCAGCGCCAGCAACGCACTGCCAAATCCGGCTACCAGACCCATCGAACCATGGCGATCGGCCAGGCGTCCACCGAGGGCGTTGCCGGTGGTCATCCCCAGGCCGAACAAGGCCAGGGCGGGCGGTATCCAGTGCTCGCTCAACCCGGCAGTCTGAGTCACCAGCGGGCCGATGAAGGTATAGACGGCGAAGATGCTGGCCACCCCCAGTGCAGCTACGGCGATCAGCGCCCATACGCGGCCACGTTTGAGGGCCAGCAGTTCTTGCCGGACAGGCCCTCCGTTCAGGGCGCTGCTGCGCGGCATCCAATGCCACAGGCTCAACAGGGAGACCACCCCCAGCAGCGAGACCACCAGATACGCATTGCGCCAACCCAGCGTCTGGCCCAGCAGCGTAGCCAGGGGCGAACCGACAATGGTTGCTACCGTCAGGCCGGACATGACCAGCGCAAATGCGCGTCCTCCCTGGCCGGGTCCTACGATGTAACTTGCCACAACCGCACCGGCCCCGAAATAGGCGCCTTGCGGAATCCCGCTCAGAAAGCGCGCCAGCGTAAAGCTGCCGAATCCGGCCGCCATGGCCGAGAGCAGGTTGCCTGCCACAAACAGCGTCATCAGGGCCAGCAGCAGGTGCCGCCGGTTGAGTTTGGCCGCCAGCAAGGTCGCGGCTGGCCCACCCAGGACCACACCCAATGCATAGGCTTCAACGGCATGCGTCGCTGTGGGAATATCCAGACCGAGTTCGCCCGCAAACAATTGCAGCAGTCCCATGCTGGCGAATTCGGAGGTGCCGATACTGAAGGTACCCAATGCCAGGGCCAGCAGGGCCAGGCGGGGATGGCGCGTGCGCTCGGCATCAGGCAGGCCGTGGACGGCCGACGGAGCGCGATGGGTTGGTTTGTGCATGGAATTTCTCCTCGATGATTGACATTGCAAGGACAAGCGCTCCCTCACCGGTAGCATTGCCCGGTGCCGGTCAGGCCGAGGAGGGAGGTCGATATGCGGTGTGGCCGATCAACTGCCTTCAGGCAGCGGTGCCTGCGGATGGATCAGGCCGGCTGCGCGCAGATCGCGCCAGAAATCGGCAGGGATGATTTCGGCCAGGGCCGCGCGATCCTCGGCAAGGCGTTCCGGACGGCTTGCCCCTGGAATCACCGCTGCCACCGCAGGATGGGCCAGCGAGAACTGCAGGCCGGCGGCTTTCATGCTTACACCGTACCGTTCCGCGAGCGTCTTGATGGCCTGTACGCGGGCCTGGATGGCGGGCGTGATGGGTGCATATTCAAAATTCGGACCGCCGACCAGGGCACCCGAGCTATAGGGGCCACCGACCACGATACTCAGGCCTCGCTCGCTCACCCGCGGCATGACACGCTGCAGGGCGCGCTCATGATCGAGCAGGGTGTAGCGGCCGGCCAGCAGGAAACCATCCGGGCGCGGCTCCTGCAGGTCCAGCAGCAGCTCGATCGGTTCCACCCTGTTCACACCCAGGCCCCAGGCACCAATCACGCCCTCATCGCGCAGCCGGTCCAGGGTCTTGAAGGCGCCATTGCGGGCGGTCTCGAAGACGCTCAGCCATTGGTCGCCATAAAAGTCCTGGGCGACGTCGTGTACCCAGACGATATCGAGCCGGTCTGTCTTGAGCCGTCGCAGGCTGTCGTCAATGGAGCGCAGGGTGGCATCTTCCGAGTAATCGTTGACGATGCGGTTCGCACGGCCGTGACGGAAGACATCACCTTTCTCGCCAAGGTCGCGTGCGCTCACGTCTTCCAGTTCATCCATGACCAGCCGGCCGACTTTGCTGGCCAGTACATAGCTGGAACGGTCCTTGCCGGCAAGCGCGTCGCCCAGCCGCGCCTCGGCCAGGCCTGCACCATAGAAAGGTGCGGTGTCAAAGAAGCGGATGCCGTCGTTCCAGGCAGCCTCGACGGTGGCGCGTGCTTCCTGCTCGGGAATGGCACGAAACATGTTGCCCAGCGGGGCGGTCCCGAAGCCCAGTGTGCCGGGGAGAAGGTTCTTCAAGCTCATGGTGTACTCCTGTTCAGTTGTGGTTGCGATGAACGACATCTTCGGCATTGAGGAGAGATTCGGCAAATTTATTATTGATAAATCAGATTTATTGTGCAGAATATATCTTCATGAGATATGACCTGAATCTGCTCCCCGTTTTTGTCGCCCTGATGGAAGAACGCAGTGTCACCCGCGCCGCATTGCGCCTGGGCATGACACAGGCTGCCGTGTCCAATGCGCTGGCACGGCTGCGTGGCACGCTGCAGGATCCGCTCTTCATCCGCGAGCGCTACAGCATGCGTCCGACCCCCAAGGCTGAGGCGCTGGCTCCGGTATTGGCCTCGGCACTGGCGTCGATGGATGCGGTGGTCCTGGGCCAGCAGGCGTTTGATCCGGCCCGTGCAGATCACCAGGTGACGATCGCACCCAACAGTTACGTGGAGTTCGTGCTGGTACCCAGGCTGGTAGCCCGCCTGAGCCAGCTGGCGCCGGGAATAAGGCTGCGCACCTTGAACTTTGGTACCGATCTGGCCGAGACCGGGGTCAGTGCGGGCGATACTGCCATGGTGCTGGGGAGAATCGAGGAGGCGCCCGACAATCTGGTGGTCCAGCACATCGCCGACGACGGGCTGGCATGCGTGGTCCGGGCGGACCATCCCGTCATCGGCAATCGCATCGGCAAGAACCAGTACGAGCGGCTCAAGCACGTGAACGTGCTGCCGTCGGGACGCCTGCGCACGGGCGTGTTCCAGGCCCTGCAGAGGCAGGGGCTCAAGCGGGAAGTGGTGGCGTCGGTCACGCACTTTGCATCGATTCCGGAAATCATTGCCGCCACCGATTACTGCGCCACCTTGCCCCGGCTGATCTGCCAGCGCCTGGTGCAGGATCGCCGGCTCAAGGTGCTTTCCACGCCTGTGGATCTGGGCAGTTTCCCGCTGCATATGGCATGGCATGTGCGCTACCGGGATGATCCCGCGCACGGGTGGTTGCGCAAGCTGGTGGCCGAAACCGCCGCCGCGTTGTAAGACCAGCGATGGACATGCCGAGGAAGGACCTCGAAATATGCGAAAACCCAGCACGATATCGGTCAGTGCCTCGGGCTTTTTAGCTATTCGTCAACTGATTGTTAAGGGTGGATAACGGACAAATCGTGCGCACCGCCCATCTAACCCTTTCGCATGATTTGCTAGAACTGCGTGGAAGTTTCCACATCCGGCTATCCTCATGGTTTCTTGGGGACAAGATGACCGCTATCGGCCAGAAGCAGACCTCTCCTGACCAATTTTCTTCACTGGCTCAATCCATTTAACTGGTCAAGGATGAAATCCGCCCGTTGAGAGACTGGCAGTTTAGGTACAGTCCGAAGATCGTAGCCATAAGCCGGATACGCCCCGATGAGCCGGTTATACTCTGACAGCGCCTGCTTGAAGTCATGCCGCCGTTCGCTGTCCTGCACGTAGATTTCAGGCCAAGGTGGGATCATGAAAGCGCAGCGGTGATAAGTACAAGCGTTATTCACCCAGATCTCGTCTGGTTTTTCCTTGGTCAAGGACGCTAACGCGCTTAGAGCGTCGACGAGCCCTCTGTCAAAAAATACAGGCCCAAGCAATGCTTGCGCCGCGTTCAAATCATCGAGTGCCAGACGAATGACCCTATGCACGAAGGCGACCATGTCAATCCATGGCAGTGCCATTCCACCGCTCCCCATCTCTGCGGCAACCACTCTGCGGCCCGGCTCCTCGACTACTGCGAATCCACGCCACTTCAGTTCGGCAAGCAAAGTTGATTTACCTCCGCCCGAACACCCTGAAATCACGAAAAATTGATTCATCAATGTCTCTCTGCAGCGATAAATTGAATTGATTTTAAGTCAGAAGCGCATGTTGTCGGCCCGCCGCAAAGCCTCATCCGACGCGGGCCACTGGCTACGCATACATTGCGCCAATTCGCGGTTTCGCACTCGTTTGGGAAAAATATTCCCCAGCAAGAAAGCCGGGACTGTATCTCGAAATCGTGGGCAGGATTTGTCCGTTATCTACCCTTCAGAATAAGTTGAAAAACAGGATTGTTGCTCAAGAGCAAGTCGAGTGAAGAAGGTTCGCTTCTGACCGGTTGCGGATTCTGGGCTCTGCCTATATGGGCAACGAATCGTCTATTCGAGCTATCAGTGAAGATGGCTCCAATGCACTTGCCAAAAATCATCCAAATCTAGCTTGTTCCAGTTATCAATATTCGCTTTGATCAAGGCTATGTCCTCTGGATAACTGGCGAAGCTCCTTCCATTTTGTCCGTCTAGAGTCGCACGGATGGCACCCCATATATTCCTCTGCATATTAATGAGATTAAATTCACCGTCCATCGTTGGCATGTCCTCCCCCCGAAGCGCATCGATAGTCACAAACGATGTCCCATGTATTTCAGGAGTTCTATGGCTGCGATCAAATTTTATGACGTAGGGCAACGAGAAAAGAAGCCAGCCAAAAATATTTCCCCTGACACACAGCCACTTTCTAAATTTTCCTAGCTTTGAACGCTTTGCATGCATGACTTCTCCTGTGACGACTACCGTCACAAACTCCATCAGACATTCAAATGCAATTCGGGCTGCAATCACCTGCCCTTGGCGTCCTTGCGCTATATAGGCTAATTTCAATGGCAATGCTTGAGGAGCCGTGAATGCTCCAGAGAAGATAAATGCATCAGCGATAAATTCTTGCATGCGTGCTCGAAAAAACAATGTAAGAGCGTTCCATTTCACCGCCTCATCCAGTGCAGAAACCACTTGCGTCTTAAGAAGGTCACTCGCCGTGACTCCGATAATTCCAGACAGCACCATCGGTGGAGCCGATGCTCCCATAGGAGTCGCCTTCACATACGAAAATATGAAGGCGTCAATTCTTTTAGCTAGCGCGTCTGGAGATAAAGCTTTGAAATCAGCTTCGGATATTTTGTTCATAGTTGTAAACAGCCAGCAAATTATGCTGAGTAGTTGACGGACAAGGGGGCGGGATTTGTACGTTATCTACCTTTCAGAATCAACTGAAAATAGTTGGAAGGCCCCTTGCTTGCCGTAGGCGGCCAGCATCATTCCCTACCATCTAGCACTTCCTGACAGACGTTGTGCAAGGCGCCTGCCAGCACAATGGCTGGCACGATATATATCTCATTTAACTCGCTAACTTCATAGTGGTAGCGCCATTGAACAAAAGCATCATTGAGGCCGCTTAATGTTCGGACTACGTCGACCTTTTCTTTAACCTTCCAGGATTTAGCAGCGGGCTCTACTGCTCGCAATATCAGACGCTTGGCAGCATCAGGCAACTGCTCAAAAATCCGGAGCAATTTATGTCCACGGGTATTTATCCCAAACAAGCATCCCACTGTTTTTAGATACACTTCAATGGAAAAGGCTGTATTCACCACCCATGGGGTGATTGCCTGCCCGTCGCGGGGTAGGTGCGCAAGCTTTTGGTAGTAAAGCATGGAAGAAGTGGCCGCAAACGCCGTAGCTTGGTTAAACATTGCCCGCTCGAGTGAAACTTTCTTGTAAAGCCCCTTTTCGATCAGCAATTGGCGGCCAAGCTCAACATCCTCCTTATGGTCGAGCCCTTCTCGCACCTCTCCGACAAGGTGGCCATTAAGATAAACCGCTCTGTGGCCTGGCGCCGGCTGGTATTTACTCGTTGACATTAGCATCCTCTCTCGAACGATTAGCCGCTCGACCGCCTTCGGCCGATATCTGCTGTCAGCTGCTCTCTACATCAGTAGTAAAAACTATTCGATTGCCAAATGAGTCCAGTATCGACATATCACGGCTGCTCCCCCCGGAGTTGCATGCACCTCCGGGAAATATCCCATATATGGACGGCTTTTCAGTTCACGGTAGAGCTCATCCACGTTCTCGACCGGGAAGCGCAAAGCGGCGCCCGGGCAGGCGTCCCCATAGGGCTGGATTTGTCCGTTATCTACCATTCGGAATTAGTTGTAATTTAGAAACTATTTATGCGCATCCGGGAAACGTGTGAACCTATCGCAAAATATACACACTAATACACATGGAAGTTGCGCTCCCCGCATCGTGTGTGTACTATTACACACAACATCATCTGGAGACAACTTCATGAATTCCACAAAGTTGATACAGATGCTGGAGGAGGATGGTTGGGAGTTAATGCGCACCAAAGGCAGCCATCGCCAATATAAACATCCGGTAAAGCAGCGAGTCGTAACGGTCCCTCATCCCAAGAAGGACCTCCCTATCGGCACTGTTAACAGCATCTTGAAATCGGCCGGGCTCAAGTGAGTCCGGCTTTTTTCCCGATGTACAGTTGTATATTACTCAATTCTTTAATTTTCATTTTTGATTCGTATATTGAATACACCACCCACTATTTTTAAATCTTAGTTCATATAATTATTTTCACTGACGAGAGAAATAGGTCATTTAGCCAAGGGAAGAACTACAAAGTTCTGGCTACGCCTACACGGAGAGCCATATGGAAATCATGTTAGCCGTCCAAAAGGACGAAAACAGCGTTTTCGGCGTGACAGTACCTGCAATTGAAGGATGCTTTTCCTGGGGAGAAACGGTAGAAGAAGCCGTAAAAAATGCACGCGAAGCAATTGAAATGCATCTTGATGCGACGCTGGAAGCCGGTTTTGAAGTAAATATTACCCCTATCAATTTGGACGCGGTAACCCAGGAATTCGAAGGGGCACGTTTTATTTTTATTGAAATTGACGATCGTAAGGTCGACAGGAATCCCGAGAGAATTAATATTAGCGTTCCTCGGTTTGTTCTAAATAAAATCGACGACTATGTAGAAGCACGCCATGAATCTCGTAGCGGATTTTTAGCGCGTGCAGCGCTCCGTACGATTGCGGCGGAGTCTGACTCCGAGGAGGTTGCGCATGCTTGAATCGAGAAATTGTTGTAACTAAAAGAGCCCGCTTATGCGGGCTCTTTTCTTTTGCGCGACTCTATCGCGGCAGAAAGCATCAATTAGTAGAGGGGAGAAGGGGCAGGATTTGTTATTCAGAAACAGCGGGTGAAGTTGTCGTAATACCTCAACCTAGGCCAGCTAACCATATCACTAGGGCGCCCTCGTAGGGCCTTCATGGTACAGGTGCCATGTGTGGACAGGATATCAGCCGCCCTGAAAGGATCGGCAATACGTTGTCTGCGATGAGGAGGCGGAAGGATTCGTGGAGCAAAAAAAACGGCTCACATCGCTGTGAGCCGTTTCTATTCTGGTGCTGATGGGCGGAATCGAACCGTCGACCTACTGATTACGAATCAGTTGCTCTACCAACTGAGCTACATCAGCAAAAGTCCGCGATTATAACGGGTTCTTTCCGCTTCTTCCACACCCCGCCCAGAAATTTTCAGCTTTCTGCCCCCTCGTGCAGGCCCGCCAAGCCTGCGCTAGTCCCACAACATAGCGCTCAGCCATCAATTTTCTTGTCCTCTTCCTTGGCCTCTTCCATGGCATCCGGCTCCAATTCCTCAGCCGAGCGGTTGCAATAAATGAAACACCCCCACGCCGCCAGCAAGACACCCGTCCCGACCAGCAGGGCGGCAGCATAGATCATGTCCGCCGCTTCCTCATGCGCGGCACGGAAGGTCATCACCAGTCCCTCGATAGCCAGCGCCACGATCACCACCACGAAAAACCGTGACAGGAAGCGCCGCACCCGCGTCGGTGCGCTGATGTTGGCGTCGCGCACCACCTCTTCCTCCGTAATGGTCTCGGCAATCTGGAATGCCACCACCGCAGCCGCCAGGATGCCGATGGCCTCGATCAGCGCCTGGGCCTGCGGCAGCCCCAGGCCTTCGCTGACCGCCTCGTAACCCATGCTCGCCGCAATGGCGATCAACGCCAGGGCACCCAGCGCAAACAACAGCGCGATCACCGCATGCACTACACCAAAGACCGCCGTGATCTGTTTCATTGATTCCTCCCGTCCGTTTTGTGATGAGCGATTGGACTGATGAGCCGCATAAAGGTTGTCGCTACGGATCATCGTTGCTTGTTGCTACAGGGAATCAATATCGGCTACGGCCGCGCGCTGCGGGCCTCGGCAAGCAGGAAGTTGACCGGAACCTCCATCAGTCTTACAGCGTTTTCAGACGAAGCGGGATGCAAGGGCGCCATCGGCGAGCGCAACATCGACCCATCAGCACTGATCGTATCCCTAGCCAGTCCGTGCAGAATGTCACCGGCTGGCGCAACCGCTCAGGAGGCCATCATGCCGCAGACCGCGTGGAGCAAGAAACGTGAACGCCAGTATGAACACATCAAGTCCGCTGCCGTAGAGCGAGGCGCGGGCACTCGACGCGCTGAGGAAATCGCCGCGCGTACCGTCAACAAGGAACGCGCCCGGCAAGGTGAATCCAGGACGGCCAGCAAGACGTCCACCCAAGATTTATCGCCCTCTCGACGGGGCGGCCTGCGCTCTCATGCCGGATCTGGCGGCCGCACTTTCAAGCAGTTGTATGCGGAAGCGGCAGCGCGCGGTATCAAGGGGCGTTCGTCGATGAACAAGGCTGCACTGGAAAAGGCGCTTTCCCGATAAATGGAAATGGCAACGTCACGCAAAAACTAAAAAACTGCCCGCAATGCCCTGTTCAAAAACTAAGTAAACGGCGTAAAGCGTAAACAATTAAAAAAATATGCTTGAGCAGGCCGCCAAACGACAACGCCCCCGACAAACATCGGGGGCGCTGCTTTGTTTCATGCCGGGAAGTCCAGCCCGCAAGCCAGCCCGCAGGGCAGGGCGACCGACCTTACTTGGTCACCGCCAGCACGGTACGCTGTCCACCCTTGTAGGTATACAGGGTCAGCGAACCATCCTTGACATCGCCCTTGGCATCGAAGGCGATCACACCGGTCACACCCTTGTGGCTGATCTTGGCCAGTTCGGGCAGGTACTTCTTGGGATCGGCCGAGCCGGCCTTGGCCATGGCGTCCGCCACGGTCATGGTGGCATCGTAGGCATAGGCTGCGTTGTAGACCACGTCGATGCCGAACTTCTTCTTGTAGGCTGCGCGGAAGTCATCCATGCCCTTCTTGCCGGAAGCATCCACGCCACCGGCTTCGGCACAGATCACCTGGTCTTCGCCCAGGCCATCACCGGCCAGGCCCGGCAGGGAGCCGGTACAGATGCCGTCGCCGCCCATGAACTTGGCGCCGATGCCCAGCTGCTTCATCTGGCGCAGCATCGGGCCGCCCACGGCGTCCATGCCGCCGAAGAAGATCACATCCGGCTTCTTGCCCTTGAGCGAGGTCAGGATGGCGTTGAAGTCGGTCGCCTTGTCATTGGTGAACTGGGTGCCGACGATGGTACCGCCGGCCGCCTTGGCGCCCTTGGCGAATTCTTCTGCCACGCCCTGGCCATAGGCGGTACGGTCATCGATCACGGCGATCTGCTTGGTGCCCAGCTTCTGCACGGCATACTTGCCCAGTGCGGCGCCCAGCTGCGCATCGTTGGCGACCACGCGGAAGGTGGTCTTGAAGCCTTGCTGGGTATACTTCGGATTGGTGGCCGAGGGGGACACTTGCGGGATGCCGGCATCGCTGTAGATCTTGGAGGCCGGAATGGTGGTGCCGGAGTTCAGGTGGCCGATCACGGCGGCGACCTTCTGGTCAACCAGCTTGGTGGCGACCGCAGTGGCTTGCTTGGGATCGGAAGCATCGTCTTCACCCAGCAGTTCGAACTTGACCTTCTTGCCGCCAATGGTGAAACCCTTGGCGTTCAGTTCTTCGACGGCCATGCGCGCGCCGTTCTCGTTGTCCTTGCCCATGTGGGCGTTGGGACCGGAGAGCGGGCCCACGTGGGCGATCTTGACGACTTCCTGGGCATGCGCGGCGCCTGCGAATGCCAGACCGATGGCGGCAGTTAATGGAATAATGGCGCTCTTGAATTTCATAACACTCCTCTGTAGATTGGATTGACCACTTTTAATGTTTTGTCTCACAACACAGTTATTCAGATCCTTGTTGCGGTGACCAGGCGTGCTGCTTTGCTTTCGTCCCCGACTTTCTGAATAATGCGACGGTACAACATAAGAATCGGCCAAGCCAAGCAATTTTTGAGTGGCCGGCCTGAACCATCATCCTCGACTCTGTCCCATGGCTGCCAAACTTCACACCCTCGACAAGGTGGATCGCAAACTGCTCAACATGCTGCAGAAGGACAACCAGATCTCCACACGCGTTCTGGCTGAAAAACTGCACATCTCGCAACCGACCTGCCTGCGCCGCATCCGCGAACTGCGCGAGGCCGGCATCATCAGCGCCGAGGTGGCCATGGTCGATCCCTTCGCACTCGGCTACGGCATGCTGGCCTTCCTCGAGATCTCGCTGAACAACCAGTCCGACCAGCACATGCAGGACTTCGAGCAGCGCATGGCCAAGGAGGCCGAGGTGATGCAGTGCTACTTCGTCTCCGGCGAATACGATTACTTCCTGGCGGTCCACGTCATCGACATGGATGCCTACTATCAGTTCGTCAGACGTGTGATCTCGGGCTCGGGCAATGTGCGCCACTTCCAGTCGCGCTTCCCGATGAAGCGGGCCAAGTTCACCACCCGCATCGCCTTCGATGAAAAGGCGGTCGAAGTACAGGTGCGCGTGCCCGGCTGAACGCTTGCCGCCTGCCCGCGCGGGGTTGGCGGCCAAGCTCATCCATTGCGGTTTGTTAGATTTCGGGGCGTCCATCCCTCGGACGGCCCCCGGATTTACTAACTTTTTCATTTTGCTGGCCGGCGATCCCGTTGTGCAGGAGTGTTCGCACGGCAGGGCAGGCACGTACTTTGCATTGCAGTGCGGTTGTCAGT
>CEPQ01044488.1_pt1 | contig 19602 bp, 16 predicted proteins | sample 530411 | NCBI WGS metagenome assembly CEPQ01 (sample SAMEA2620039, study PRJEB7988) | marine metagenome | isolation source: saline water (ENVO:00002010), including
TAACGTACTTTATGGGCCATGTTCTACTCAAGTTGGTCGATGTAATTTAAAAACTGTTTAGCCGCTATTATAAACTCAATTAGCGCCAATGATTAGCGTGTTAAAAAGCGGTTGGCAAAACTACAGCGCGAGGTGTTCGATGAAGGACTTAATAGCTTTAAGGATGCGCTGGCCTTTGCCAGTGCGAAATACCAAATAATGAAAAGCCGGCTGAGCCAGCTTTATTTCGACAACATTAAAAGCTTGGATAGGGCGATTGAGGGCTAACCTATGAAAAGCTGAACAACGGATTTGCACTCCGGAGGCAAAGGTCGCGCGTTCGAATCGCGCCGGGTGTGCCATTTTTAAGGGCTGTAGCCTGATTCTGTTTTCTTGGAATATGTAGCAAATGTTTAGCAGTCGGAAGAAATTCTGAAACTAGTTAAATTCTGTGTTTTTGTACAGTTGCTGTGTGTATGCTATATGTTACCGTCATGAATGCTTAGTTAGACCTTTTGTGGTATTAGTATGAGTATCAAAACAAGCATGATGGAACGAAATAATGCTCCCAACAGACCACAGATGGATTTATTACTACGACTTCGACTTGAAACCATACCCAGAAGATGCACCACCGTTTAAATTGGAGCCTGTTCTTAGGCAAGTTGAGCAAGCTTGGAAAAAAGGCGAAGCTGTCCATCAGTACGAGAACGGTGCTCTAACAGTAAGAATTAAAGATATGAAATTCGTTAAGGATTACGTCGGGGTTTTGATAAATGTTTCAAATATTAATGCTACAGATCCAGCCTTTTCGCACGTAATCACTGGTGACGTAAGAACTGAGCAGAAGAAAGATAATGAAGGTATCGCAGCTTCTTGCCATATCCTATTCAGGAAGGATGAGTTAAAAGTCGACTCGCATAAATATCTAGCTTTAATTGAAGAGGTTGTAGGTATTCCAAAGTCGATCATTGAGCGATTCTTAACCTTTCTTTTTAGGGCTCATTGCAAAGCAACTTACGTAAATCCTGCTAAAAATGAAAAGAAGCCATTGCAATGTAGGCCTAAAGCTGTCTTTCAGGGGCACGGTAGTGAAACTTTACAAAGTTCTCTGAAAGAAGGCGAATTGCAAGGAGTTGTGCTATTAAATCACAAAGATACAGGTTTTATAGACGATACCAAGCAACTTAGAACTACTGAAAGGGTAATGCGGCTAAGGGCTACAGAGAAGCCTAAAGGAAACGCGGCACTAGCTTTAATTAAAAGAGCTAGGGAGTATGCAGACCAGAACAACTTCGACGAAGTTAGGGTTCAATTCAAAGAGGTTGTCGAAGAGATAAAAACTGTTGACAAGCAAGGTAAGCAAAAGAAGAAGGAAATTGCTAAACAGAGAACAGTGAAGTTTGAAAGTAGAGAGCAGGATTTCGCGAATATGATCTTTACTAAATCTGAAATGATAAAATTAGATAAAACTATTGGTCAATGTGAAGAGCTAATTCACGCTGAGTTACTCAATTCTATGAAAAAGAAGCTAGATAATTTAATGAATAAATAAATGCATATAGTATTTAAGCTATTATCGCCATTGGCATATTTGAAAATTCATCATCCGCAAAAAAGGGTGGTGGATTTTCTTTTGCCTACGATATTTTCCGCTCTTGTCACATTTATTCTTGTATATTTTTCTGACAATTTAGTTATCCTCGAAAAAGATGGAGTCGTCGAGTCTTTTTCTAAACTTGTGCAGTTTCTGACTGCTTTTTACGTTGCTGCATTAGCTGCAATAGCAACATTTCCCAGCAAAAATATGGATGTTCCGACCGACGGTACAAGTCTAAAGCTTAATAACAGAGTGTTAACTCGTAGACAGTTTTTATCATACATGTTTGGTTTCCTCTCAATCGAAGGCTTTACAGTCATTTTTTTGAGTCAAATTGCAATTCTAATGCATGATCCGATAGCTCAGCTTGAAAGCGTTATTGGGGATGGTGGGTATGAGATTTTACGGATAGCTTCTGTATTTATATTTAACCTCTCCATAGCATCTCTCTTGTTTACAACGTTATATGCTGTGTATTATTTGACTGAGAAAATTCACGAAACACAATCAACTTTTACAGCGGAAGGTTTTGTTTCTTCAAGTGACGAGCCTGAAGAGGAAGAGGAGTTTTAATATACCCCTTGAGTACACTTATTTACAGAACTCCAAGTAGAAGCATCTGAGCCGCTATGCGGCTCTAGTGCTACGATTTTCTATGTGCCATTCGTGAACTCTAGTAACAACTTCTTTTTCACCTATCTTTATTCCTCGAAGCGAAATTGAAACTGTCCACTTCCCCTTTAGTGAGACAGTACGTTTTTATCTTTCAGATATTAACTCTAGCTTTGTAAAAGTTTTATAGCCGTTTTGATCGTGACAATAACATCGTCGAATGGGATACAGAAGTCCTCGCTTTGCTCGTCTCTCAACGCGAGGAGGTTAGACAAAATTACTTCAACTTGTTCTTCTTTTAAATTTTCTAGGTGTATCAGCGTTTTTAGCTCAGTTAGTGAAGTATTCGGTGTTATTGTTATCATATATTGTCTCCTGTAATTTTTATTAAAGTACTAAAGAAGCTGGTAGAAAACAGCTGAACCAACGTCCAGTGCGGGATTGTTCGAGTAGCTGCTTAAAATGAATAGAGAGAAGCGGTTTCTATGTTGTGTTAGCCGGTGAAAGATAAGTAGAAAAGAAAAAGGATATTCTTGTGCTAGAAAGAAGTGATGTTGAATGGCCGCTATGGCGTAAAAAAGTAGACGGTACTTTTCTCAAAGAGTTCTCAACACCAATACCCCAATGGGTTCAAAAAATATGGCAGATTCAGGAAAACTTTAGTGAGGTTAGGTCCAAACTTGATGAAATGAGTAATGTACGCATTCAGTTTAAAAAACAGATTTTTGAAGGGAATGTAGTAAAGAGAAAAAGCCAAGACGGCTATCGTTACAGGTTAAGTTTTCAGCGTGAGCTAGGGCGTAAGTTACAGGATATCTACTTGATGACCTTTATGAGAGCTATCGAAGCCGAGCTCACAGAAGGAGTTAGCCATAGACAAATTGAAAAAGACATAAGTTTCTGGGAGTTTCTTGATATTGAATTCGATATCGATAACAAGCTTTTTGTATTTACACCCAGCTTCACAGTAGCGCCCCAGTTCCCTCAATTATTTAATCGGTTAATCGATTCAGCACCGCTTAAGGCAGTTGCTTCTACCCTATTGTCTGGTGAGTTTGCGCGTATTCACAAGCAAGACTGGAAGCCGCGTGCAGAGTACAAATTTGAGATAGGTGCTAGCAATGTTATCTACATGTTGGTAGACACCCAAAATAAGCTAGTTTACGTGGGAGAGGCTAATTTATTGGTTGCGAGGTTTAATAGTGGACATCCTGATATTAAAGAATGGGATTATTATAAATATAATGTTCTTCCACCGGAACTTGGGAAATACAGGCTGGCTATAGAAAGAATGTTGATCAGAGATATTGCTGCGCTATTAAATAACAAACAAAGTATTAAAACTATTTCGATCTCTGATTATAGCCTCGCAAATCGTAAAATAGATCTTTAAAAACGGTAATTAGTCGGGTTGGTCTCTGCACATATGCAAAGACTAACCCAGATGGCTATATTGTAGACTAATTAGTCATCAGTAAGAAAGTTTACAAAAATCAATTCATCTTCTACATCGTCTTGACTTTCTTCGAGTCTCTCCTGAATGTAAAGAAAGCCGCCGTTAGCATATTTCTCAATAGTAGCGCTGATTTTGTTAGTTTCCTTGTAGATTTCGTCTTTTTCCATGTTTTCAACGGCGTTCATATCAAAATCCGATTCGCCGATTGCACAAATAAGTAGCTGTTCAGCTACTTCATAGGGTTTCCAATTCTCTATTTCCATGAAACTTTTTGCTTCATCTTGTGGTGCTATATCTAACGCTCTGTCTTTAGCCAATCCTAGAAAAAATGCGTAAATATAAAATTCATAAACATTGGAAAATGCTTTAGCTTTATTGAATTTATCGTCTGCACTTCCGCCACCAAATTGCGCATAACGAGTTATCATTTGCTCAAAAGATTTAAGGTACCTAGGCTTTAGGCTATTAAGCCTCTTCTTTAAAAGATTCATACCGCTACTACCTCCACTAGTGTTTTCAAATCAGAGCGGTCATCGCGATTTCCATTTGGATATTCCGACCTGACAATGTGAACGCTGCCAATATTACGCCTATGCGAACTAATAAAATCTTCTCTGTCTGCATCATCAATGAAATCATAAGTCATGATTATAGACTGCGAAAAATTAGCGCTTAAAGCCTTATAAAATCCCATTGAGTATTCTTTTGCCATTTTAGATGTTGGCGCATCAGTGATAAGGGTATAGTTATCACTCCACTTAGCTTTCGCGGTTAGAATAGCCATGATTAGTGAAAGCTTGACCAAAATAATATTGGAATCGTTACTTCCAGTTAGCGGATAGCCTTCATTATCAACAATTTCAGGGATACACGAACCATCTTCTAACCGCCTAAGCTTAATTTTTCCAGTGAAAGAAGTATTCGCTTTAGTCATATCTTCGAAAATTGAATTCGCATTAAGCTCTAAGTCATTAATGATAGACGTGTAGACACTTTCTCTAGTGGATTTAGAAATTTTATGCAACGACGAAAATATCTTAGTTGCATTGACCAAAGCTTGATCTACCGACTCTGAAGTAAGCTTTTCTAACCTTTTTTCCAAATCTAACTGTTCATGCTCTATCGCAGCCTTATCACGCTCTAAGGTGTTAACTTGAGCGCTAAAGTAACTAAGGTTTTGCTGGGCTACTTTATACTCAGATACAATAGACTCTGAACTATCCATGCCAATAAGAGTTTCGAACTCTGCGTCAATTTCATCCAACTTCGATTTAATTTCTAGCGCTCTATTTTGTAACTCTGTTATAGCATCAAACGCTTTTGAGATACGCTCATCCGTATTTTCAATAAATATGCTATACCGTAAACTTCGATTATATAAACTTTGGTAAAAGTCTGAGCAATCACATTTGAAAATATCTTTCTCAACATTGTTATTCCGTTTAACGAGTTTTTCTAAGTGCGCATATGCATCGGTACCTTCTAACGCTTCTCTATCACAGACAAAGCACCTTTCTTCTCTAAGCATTTCATGAAGATGCATAGGCTGTGGAATATTTAAAGGAAGTTTAAATGTGGTTTGTTCTTGCTGATTCAATATTGCTTGGTGCTTTTTAAAATAGGCATTATATTTACTATTAAATTTATTAAGACTTTTTTGAGAAAATTTTAGAATCCAAAAATCTTTAAAAATATTTGAAGTAAAGTTTCTTTGTTTGTCGACAAGTTCTTTCTCTATAAGAGCTAGTTTATCAGTATAGTCTTTACTGTCTTGTTTGAGTTTTGACTTCCTAGTCGCATCATCGATCTTGTTTACTAGATTATCTATTTTTGATGTTGCATCTTTAAGGTTGGTTTTAGCCGCATCGATCTCTTTCTCTTTCTGACTTAACCTTTTCAAGTTATCCTCATAACTTTGAGATAGTTCCTCCGACTCTTTTTTATTTTTACTTAATTTTTTTTGTTCTCTTCGTAAGTTAGTTGAAGACTTACTTGCTGATGCCTGAGTTATTGTAATAAGTTCGTCGTAAATGCTAATATCAGATAGTAGGTCTATTATTTTCCCTAGTGCTGATTTATTTGTTAAATCCATTAAACTGTCGACTTGCTCACCTTGGAACCACATATATGGTTTAATCTGTTTAGGTATTACCATATTGAGAATGGTGTCGGCATTATGGCTCGAGACTTGCCATCTGTTAGCTTTTTTTTCCTCTATAACTAATGTTGATGGTGCTTTTTCCCACTCGTTTTCATCCACACGTTTACATGAAAATCGTCTAGTCAGCCTGTATTCTTTATACTGTGAGCTTTCAACTACTAGACAAGCTTCTGTAGTAACTGTTTCTGCAATATCACAGTTTCGAGTTACTTTGTCTGAAATTAGCTTTTCACCATATTGAGAGGTTGATGTGAACTCTCTTCTATTGGTATCGAAAATCTGGTCGTACAACACCCAATAAAATCCGTCAAAAACCTTTGATTTTCCGTTGCCGTTATTACCGATTATCAGATTTAAACCATCATGGAATTCAAAATGGTTCTGATTAAACTCACCAGAATAGCATTGAAAGTTTTTGAGCGATAAACTTTTAATTAACATAAAACTCCCTTTACTTTGTCATTTCTTGAATTTTAACGTTCACTTTCCTGAAACATAGCTGTTCCCCATCGCCGTTACTATGTGATATTAAGAGTATTTTTAAGCATTCGATAAGCATGTCTTCAGAATTAACACCTATCTGCACTTTTGATATCTCTTCTTTTGAAAGGTTTGTCTCGTTATCTATCGCATCACAGTTTAAAAACGTGTTGAGCATTTCAGTTCTATCGTATCTCATTGAAGTCCCTCTATTTGCATTTGTAAGTCGTATAAATCTATTTGGTATTGATTACAAATAGGTTCGAACATATTCATAACTTCAGAGTAGTTTAAAGCGAGCGAAGCGAAATAAACGACCCTTATAACTTCATCTATCAGAATCTTCCGTTCAAACCTAAAATACTCAGGGTCGGAGTTCATAGGGGGGAGAACAACCATATCGTGTATTATGGCGAAGTCTTTTTCACGGTGTTTTCTCAATACCCTACCTCGCCTTTGAATAAACTGTCTAGGGTTTCCTGAACTAGAGCAAAATATAGCCAACTCTGTTCTGGGAACATCAACACCTTCATCCAAGCATTTCATAGAGAACAAAGTTGATATAAATCCTTCTTGGAATAACTTTAACGTTGTTTCTCTGTCTTGTGTTTCACCTGTAAACGCATATGCTCTTTCGTTAGGGAAGTTTTCTTCGTACACTTTTATGAACTGATCAAGAATGTTTTGATTTTCTTCGGGCTCATGCTCGTAATCGCCCTCTGGCACATACACAAAAGAAAAATTTAAGGTATTGTTTTTCTCTTTATAGCGTTTGAGTATATCGTCGAATATAGTTATTTTGTTCTTCGCTTTGTGAATAATTCGCTTTCGTTTTATAAGCTGTTTTTGTACATAGTCTGTTTCTTTAAACTTATTAGATTCGAAATCAAAAAATTTTAATAGCTCTTTACTAATCTCTACATATTCATCTTTCTCTTCTGCTGTTAAGGCGACGAAGTGTGGATGATAACTATACTTGCAGAGCGCACCTTCTTGAATCGCCTTACTCATCGGAAAACTGTATGTATAAGGGTCTTTCGAATTAAATGTATTTTCTATTGCGCGGTTGCCATCATCATCAAATTGCCGCTTTATAGTTGCAGATAGCGCAATTCTTCTTGTTAAATGTAATTTGGGTAAAACTTCTCTGACTTTAGGGCTGCCTATATTATGTGCTTCATCCGCAATTAATAATGTCGTTGTGGGTAGGTTATAAAAAAACTTTTGAAACTTATCTGTAGTAAAAGTGTTATAGGTAGTTATTATTATGAAGCTCTTTTTTTTGTTGAATTTAAAGTTGCTTTGAAGTAGTTGAAGTTTGTTTTCCCACTTCGGGTATTGTGAAGAACACGGAATTATGGAATTAAAATTGAATGAGCGGGTTTCTTCAATCCATTGGCTAAGCAATGTTTTTCCCGGTACTATAATAATTGATTGATAATAACCTTCTGATTGATAGAGGTTTAACAAGCAATTTAGAGAAGTAATCGTCTTTCCTGTTCCTGTAGCCATAAGAAAGATGCCCATATATTCAGATTCTTTCCATTTTTCGAAAGCTTCAACTTGATAAGTTCTTGGGCCTGAATCAAATGGAAATCTTGGTTTATTACTCTCTTCTTCAATCATTGATCTCAAATCCCGTTCGGCTTTTTTAAGTTTTTTGGTGATTTTTGATAGTGTTTGGAATTCTGCGTTAAGCAGCGAGACTTCTTCACTTAAAAGTTCTTCTAACGTTTTATTTTCGGCAATGCTCTCTACGGCATTTTGTAGTTCATCTTCGTTCAGGTATTTATATTTTTCGTTCTCTTTATTTAAGATTTTCTCCATTTCTGTTTTTTTTCCATAGCCTTTATTTTTTTCAAAGTCACTTGCCCATAGCCTAAAAACAGATAAAGTCTCCGCATTATCGAGCAGACCGCTTGCTGTAAAATTACAGCTTCCATCCATGAATATTTCATTGTCCTCAGCATCGATAAATAAGCCTTGTTTAAAATGAGTCATTCTTGCAGGCTTTAGCATCACAGGAACTATTTTTAAACGGTCTTTGTTGATCAAGTACTTCAAGCAATTAAAAAAATGAGTATCGCTCGAAGTCAATGAGCTTTTGATATTTTCCAATTTTTTTAAATCTAGCTCTTCAATGTTTAGAAGTTCTTCACTGAAGAGTTTACGATCTTCACCGAAAACAAAATGATTCGTAATTATGTTCAAAGTTCCGCCGCGATAAATAAACTGAGCAAATGAGCAGGCGAGAAGTTGAAGTGCTTTTGAGCTAAAATATCCTAACTTTAGATAAATAGTTTTGCTTCGGGGGATGACGTCGAGATAGAACTCGATAGGTAGGTTTTGACCGTCTGTAGTGTATTCAAAATTTTCTGGAAATATTAAATCACGGAAACTACTGCTCACTTCTTTAAGCACTCCCTGCATATGAACTTAAGTAGAATAGCACTCTTTATTATTTTTTCAACGAACATCTATTCATTACAGAGTTAAAGCGTTAACATCTCCTATTGGACGAATTCTCCAGGAGCTACACTCAGATGGAACCTAAATTCTCTGGTCACGAAACTTTCCCGCTTAGATATGGGTGGTTATTTAAATCCGCAAACTTGTTGAATATAAAAGGGAATTTGAGCACCTCGAGTGCTAAAGATGTACAAGAAGCTATTGTCGAACTCGGAGTGGGGAAAAACATGGTGAGTGCTATTCGATACTGGAGTGAGGCTTGCTCCATAGTCAAGACACTTAAAAATGATGCATCTCAATCGTTAACCGATATTGGAAGATATCTATTTCTCCCTTCAAATAATGAAGCTACTTCAAAAGTCGCTGGAGTTGCGAATGACCCGTTTCTTGAGCGCATTGGAAGTATATGGCTTATACATTTTTTATTAAACTTTGATGAGGATGTCCTCACCTCTTATCGCTATTTTTTCAATCTATCATCAATGCAAAATTTTGAAAAAGCAAAGTTGGTTTACGACATTGATAGAGAAATTAAAGTGTTGTGTGATAAAGACGTAAGGGAGGGGACTATTAAAAAAGATGTAGATTGTTTCCTCCATACATATGCAAGTAAGCAGTCAGCGAAAGGTAAAAAAAACAACGCTATAGGTGAAGAACATTTTGCTTCACCGCTGGTTGAGTTAGGCCTTGTTCGAGACTTAGGGAAGGGCAATTATTCATCTATTTTAGATGTGCGAGAAAGCCTGCCTACGGAAATTTTCTCATATGCGCTGTTACGTTTTGTCTTCGAAATTAAAGCTTCAGAAACAGCTGGTTTTGATGCGTTGTTATCTGATCAGTGTTCTCCCGGTAAGATATTTAGGCTTTCAGAAAGGGGCTTAGGCGTACAGTTAGACAATGCGGTAAAGCAATATCCTAGTTTGTTCGAAGAAACAGACACGCAGGGAATGCGACAGGTGAGGGTTTTGAAAACGTTCAATGAAAACGAAACCTTCCAATTTATCTTGGACGATTATTACAGAGGCTCTAAGTGATAACGATAAAGCAAAATTATAAAAGCTCTACAAGGATTGATGGCTTAGTAGATCCAAAGCAATTTATAGACAATATTGTTTTGCATGGTACAGCGCTGAGTACGTTGGAAACGTTAGGAAAAGAAGTAAAGAATACTAATCAGCGTTGCTTCACCCTCACCGGAACATATGGAACGGGTAAGTCTACGTTTGCTCTATTTATGTCGCTACTATTGTCTGCAGATAAAAAAGTGAGAAGTTTAGCCAGCAAAAAGTTGCTAGCGACAAATGCTGATAGCACTTTTAGTAAAGACTTTAAGGTAAAAAAAGGCTGGAAAGTTGTAAAACATGTGTGCGGCTTGGGCGCTCCTGCAGAAGGTTTAGCAAATAGCGTTTTAAGTGCCCTACAAGGTAACGTGGCGCCTTCTGGCGAAGACGATCATTTCTATGTCGAGCTTATTAAGTCCGCACTAAACTCTCAAAATGAAGACGCTGATGGTGTTTTGATTTTACTAGATGAGATGGGTAAAGCCCTAGATTATCAATCTCGAGAAAACAAAGATCTACATTTTTTTCAAGAACTATCAGATGCTATTGAGAAAAGTAAAAAGCCTGTGGTTCTAATAGGCTTTCTTCATCAGTCGTTTGCCGAATATGCACGCTCTATGACATCTCACATTCAGCGTGAGTGGGGAAAAGTGCAAGGTCGCTATAGAGATATTGCTTATTCGCCTTCAATTGATGAATCGTTAATACTCATCGGTGAAACAGTAAAGGCGGATGACGGCCTAAAGCAAAAAATAGTTAATAAGTACGCCCATTTAGTAGATGTTGTAGCCAAATATTTGGGACAAGAGAAAAATATAACTAGTTCGTTAAAAAATGCGTTACCTATCGATCCGGTGGTTAGTTTATTACTAGGGCCTATATCTAAACGCTCATTTTCACAAAATGAGCGAAGCCTTTTTGGTTTCTTAGCTTCCAGTGAAAAGCTTAGTTTTAATCAGTTTATTAATACCTTTTATGCTGATGGTGAATCAGCAGACGCCCTCAAACTTTATAACGCCAATCTTTTTTGGCAGTACCTGACCACAAATTTAGATCACATAATTTCATCTAGCCGAGATGGCAAAATATGGCTGGAAGCCAAAGATGCGTTATATAGAGCTACGTTAGATGGTGAAGAGCTCCACGAAGCGATAACGAAAACAGTCGCGTTAATAACGATGTTTGGTTATCAATATCAACTGTTCGCGTCGAGAGAGTTTTTAATTAGCTACTTCGAGCAGCTTGGCTACGAAGCTAAAAATGTAACCACTGCACTAGAAGAACTAGAAAGCTGGAAAGTTCTAATATATCGCGACTCACATCAGGCACTGACCATATTTCAAGGCAGCGATATTGATGTTAATGAACTTGTTACTTCGACAGTGGATGCCATAAAAGATGGTGTCGATTGGGTTTCGGAAGTTAGCTCAACCAAACACATATTAGCTTCTGCGCATTATCATCGAAAGGGTACGCTTAGATGGGCTGATGTCCAATTAGTGAATGAGCGTAGCGTGAATTTGATAGCTTCAAAGAATAGGGGGGCCTCAGAGAATAATGCGTTTGTAAACTTCTATGTTCCTACCTCAAAGTCTGCCTTAGAATTACTAAAAAAAGTATCTGCAGAGCAGTCGCGAGTAGTTTTTAGCGAAAGTATAGCGTCAGAAAATTTAAGAACGCTTGCAATTGAACAAATAGCGTTAAGAAATATAAAAGATACTAACAAGACTTTAGTGCATGACAAAATTGCGAGAGAAGAGGTGGAGAGTAGGCTTCAAGCTAATGAGCGCGCTTTAGAAAATGAGTTAGATGCCTTGTTTGATAAGGCAGAGTGGCGCTATGAAGGGCGCAAATATTCTGATGTAAATCTAAGCACGACTGTTTCTGCCTTCGCTGACGAAATATATAGTGAATCACCTGTAATAATTAACGAGCTAGTTAATAGAAATAAGCCTTCAGGTAGTGCAAACGCAGCAATCAAAAAGCTTGTGTTAGCAATGGCCGAAAACTACGACGAAGAATTACTTGGTTTTCCAAACGATACTTTTCCTGCGGAAAAAGGTCTATATTTTTCCTGTTTGGCAAATTTCGGAATTCATGGGGCTATCGATAATGGCTGGGGTTACCCAACTGAGATTGAAAATAGCGACGTAGATAACCTTTTCCGAAAAACTCACGAAACGCTAATAGCTGATACTAACGCTCCTGTCTGGTTATCAGAAATAGATGATTATTGGGCAGCTGCGCCTTATGGTCTAACCAAAGGAATACGTTCTATTTGGCTAATGGCTTTTGTCATGAAGCATATGAAGGAGTACGCTTTTTACGACAAAAATGACGCTACGGGCGAAATTATTTTTATTACGCAACCCGATGATGAATTTGCTTTGAAGCTAATTCAGAAACCACAGAATGTAGCAGTTCAGGCTATACACATAGATCAAGAGAAAACCGCTTACCTCAATAAGGTCGCGGAAGCATTAGACAGCGTAACGAACCACGAACACGACTATTCTAAGGACGTTACGCCACTAAACGTAGCAGAAGGACTGGTAACTTTTTACTCTTCATTATCCAGTTACACAGTTGCTACAAAGAACGTAACTAAAAAGGCTAGGAAGTTTCTAGAAATAACGAAAAAGGCGTCTGACCCCAATGCTTACTTATTCAAGGCTTTACCTGAATTATTAGAAACTGACTTAGATAGTATTTCTGTACAGGATGTTGAAGATATTTTACGTACGCTAAAGAACGCACATGGTGAGCTGCTCAGTAACTTCAAAAAAACAACTGAAAAAGCGCTGGGAAAAGATTTAATCGCAAAAAGTACCTGCACTGCGGTAATTGATTTTACTGATGACCATAAACTGAAGTCTTTTGCGCAACGTCTAAGCGAGAGAAAAGAAAACGACAACCGGTGGGTTTCAAACTTGATATCGCTGTTATCTTCAAAGTCTGAGAAAAATTGGGACGATATAGCGATTAAACGTGCGCAAGTAGCACTGCCAGAACTAGTTGAGAAATATAAGATTGCAGCGCATCGTGCAAAATTTAGTGGTTTAGACTTCGCTGAGATTGAAAAAGAATTTAATGAACAGATAAAAGGAGTTACAAGTTCACTTAAAGGGCTGGAAATCGAGAAGAAGAAAACTTTGTTAGTTGCCCTACTTGATGAGTTAGAAAATGGAGCTGTAAAAAGTTGAGTTCGCAAAAAACATTACACGTGCTAGGTCTCTCTGGAGGTAAGGATAGTGCTGCACTCGCGATGTATATGCGCGACAATTATCCTGAGCTAGATATTCACTATTACTTTACAGATACGGGCAAGGAGCTGCCCGAAGTAAATGTTTTCATTGATAAGCTTCGTGGTTACCTGGGTAAAGAAATCATCGACCCTTATGAAGAAGTGTTTACGTCCAATCGTAAAAAGAAGGACTTCGATTATCACCTAGAGCAACATAAAAACTACCTGCCCTCCCCACAAGCGCGCTGGTGTACCATTCAAATGAAGTTAGTGCCATTTGAGCAGTGGGTAAAGAAAAAAATCGAGGAAGAAGGTTACACTGAAATAGTATCTTACGTAGGTATTAGGGCTGATGAACCGGCCCGAGACGGCTTTCTTACCAATAATGTTACAGAAGAATACATTACTATCAAGATGCCGTTCAGAGAAGACGGCCTAAATCGTCAAGATATTCTGAATATTTTACAGCAAGCGGATTTATATTGTGATGATGAAGAGGTGCAAGCTTTTAGAGAGTTAAAGCTTGGCTGTAATGGTATTGAGCAAAAGCTCCCAGAAGAGCTGTTAGAACAACATTTTGAACGGCGATTGAAAGTTATAAAAGCAGACGAAAGTCATCCTTATTTCAGGTCAAATATAAATGTTCAGACGTTGGCTAAAGTCGTTAGTGCCATGGACCAAGGTAAGCCTGGTTATTACGGATGGCGCTCGCGAAGCGGTTGCACTTTTTGTTTCTATCAGCAAAAAATAGAATGGCTTCGGCTGATGGAAATTTATCCTGATGCATATGAAGAAGCTAAGCAATATGAAAAAGCCGCTGAAGATAAGCGACCTGATGGAACATTTTATTGGTTAGGTAAAGGTACCCCTCTCTCGGTTCTTGAAGATGAAGAACGAAAGCAGATGATTCTAGAAAACCATAAAAAGCGTTACGACCGCTTTGTTAAAAAGCAGGAGCGGCAACGTGCTAGAAATCCATTGCAAAAGATTATCTATTTCTCTGATGTAGATGTGATGGATGAAATCTACGACCAGGCAGAAGGCGGAGGCGCTTGCGTTACTTGCTATAAGTAGACTAAGTACTTTCAATAAAAGTTTGTAGTTTCGAAACCAAAGCGCTGATGTCTTGTTTAGTTGTGTCGAAGTCGAAGCTGAGTCGAATTGTTCGCTCAGCTTTTTCTCTATCTAGGCCTATAGCTTTTAATACGTGTGAAGCCTCTATCTCTTTTGAGGAACATGCTGATCCCTGCGCTAACGAGAAGTCTTCTCTGTGAGCCAGTAAAAAGGTAATTACATCAACTTCTGGCAATGTTAATGAGACAATGTGAGGTAGTTTTTTTTCGCCATTGATAGTGTATTTGATGCTTCTACTTTTTAATTCACGCTCTAGATGTGCGGTGATTTGTTCAAAGTCTGCGCTAGCATAGTATTTTGGAAAAACGGTGCATGCTTCCCCTAAACCAGAAACTAATGGGGTTGCAACAGTTCCACCTCTAATCCCTAACTCTTGCCCTGCACCGTGAATGACAGGCAAAACTTCGATGTCGCGTGAATCTCTAATATATAGTGCCCCTATACCTTTTATTCCCCCTATTTTGTGGGCAGATAGAGATAGGAGATCAATATTCATGTCATCGACATCTATTACTGCTTTGCCAAAACTTTGTGCTGCATCTGTATGAAACAATGTACCGTTTTGAAAGCATAGTTCACCTATTTCATTAATAGGGTTAAGAGTTCCGAGTTCATTATTAACATGCATAATACTGACGAGCGCGGTGTCATTTCGCAACGCGGTTTTCACTGTATCTGCTGAAATCCGCCCTGTAATGTCTGGAGACAAGTACGTTACTTCATAGCCGCAAGATTCTAAGTAGCTACATATACTCAGAATACATTTATGCTCTATTTTACTAGTAATAATGTGTTTTTTATTCCTAGCTAAATCGCAATTCAACAGGCCTTTTAATGCTAAGTTGTTTGATTCAGTTGCACCGCTAGTAAAGATGATTTCACTTGGGGTTGCCCCAATCATTTCAGCTATTTGCTCGCGCACTTTTTCTATTCCATCAGCTGCCATAACTCCTGCAGCATGGTCTGAAGATGGGTTTGCGTAATGCGAGGTAATGGTGCCAATGACTTTCTCTTTCACTTCATCAAGTACGGGAAAGGAGCCTGCTGAATCGAAATAAATCATTGCTATTGACCTTGGGTTGGTTTGTGAGTCAGACGAATTCGTTTTTGTTTTCTAGCACTGGAGCGCTATGTTCATTCAAGTGATAGTCAAAGAAATCAACATCTTGATCGGCCATTTTGATTTTAACTCGCTCTTTCAAAGTAGGAACGTTACTTTCCTCAAAATTGTCATAACCGAGTAGCGTTAGTTTACCTGAATTTATATGGATTTTAATTAGCTGTATATCTTCTAGTTCACCATAAAGCTGCAATGCTGAGCTTACATAAACTCTTAATAGTGGAGAAAGTAAGTCTAAGTATTGCTTATGAAAAGTTAGGGAGTGTGGTTTTTCGAACTCTTCTGCCAATACGCTTTTAGGCAAGGTTTTGTGGGCCTCTAAGCATTCGGCCTCAATCATCTCTACATCTGCTATTTGAAAGAGAAGTTCTTTCGCTAACCTTTGGGCGTTTTTGTTAGTGTCGAAGAAAGCTTTTATGTCACGTTTGGTTTGCTCTGGTTGATATTTGTATGGCTTTCTTTGTCCAAAATGGCCTACAGCGAAGTAAACCAGCAAGTCTTCCGTTCGCATTTGTTGCGCAATAGCAAAGTCATCATTGCCATAAAAGTTTAGGCACAGCCTAAACGCTTTTTTCATAGTGCCAACTAGTTCTATTAACTCGTCAGCTTTTCTAAACTCGTCTTTCGCTGGTGCCCGCCCTAATAACAAACACGTTTTCCAGTATTCTTCGAAAAGCTCGCTGTGCTTGGTGAATAGAAGCTGTGTATTGGCTTCTTTTATATCAATAGGTTTAGACTTCTGTTCCCAAGTTCGCGTTCGCTTATGTCGGTTCTGAAGATAATCTTGTTCTAGATACTTATCTTTGAATACGAAATATATCCCAGGGGCTACTGCAATGGCTGCCTCATCTAAGCTCAGCTCAATGAACATTTTTAGTTCGCTTTGAGTGAAGTACTTTTGAAAGGTATTTCGACTAGTGATAATGCCATCTTTATATGGCGTGAATTTAGCCAGATAGCTTTCGTTTGCTAGCATTGCTGATATCACCAGAAGCTTATCAGTAAGAGCCCATGCCCCTTGAATAGCTTCCATACGCTCGTTTCTTTCTTCAATTACATTAATTACAAAACCGATGTTAACTAAGTCAGCATTCACTTTATCTGCATCTGGCAGAAAGTTTGGATCCCACCCAAGGACATCTAGCCCATGCGCTTCAAGTTCTCGAAGATCATCTCCTCTACCGCACCCGTAATCAAATATGGAATATTGGCCTTCAAGAAAGCCGTGCTTTGCTAACACCTTCATTGGGGCCGATAGTTCGTAGCGTACTATTGCGGTTTTATCGCGCTCAATTTTTTTATCATCTTTATTAAGTAGTAATGCAGAGTTTCGAAACAAGCGCCCGTCTACAAGTTCGTAGCCATGCGCATTTATCAAAGCCTCCCAAGACGCTTTAAACCCAATATGTCGCGAGTTTTCATAGAGGCCTGCTTGCTCACCCTCTTCGGTAATTTGCTTGAATTCTTCGTATTGCGGATGGTCGGGTAAAACCATGGTTTCTTTGCGGTGAAGAATAGGCGGGTTATCGTAGTTAGAATAGTCTGTTACTTTATGAGAAAGCTTTTGCAGGTCAACCGTTACGCTTTGTTTTAACGAGGGGTAAGACTCTTCTTCGAAGGTAGGGTAGTGAAGTAGGCTTAATGAAAACTGCTTTCTAGAAAGCTTGATTAAGTTCCAGTGCTCCCGAGGGATTTTCAGCGCTTTGCCAATAGCTAAAACAACGTTGCGTAGTTTATCGGGTAGTTGCGGTAATGTACTGTCATGAACATAAATAGCGTCGGGGAGCTTTTTCCCTACTTCCAATTTATCAACTAATGTTTTAAATAAAGCTGCGTCCACTATAATCCCTCTGCCAATATTACTGCTCGATCGCCAAATGCCTTTTTACCCGGATAACGCCTACCATTTTCGCTTTCGCCCATTATCTGTAGGTGTTTAAGCGGGTCGGTTAAATGAATACTGACATGAAGTGGTCTGTTATTTCCATAGTAATAAATGCGATCGTAATTTAGCTTTTGCGTAATGAAACGAACGATATTGGAAGTTGGCACGCCTTCTATGTAGAAATCACATGCAGCACCACCTCTACTGCATATTTGTTTACCCACACTATTGGTTTCGTGAGATGAATGCTGGTCGAGCGTCGGTGCCGTACCGCTTGGTGATGCTTTCTGGATAAATTTTTTCAGAGGGAAGGAGGTGAAGCCGTAAGTGATTATCGGTTTTCCCAAGGTGCGGTTGATAGGTAGAAGTATTTCACTGACTAACTCTTCCAATGCGAGCGTCGAGCTATCATTAATAGGTTCATTTGATTGTAAAAAGTCATGCCTGCCTATGTACCAGTTCAATAAATCTCTACCTATTGGATGAGCAAGTACTGAATGTCCAGCAGGTAAGGAGTAGAAGAACGCTCGCCCACGTTTTTCATAGGCAATGCCGCCTTGTTCGCGCAGGTGCATCAGTTCACAGTCACTGATGTTCAATGTTTGTGCCGTATCGCGGCTGTTCAATTTTTGCATAGGGTCCATCATATTTCATTTTAAGACCCTTGGGTATATGTTGAACATAAAATTAAATCTAATAATTAATTTTTTGTTCACTTTAAGGTTGACTTTGTTTTGGTTTAATTTAACCTGTGTGTGAATTATTAAATAATATTAAGGTTTAAAATGGAAAAGCATCAAAATCTAAACGAACAAACCTTCACTAAGGTTGCAGAGTCATTAATAACTTATTTCACCTATTGCCTAAATGAGTACTCAGGATACGAAACTCCTCACATCGACTATGCTGCTGTTGGAAATGAAAGATTACTGGATATGTTACAGCGGTTGTTCAGATTTGGAATTATTGGGCAAGTTATTGAGGGGGATCTTGCACCCGATGACTTAGGTGACATTGAAAAATTTGCGAAGTTAGAGAGTGTCATTGATGTTCTTACACCAAATACAATTTGCGCCACACTCTTCCATGCCTTCTTGGGGCGCCTAAAATTATGCCGATATGAAGGAATTCCGATCGAAGAGATTTACGATACAACGTTTTATATTAGTAATGAAAATGCCCTTTCTGTCAAAGAGCTAGTAGCTCTCTCGAATACCAGCGAAGGCGCTGTACGTAATGAGCTGTCGAAGATGTCAGCTAGCGCTTTTAGTAACGAAGCAACAGGGAAGCAATTGTTGAAAATTGAAGAAGCTGCTGAATGGTTGAAGTCGCGCAAAGAGTATAAGCCAACTAAAAATTTGTCAGGCATGACGGGATTAGAAAAAGAGTACGTTAATGTTCCAGTTGCTTCTGACGGCACGTATTTCTCTTACGCTTGTGCTTATAAAAGAGGCGGTTTTACCGTTGGAGAAAAAGGTGACGAAATTAAAGTTGAGTCGTTTGATGAAGCTCTAGGTTATTTGATAAGCATGCCGCACGCTAAATGGCGCAGACCGAATGCTGCTGGAAACTATGGCATTGTCAGCGCTATTGAATGGAGACGTATTCCGAGAAGTGAGTTGAATAAAGAACTCTTCGAGATGTTTTAAGTTCGACTAAATGCAGTGGCACCATATCGGTGCCACATTATCCCTTCACCACTTCTACCGTAACCCACTTCACATCATCACGCTGCAACCCGTCCTTACCAGGAACAGTGTTTAAGTTGCGAGCCTTTAGGCCGTTACTTTCCGCTAAGGTCGCTAACTCTTCATAACTAACGGGGTGCATGGGCCTTGCTTCATCATTTGGGCCGAACCGAAGGCTTATATATAGTGTTCCATTTTCTGAAAGCAATTCTGCTAACCTTTTTAACGTGGGTGGCCTTTCATATTTAGGCAAGTGCATCCATACCGCTGAAAGCAGTATTAGGTCGTATGTGTTTGGTTTTTGGGGTAGGGCGGTAAGCGCGGGTAGGCTGGCGCTACACCATGTAACACTGTTATGCGAGTTGGCTTGTGCAAGGTTTCTTAGCCCACCGGCAGGCTCTGCGGCTGTTACGTTCCAGCCCTGTTCGGCTAGCCAGTTGGCGTCGCGGCCACTGCCTGCGCCTACATCTAGTGCGGTGCCTGCTTTTGATTTTTGTAGAAACGCTTTCCAATCGCTGTGCACACTTTCGGCGTCTACCGAATTATACAAATCGTAATAGTGCTGCGCTTTTTTGCTGTAGTGTTCAATTGTTTTTGTCACTATGAACAGAGTCCCTTCATTGTTTAATCTAATTTACCGCATGCCCAAAAACTCGGCTAGTTGCTCAACCTACCAAAACTTTGATCCAGCGCAAAGCTTAAAGTACACCACC
>CEPQ01007653.1_pt1 | contig 19585 bp, 17 predicted proteins | sample 530411 | NCBI WGS metagenome assembly CEPQ01 (sample SAMEA2620039, study PRJEB7988) | marine metagenome | isolation source: saline water (ENVO:00002010), including
GATAGTGATACACCATATTCTGCAGTGGCTACAGATTACATTATTGGGTGCGATACCAATGGGGGAGTTTTGGAGATCGACCTCCAGGCCGCATCTACTGCTGGCGAGGGAAGAGTTTTGGTTATTAAGGACGAGGGCGGCAATGCTGGATCTAACAACATAACCATAGATCCAAACGGAACGGAACAGATTGATAATGGTGGCAGCGGAACGCCGGTGACGATATCTGCAAATTATGTTTCAATTTCGCTTTATAGCGATGGTTCTAATTGGTTTATATTCTAAATGGAGATTTAGTGCATGAGTTATAACGGCAATACAACAACATTTTCTGGCGGAACAACGGCAGGAACGTATGCAGAGATGTATATAAGTTCCAGTCAAACTATAACCATTAATGCCGCTAGTGCTTGGACGGGTATGGGTGAGTGGACGGCCGGCGACGTTTCTGGTTTCACGATCATTCTTGGCGACGGCCCCCGAACTTCTACTTTTTCTTCGACCTCTTCTGGTAGTGGGGGAATTACTGTTAGTTCGCTAACTCACAATTTGGCTGTAGATGATTGGGTCACTTTAGAGGGTAGCGATGATTATGACGGTGTTTATAAGATAACTGCAGCTACTTCTGATGATTTTAATGTGGAGGCAGATGACATTATTAGCAATTCGGGCAACTGGACACGATGTGGCGGATTCGCTCAGTCAACCGCTACGGGCAGACATTTGTTTGTGTGGAATATCTCCGCCGCCGCCGCAATGGGTAATAAAGATTACGAATTCGCTGTTTTTATTGGCAATATTGATAATACGGCGGTTTTAACCGAACCCCGTTCAGCAAGAAATTATGGCAATACTTCCATAGGTAATGCCGGCGGAAGTTTAATACACGATGTTGAATCTGGTGACACCATTTTGCTTCTTATGAGGGGTACAACAGATTCAACCAATTTGGATATATCTTACGCTGATTTTACTGCGGTTGCAATTTAATAAAGGATTGGAGAACTTGAGAATTAACAAGAAATAGGAATTTACAAATTATTAATACTATTTATACTGATAAGGAATTATATTATGTCGTCAATGTTAGAACAAGCAGTTATCGATGCAAACGCTTTGAAAAAAGCCGCACTTGAAAGTGCCGAGGCCGCTATTGTCGAAAAGTATTCTCACGAAATTAAGGAAGCCGTAGAAACTCTACTGGAACAAGATGAAGAAGAGATGGTAGATGATTTTCCCGGCGAAGTGGAAGGCGAAGAAGGAGGTGAAGAAAGCAGCGAATTCGTTGATCAAATGCCCTCTGCGTATCCAACAGGAGATGAGGCTACTGGAGACAAATTAGATGGTCTTAAGGATGCGGTTGAAGCCGCAGAAGAGGCACTTGAGGGTGTCGGAGACGCCGCAGACGAATTGGTTTCGTCAAGTTTAAGTGGCGATGAAGATGAAGAAATTGAAATTGATTTTGATCAACTTGAAGCCGAGATGGGCGACGAAGGCGAAATGGACGCTGCCGATCTTGGAGATCGTGAAGGGTTGGCAGATGACGTTGTTGAACTTGAAGAATCGTTGTTGGCAGCTATAGCAGAAGAATTGAACGTAGACGTTTCAGCCTCTAGATCTGGTTGGGGCAATGATGGCGTCCCTGATGCCGTTATGGCCGATGAATTAGATAAAGCCGTAGCTCACGAACAAGATGACAACGTACAAGAAGAAACTGAAAATTTCAAACAAGCAGTTGCAGATTTGACTGCAGAAAACAAACAATTGAAAAACGATATCAATAAAATGAGAGAGGTTTTAAGTCAGGCGAAAGATAGACTTCAAGAAGTAAATCTTTCAAATGCTAAGTTGGTTTATTCCAACAAAACATATGTTAGCGACTCCCTAAATGAGCGACAGAAAAATAAGATTGTCGATGCTATCTCTAAGGCAACAACGGTTGCGGAGGCGAAGATTATTTATGAAACTTTGCAAAGCACAGTGGGCAGCGTTTCGACGCGAGAGCCAAAATCACTAAGCGAAACTATTAGTAGAAAGTCTTCAACTTTACTTCCTCGTAGAAACGAGGAGCGTGGCAATTCTGTCAAAATTCGTGACAGAATGCAAAGATTAGCCGGAATTAAACAATAAAGGAGGATTTAACAATGGCATCTGTTTTAGAAAGATTAACAGAAGGAATTGTTAGCCGCGATCTGGCAAAAGAAGGCGCTGCCCTAAGAGCAAAGTGGGAGAAAACAGGTCTATTGGAAGGTCTCTCTGGAGAACGCAATTTAGACAATATGGCTCGACTACTTGAAACGCAAGCGAAGGAACTTCTTCGCGAGGTTTCAACAATGGCTCAAGGTGACGTTGAAGGTTTTGCAGCGGTAGCATTTCCAATCGTAAGAAGGGTATTTGGAGGACTCATTGCAAATGATCTAGTATCAGTACAGCCAATGAGCTTACCCTCAGGACTAATTTTCTTCCTGGACTTCCAAACTGCCGAAGCCCGCGCAGGTTACGCTCTAGCGGAATCTCTGTATGGCGGCGGTGTTGTAGGTCAAGAAATCACTGGTGGTGTTGACTTGGGTGGTGTTACCCTGACTAATGCTGAATCTGGTTTCTACAACCTTCATCAAGGTTACGCGTCCCCAACTGGTTCGGTAACCACAAATGCAACTGCGGTTGCATCTGGAACGTATGGAGCGGTCTCGTCTGATACCGATTCTCCAGATGATTCTGGAATTACAATTGATTCGCTGTGTCGTTTTGATCCCGATTTGGTATCTGGTACGGCAACAGTGGCAATTGCGCTGGTAGCAGTTTCTACGCTAGAAACTGGTGGACTTCTCCTAAACAAGGATAATCTACCTGCTATCGCTTATACACCAAATACTGGTTCCGCCGTTCGTAGGCTAACCCAGTACAGTGGTTCGGATAATGATAATATTCTGTTCTTCGCAGTGGATAACACTGGGGCAGTCACGCCAGCGCAATTGATGCTTGGTTTGACGGACGAATTGGCGTATACTTTCCCATTGGCAGATAACTTTGCTGCAACACCTACTGCCGGCGCAACAAACGCCGTTGGTGCCGTTGCTGCACAGGCCGAGTGGGGACTGGAAGACAATACGAGTATTCCAGAAATTGACATTAAGGTAGATTCAGTGTCGATCACTGCAGTTACCAAGAAGTTGAAAGCAAAGTGGACTCCTGAGCTTGGCCAGGATCTCAACGCTTATCACAACTTGGACGCTGAAGTTGAATTGACCAGCATTCTATCTGAACAGATTGCACTAGAGATCGATAGAGAAATCTTGGCAGATCTAGTTGTGGACGCAGCGGCTGGTACATACTACTGGTCACGTTCACCTGGGATGTTCCTTAATAGAACAACTGGTGCCGAAGTCGGCCCCGGTGCTGTTGCCCCTGACTTCACGGGTAACGTCTCTGAGTGGTATGAGACTCTCGTTGAAACCATCAACGATGTTTCGGCTCAGATTCACCGTAAAGTCCTGAGAGGTGGTGCGACATTTATCGTTGTTAGCCCCGAAGTGGCCAATATTCTTGAGTTCACTTCTGGCTTCAGAGCAAATGTCTCCCATGACTCTGACAAAGGCACGGTAGGTGCTATTAAGACTGGTAATCTTAGCAAGAAATGGGATGTGTATGTAGATCCATACTTCCCGAGAAACGTTGTACTAGTAGGACGTAAGGGTGGAAGCTTCCTTGAAAGCGGCTACGTTTATGCTCCGTATGTACCTCTGCAGGTTACTCCAACTATCTTCGGTATCGAAGACTTCGTGCCCCGAAAGGGCGTGATGACTCGATACGCCAAGAAGATGGTTCGACCTGACATGTACGGACTAGTAGTTGTACGTGGCTTGCTAGGTGAGTCTGGTGGTGCGTAAGAGAAACTAACTAAATAGTTAATTTAGTTGAAGAAAAGCCTCAATTCAATTGAGGCTTTTTTTTATCTTGTATCGTTAACATTCATCGCGTAGCGTGTTATCCTATGGAGGTGTCAATGAGTATTGAAAATGAAAATCATATATGTCGTATATGTAAAAGGGTTTGTGCCACTAAGGCATCTTTGGCTGGTCACATAGGCTCCAAGCACTCTATTACCATGGAGGTGTACGTGGAGCGTCATTATTATGACGGCATTCGTCCCAAGTGCCCTGTTTGTGGTGAAAATACGCGCTACATCAAGGGAGGATATGCGTTTAGAAAATATTGTACAAATCACGCAAATGAAGCTCGCAAGGAATGGAGCAAAAACAACTCTAAACTTGATTATGCGTGGAAAAAAGGACTCACCAAGGAGACACACATTGGCATCGCGACGCAAGCCAAAAAGATTAGCGGCAGAAACAATTTCTTTTATGGAAGGGCCCTACCGGAACATGTAATTGCTGCAGCAACTAAGGCGAGGACAAAGAAGCTAACACTTTCTAGAGAAGAGTATGATGAAAAAGTTGTCAATCTTTGTGATGATTTTGTTGTCAAAACAAACTATGATGATTACAAACATGCTCGCAAACAATTATTGGATGTTGCGTGCGCCAAATGCAATAGAAGGCAACAAAAAAGCTTATGGGCATTACAACAATTCGCCGTTTGCAAATTTTGTACTCCAAGCTCCAAAGGAGAAAATGAAATAGCAAAATATATTGAATCGATGAATTTTGAAATCGCAAGAAACACAAGAAGTGTTATTCCCCCTAAAGAACTCGATATCTTCATCCCCCAGCATAAATTTGCCATTGAATACAATGGTTTGTATTGGCACAATGAAGAGCATAAGCCTAAAAACTTTCATAAACAAAAATCAAACGATTGTAGAGAGAAAGGTATTAAGTTATTTCATGTATTTTCAGATGAGTGGGAATTTAAACGCGATATTGTAAAATCTATGATCAATTCTCGGTTGGGGGCAAGTAAGGAAAGAATATTTGCAAGAAAATGCAAATTTAAAGAAATTTCAAACAAAGAAGCAACTCAGTTTTTTGAAAATACTCACATTTCTGGAGGCACTAAATTCAAAAAATCGTTTGCTCTCTTGTTCGATGATGAATTGGTTAGTGTTCTTTCTGTTAGAACCCCCAGGCATAAAATTTATAAAGATACGTTAGAGATTGCAAGATTTTCTTCCAAATTGAATACCAATGTTGTTGGGGGTTTTTCTAAATTAATGAAGTACGTAAAAGAGTGGGCCTTGCAGCAAGGATATGATCGCTTCATTACTTATGCAGATTTGCGTTTTGGTTGCGGCAATCTTTATGAGAAAGTCGGGTTTACGTTTGTCAAACAAACCCCAGTAGATTATTGGTATTCGGATAGTGATGTGCGCTATAATCGTTTTAAGTTTAGGGCGCAAGATGGTTTGAGCGAGAGGAAATACGCCAAAAATATGGGCGTCACCCGTGTATATGGATGTGGCTCAAACTTATACGAACTTAATCTTAAAGTTCGTTAGTATCTTTTTCAACTACTTATTGTTGAGAGGAATCATCATGCCAATAACTCTAGCACCATCAAGCAATACAAGCAGAATTGTTTTGCCTTCATCTGGTGTTCCGGGCGATGTTACTGCGGCATTGCCTTTGGGGGTGTATTCAACGAATGCATTCCTTTCTGGCGCAGCCGATCAAGTAGCCTATACTTATAAGAAATTGGGTGGAGATGTATTGGATATTGAACTGTCCGCATCCTCAGTGTACGCAGCTTATGAAGATTCTTGTTTGGAATATTCATATATTGTGAACGTACATCAGGCAAAAAATGTGTTGTCAAATGTGTTGGGGAACTCTACTGCTTCTTTCGATGAAGATGGTCAGATAATATCTGGAGATGCGTTAGATGGAGAAGATATCGCGTTAAGATTTCCAAAATTCGATTTCGCATATGCGCGAAGAGTTACTGAGGGTATTTCCGCTGAAGTTGCAATGGGTGGGACAGAGACTTTATATTCAGCATCTTTTTCTCGGGTTGCAAATCAGCAAGATTATAACTTACAGGACATCATATCATCCGCCTCAGCGAACGGTTTAGACCAGGGAACCGGACAAGCTGCCCCATTTTCAGGCTTAGTTGGTAGTAATAAGGTTTTGATAAAGAGAGTGTATTACAAGTCTTCCAGGGCAATGTGGAGATTTTTTGGTTATTATGGTGGTATTAACGTTGTGGGGAATATGTCTACTTATGGTCAGTGGGCAGATGATTCTACTTTTCAAATAGTTCCTGTATGGCAAAACAAAGCACAAGCTTTGGCTTTTGAGGATGCGATTTATACAAGAATTTCGCACTATTCATATGAACTCATTAACAATAGATTGAGAATTTTTCCATCTCCTGCAAGTGATAGTCCCGATCAGTTTTGGGTACAATTTACTATTCCTTCTGACACTTGGAGCGAAGATGCAGACAGTCAAATTGGTGTTTACGGCATCAATAATATGAATACGTTGCCGTTTGAGAATATTCCATATATTAACATTAATAGTATGGGCAAACAGTGGATTCGTAGATTTGCTTTGGCACTTTCTAAAGAGACTTTGGGGCTGACGAGAAGAAAATACAACACTGTTCCAATTCCAGGAGAGAGCGTCACTTTAGACGGAGAGCAATTGGCATCTCAGGGGAAGGAAGAACAGCAATTATTGCGTGAAGAACTTAAGACTGTGTTGGATGAATTGACATATAGCAGCTTGATTGCTTCTGACGCCGATTTGATTGAAGGGGCCAGCAAAGTTATGCAAGGCGTTCCAATGCCGATTTTTAGAGGATAAGTAATGCTATTAACAAAAGAAAAATTGAAGAAAATTATCAGAGAAGAGATTGGACAAGTTTCTGATATTCGCAAAATTCATGGAAATTTACAAAAAGAATTGTTGCGCGATTTAAAATCGGTGCGAAACTCCTTTCACAAGAAATTGGGCGATGTGGTAATTGGTGCCCCCGTTGAAATATACGACGATAAAAGAAGTGTTGGAAAGATTGTAAATTTAAAATGGGATCAAGATTTTACAGAAACTTTATTTGAAATTTCTGTTGATGATGTGGGGATTAATACTTATAATCTTCAAGAATTCGAACTTGTGGGGACAAAATAAGTGGCAGACAATGAATGGTCACAACCGGCCGATCCTCCACCTCCGTTATTTTTCGGAGAGAAAGAAAGAGATCTCGTCAAGCAAATAAATGACGAATTGATAGAGCATGTAATTGGGCAACAAGTGTTGTACTACCCAATTGATTTGCAGGCAACTAAATTTCATTCTGTTTATGGAGAGGCCATAGAAAAGACGTTCTTACCCCCTGTCAGGGTTTATGTTTTGGTTGAGTGGGAAGGTTTACAGGATTTGTATAGTGAAAGTGTTGGTGTTGATAAGATCACTTCGTTCACTGCACATTTTCACAGAAGAAGGTTGACCGAGGATCAAGATTTGCAAGTTCAAATTGGAGATTATATTTTATTTGGTAGTTTTTATTATCAGATTGTGAAAACCTCAGAGCCTCGATTACTATTTGGGCAAATCGATCACAGAATGGAAGTTTCGGCTAAATGTATAAGAGCAAGGGAAGGATTGTTTGATTCTAGATAATTTATGATTGGTATTTACATTATAAAAAACACGATTAATGATAAGATTTATGTTGGAAGTTCGATTGATATTGGTGTTAGATGGAGAAATCACAAAAAGATGTTAAAAGGCAATTATCATTCAAATAATCATCTTCAAAATGCTTGGAATAAGTATGGCGAAGAGTGTTTTGGGTTTTTAGTGTTAGAGGTTGTTGATGATGAAAATATTCTTTTAAGGAAAGAAAGAATTTATATGAACGAATACAATTCATACAATAGAAAACATGGCTACAACAATATGATTCCCGGGGAAAATAAAGGATTTAGACATTCTGAAGGGACAAAAAAGAAAATGAGCCGAAAAGCAAAAGGTAGAGTTTTTAGCAAAAAGACACTACAAAATATGAAAAGTGCCTCTAGGGGAAGAAGGTATACAATTGAAGGAAAACAAAAACTTAGCGAAGCTAGAAAGAAAAACTATAAAAATAGCAATTTGTTTGAGGTAAATAAAAATCAACATGGCAGTTCTCATCCTAGAGCGGTTTTGAGTGAAGAAATGGCATTAGAAATAAAAAAGAAATTTGAAAATGGTGTTTCTAGAGCGAAATTGGCCAGGGAATATGGCGTTGGATGGACTACTATCGCGAGAGTTGTCAACAATGAGCATTGGACGCAAAGGAAGGATTAAACGAAATTAATGCCACATAATGATCCCAATGTGAGAGAAGAGTTGATTCAACCTTCTACGCTTGAAAATATTGATGCAGCCATGCTTGAGTGGTTGGATGACGAAATGAATATTTTTTCAACCACAAACAAAGGATGGAAAAAAGTTCCTGTTTTGTGGGTGGCCCCCGAGCGCGTTTATCAAATAAAAAACAAGAAAGAATTAAGAGATACTGCGGGTTCTTTAATTTTGCCAATTATTACACTAGAAAGAACTTCGGTAGTTAAAAGTCTTTCGAAGAAGGGTTCTGTTTTTGGGAATGTTCCGGCTGTAGGTGATGAAAAGGGCGGTTCAATTGTGATCGCCAGAAGAATTCAGCAGGACAAAACAGCAGCTTTTACAAATGCCGATACATTTAGGCGCCCTACGGGAGATGATCGGGTTGGTCGAAGTGCTGATGGACAAATTAATTTTCCGAGAAAGACTGCAATCAACCCCAAAACAGTATATGAAACAATAACAATTCCAATACCAGTATATTTGGATATAACATATTCAGTATTTTTGCGAACTGAATATCAAGAGCAGATGAATGAAATAATGACTCCATTTCTGACTAAGACCGGAGGGATAAATTATTTTACCGTAACGCGCGACAGTCATAGATATGAGGCGTTCATTCAAGAAGATTTCGCTCTGGACAATAATGTGAATTTAATGGAGGAGGAAGAGAGAGAATATAAAACAAAAATAGAAATTAAGGTTTTGGGTTACATTTATGGCAAAGACAAGAATGACGATCAACCTAAAATCGTAATAAGAGAAAACATCGTAGACGTAAAAATTGGAAGGGAACGGGTGGTGTGGGACGATGATCCTGAGTTTAGCGACAAACGCAGCGTTTATAGAGGTTAAAGAGGTTAAAATAGGAATTTGACAGTTTCTTGGACTATTTATAGAAGAAATAGACCTAAGAAGCACCAAGGAGATCTTAGCGAATGTCAGTAAGAAAATTTAAATTTGTTTCCCCGGGGGTATTTGTTGATGAGATCGATAACTCTCAATTACCCGGAGTTTCAGAAGATATAGGGCCAGTAGTAATTGGGCGCACAGAGCGCGGACCTGGATTGCGACCAGTAAAAGTAAATTCATTTTCTGAATTTGTACAGATTTTTGGGAATCCCGTTCCAGGCGGCGGCGGAGGTGATGTCTTTAGGGACGGTAATTATATTGCTCCAACGTATGCAGCATACGCCGCTCAGGCATGGTTGAAAAATGCCAGTCCTCTTACTGTAGTAAGGTTGCTGGGCACTTCACATACCGACTCAACTACCGCAGGATCGGCCGGCTTCCAAATTGGTGGAAGTGTTTCGTCAGATGCAACAGCCGGAGGCGCTTATGGTTTGTTCTTGGTAGATTCAGGATCGGCCGGTGATTCGCAGACGGGTGTTTTGGCTGCAGCATGGTATTTGGCCAGTGGAGTTGTAACGCTGACTGGCTCGATGCGTGGCGGATCGGAAACTACTGGTAGCACTGCGACACTGATTTCGTCAGCGGGCGCGGATTATGAGTTTGTGGCAGAAATTTACAACGGAAGCGGCGTTCTTCAAAAGAGAACAAACTTCAACTTTAACGAAAATTCCAACCTTTACATTAGGAAGGTTTTCAATACAAATCCGACTTTGTTGAACTCTACTGTTACAACTACAGCAAATCAAGAAACTTATGTTCTTGGCCCCTCGTACGAGAGACATGTTAGACGATATATCACAAATACGGGTGCTGGCGGAAATGTATTTGGTGTTATTTTGGGATTGGCAAACTCTACAGCACAAGGCGCTGACTTCCAATTAGATGCTCGACCAGCGCGTACGGGTTGGTTCTTTTCTCAAGATCTCTCGACAGATACGGCATCGTACGCACCTGCGAGTATGACAAACTTGTTTAGATTCCATGGAATTAACAATGGTACGTGGGAGCAAGAGAATCTTAAAATTTCAATTTCAGAAATTAAAGCCTCCACGAATGATTCTATAGATCCTTATGGTTCTTTCGATGTTTTGGTGCGGAGAGCGCACGATACAGATAATGCAGTGAACGTCGTAGAGAGATTCAGCAATTGCAATTTGAATCCATTCTCATCGAATTACATTGCAAGAAAAATTGGTGATGAATATGTTGTGTGGGATGATTACGAAAGACGTTATCGTAACCACGGAAAGCACCCCAATAGATCTAAATTCGTTAGAATCGAAATGAATACTGATGTCGATGCGGCAGCGACAGATCCAACGTTCTTGCCGTTCGGCTTCCAAGGCCCCGTGCAGTTTGCAGGGTTTACAGTAATTTCTGGTTCGACCAGCATGTACGTTTCTGGTTCAACTGTTGAAACTCTTGCAGCGTTTGCTGTGGGTTCTACCAGTCTTCCAAGAAGTGGCGTTGAAGATGCCTCTGGGCAAATTGTTAGAACAAATACTAACGGCATTGATGATGAAATGGACTTCACTGGTTCTTTCTTGTTCCCAAGTTTTGCTTTGAGGGTTTCTTCTTCGGAAGGTGTAATTGCAAATCCTAAAGATTCATACTTTGGTGTTACTTATAACAAATATGGTGGCAACACATACGATCCGAGTAATAAAGATATTGCACGCGCTCTTCCTAGTGGTTACGATTCGTTTGCAACGGCCTCAGCTACTGAGATTTCGTTCTATTTTACGTTGGATGACCTGAGTGGTTCTGGCGAAAGCGGTAACCCAATTGAGGCGGTGTGGTCCAGTGGTTCTAGAACCAGCGGTCTATCGCTGACTGCGGTTAGTTCGTCTTACTTGGCAGTGTTGGATAAGAGATTTGATAAATTTACTGTTCCGCTGTTTGGTGGATTTGACGGCCTGGACATCCAGGAGAAAGATCCTTTCAGAAATACAGCAATTGCAGGTTCGGAGACTACAAACTATGAATTTAACTCAATTAAGAGAGCAGTTGATTCGATAGCCGATCCAGAAGTGGCAGATGTAAATATTATAACTATGCCTGGGTTGACACATACAGGTTTGACCGATCATATTCTAAATGTGGCCGAACAAAGAGCGGATGCATTGGCAATTATTGATCTTGAAGGTGATTATGTGCCATTTACAGAAAATAACAGCTCTGCTGAAAATAGAGCAGGAAACGTTGATACGACTGTAGACAATTTGCGCCAAAGGGGCATCAACACGAGTTACGGTTGCTGCTACTATCCATGGGTTTTGGGTAGAGATACAATTAATGGTGCCACTGTGTGGCTTCCGCCTTCGGTTGCGGCACTTGGAGCTATGGCTTCTGCGCAGAAGAAAGCTGAATTGTGGTTCGCTCCCGCTGGATTTACCAGAGGTGGATTGAGTGAAGGTGCTGCTGGAATTCCGATTGTTAATGTTGCAGAAAGACTTACTTCTTTCCAAAGAGATAAGCTTTATGGTGCGAATATTAACCCAATTGCATCGTTCCCGGCAGAGGGGATTGTGATTTTCGGTCAGAAGACATTGCAGATTACACAATCGGCATTGGATAGGGTCAATGTTCGTAGGTTGATGAACTTTGTAAAGAAACGAATTTCTAAGATTGCTTCTAGAACGCTGTTTGAACAGAATGTGGTTGCAACTTGGAACAACTTCTTGGGCAAGGTAGAGCCTTTCTTGGAAGGGGTTCAAATTGGTCTTGGTTTGACAGATTTCAAGGTGATTTTGGATGAGTCTACTACAACTCCTGACTTGATTGATAGAAATATTATGTATGCGAAGATTTTCTTGAAGCCAGCAAGAGCTATTGAGTTCATTGCGATTGATTTTGTTATTAGCGATTCTGGTGCGGCATTTGAGGATTAAAGGTAACATTATCAATGAGTTACGATAGTGGGAAAGGTGTATATTGTATAATAAATCTTGTTAACGGTAAACGTTATGTTGGAAGTACGGGTGTTGGTTTTAGAGAGAGAAAAGCTCAACATTGGCATAATTTACGAAAAGGAAAAACCATTGAACGTAATAAACATTTACAATATTCTTGGAATAAATATGGTAAAGAAAACTTTAGTTTTGAAATTTTAGAATACGTAAATGTTGATTTCAATTTGTGTGAAAGTGAACAATATTGGGTAAATTATTTTAATTCTAATGATAGAATATTTGGTTACAATAAACGAGAAATTGTTGAAAGCAATTTAGGTATGAAAATGCCTCCTAAAACAGAAGAATTTTTAGAATGGGCCAGAGTCAATAATTTAGGCCCTAAAAACCCAATGTATGGCAAAACTCCTTGGAATAAAGGAAAAAAAATGCCAAAAGAATTTGGTGTTAAAATAAGCCAAGCTCTCAAGGGTAAACGTTTATCTGCGGAAACTTGCGAACGAATGAAAAAAACTAAATTAGCCATGAGAGACAATGGTACACTTCATAATGTTAAATTAAACAAACAAATAGCAGATGAAATTAGAGATAAATATAGGACTGGCAATTATTCGCAACAGAAATTAGCCGATGAATACGGAATAATTCAAGCTCATGTAAGTAGAATTGTAAGGAATGTGGTTTGGACATGACGTTAACGAAAGATGAACTTAAAAATTTGATCATGTGAGAATGAATTTATAAGTTAATGAAACGACGAAAATGACTATGGAGACTATTTAGTAGTGTTAAAGAGGATTATATAATGGGATTTTGGGCAGCACCATCAACAGAACCTAAACGAAAGTATCGTTGGATTTGTAACTTCGGTGGAACTATCGGAGCGGTAGAACAATATTTGCTGAAAAAAGTTAATAAGCCAAGTTTTGAAATTTCCGAAACTGAGCACAAATACATTAACCATACTTTTTGGTATCCTGGCAGGGTTACGTGGAACGAAGTTGAAATGACGTTAGTAGATCCAGTTACTCCCGACGCCTCAGAAAAACTATTTGATGTTCTTAAAGAATCTGGTTATGTATTCCCATTAGATCCGAACACAACCCAAACTATCTCAAAGGCTAAAGCTGTCGCAGCCTTGGGACAATTCTCTATCAAACAATTGGGTGCCGAACAGGATGAGTTTATTGAGGAGTGGGTTTTGAAGAATGCCTGGATCAGCAAAGTTAACTTTGGTGATTTAGATTATGAATCAGACGATTTAGTAGAACTTGATATCACTGTTCGCTATGACTATGCAGTCAAGAGAATATAAATTAAAAAACAGAGGCTAAAATGACAAGAAACAATGAGGATCGCTTGGGTGCGAAAAAGCCCGATGCGAACCCCCCTGTTGTATCGAGCGATGACGGTAGGGGTGAGGGTTTTTCTTTTGCGGTTCCAACGGACTTTGTGGAACTTCCCTCGGGGGGAAGATTTTACGACGAAGAATATCCGTTGCACGACAAGGAATTTGTCGAGATTAAATTCATGACAGCAAGAGAGGAAGATATTCTATCTTCCAGGAGTCTTTTGAAAAAAGGCGTAGCAATTGATAGAATGCTTAAAAATATCTTGGTTGACAAGGCCATTGATGTAGACAACCTGTTGATTGGAGATAAAAACGCCATCATTATAGCTGCGAGAGTTACAGGTTATGGGGAAGACTACGAAACGAAAGTCGTTTGTCCATCGTGCGCGTCTTCGGTAGAACACAATTTCAATTTGGGCGAAAAAGAAATAAGTCGTGGTGGTTTGGAGTGCGTGGAGGAAGGGTTGGGAATAGTACAAAATGCAAATACCTTTACAATTCCGTTGCCCAAAACAAAGGTTGATGTAGAGGTTAGGCTTTTGTGCAGCAAGGATGAGACAAAATTGGCCAAATTGGCGGAAAGTAAAAAGAAAAATAAACTACCAGAAGCTCCGCTAACGGATCAATTAAAATCTTTTATCATCTCAGTAAATGGAAGACCGGAATCGGCGTTGATTGCTGAGTTTATAGATGTATTGCCGGCAATAGATTCTAAATATTTAAGAAATATATATGGGAAACTAACACCACACGTAGATTTGGCACAAGAGTTTCAGTGTGAAGTGTGCGATTTTGTGGAGAATATGGAGGTTCCGTTTACCACGGACTTTTTTTGGTCTCGATGAGAATTACATTAAGGGTGTATATGAACAATTTTTCCAACTAAAGTATTTTGGTGGTTGGAGTTTTGTGGAGGCATATAATTTACCGATCGTCATTAGACAGTGGTTCTATGACAGATTGTTCAAGCAATTGGAAAAAGAACAAGAAGCGTTAAAGAAAGCCAATAAATAATTGGGGTGGGCTTATAAAGGCTGGGTGATAAAACATCCGGCCTTTATATTTTGTGAATTTCTGACTATTTACATTGCGTATGGAGATTTGTGCATTATGAACGAAGAAAAGGACTTGGTTCCAATTGAAATAGATTTGGGCGTTAATCGAAGGGGTGAACTTAACGAAAGTTGGTTGGCAATGTTTGGTGGCGCAGTTGAGTCGTTGATGAAAGCTATGTTTGGTGGCGGTACAGTTCCAGTTACCGTTCGTGGAACACGTTCAGAAGTTAATTCATTTGCAAGTGTTCTTGGTAAAGAAAAAAGTTATATGAAAGCTTACAAGAAACATGGATTAAACGATCCAGTAACTTATAAGAGCAAGTATAAATTAGATCGTGCAGTTAAAGGTTTTGAAAAAATTACTGGCATTAAATGGCCTTTCAAATAAGAGATATTGAATAAATGGCAAATGAAAGTCTTGAAAGACAATTAGAAGCTTTAAAGGCCGAACGAGAACGTCTTAAAGTTCAAGAAGACATTGTAAAGAGAGCCGAAGAAGAACTTACACTTTTAGAAAAAAAAGAAATTCTAGCTGGAAAACTCTCAAAGAAAGAAAAAAAGAGATATGAAGACGCAAAGTTTGCTCTTGATTTGGCAAGAGAAAGAGTCGCTTTAGCAGAAAAAGAGACTCCAAACATCAAAGAACAAGGCGAACAATTAGAAAAGCAACTTTCTCTTCTTAAGGAAATTGAGGGTAAAACTCAAAGCATCCTCAAAATAACAACCGGCATTACTGAAACAACATTTTCGGACACCTTCATCGGTAAGATTTGGGAAGCAAAAAAAGCTTTTGGAAATTTGGAAGAAGTACAGAAACAAGTTGCAACAACAGTTCACAAAACGTTTAAACCAATGAATGTTTTAACTGGCCAATTGAAAAAAGTTGCACTATCTTCTTTGTGGCTTGCTCGTGAACAAGAAAATGCAATTGCAGCATTTAGACTTTCTAGTGGAGGTGCAAAAGACTTAAGTGAATCCATAGTTGATCTTGAATTGACTCATCGACAAATTGGCGTAACAGCTATGGAAATTTCTAAAGTCTTTACATCTTTGCGCGCCACAATGGTCCAATTTGAAAAACAAGATAGAGCAACGCAAGACAGTTTGGCAATGACAGCCGTTGCTATGGAAAAGTTTGGCGGTTCTGCACAAGCCTCGGCGAAAATATTAAACGAAATGATGCTTGTTCATGGTAAGACTGCTGAAGAGGCAAATAATTTACAATTAGAATCGTTGGCAACGGCCAAAGCCATTGGAATGCCATACGATATGATGCAAGAGAGTTTGTCAACTGTGTTGCCAACGTTGGCCAAGTTTGGCTCCGGCGCCGAAAGAATTTTTAAAGAAACAGCCGCCGCCTCTAGAGCTTTGGGTGTGAGCATGGAGAGATTAGTTAATATAGCTGAACAATTTCAGACCTTTGAGGGTGCAGCAACCTCCGCCGGTAAATTAAATGCCATATTGGGTGGGCCATTTTATGACGATCTAGAGTTGTTGAATGCAAGTTTTCAGGGCACAACGGAAGTGTTGAGAGTTGTGAGAAAAGGTTTTGATGATTCTGGTAAAAGTTTGAAGAATATGACTGCTGCCGAAAAGATTTTTATAGCAAAATCGGTCAATTTTAGTGATGTTAGTGAGATGACAAAAGTGTTGACTGGTGATTTGGAAGAATATATTAAAAAAGCCGAAGCCGGCATAATCGAACAAGAACAGTTGAATAAAGAGATGGACAAAGCCCAAACGGTTATGCAGAAATTGGCAAATATTGGTAAAGCTTTTGCTGTAAGTATGAGGCTGCCGATTGCCGCAGTTCATTGGTTTGCGAAACTTTTAGTCAACAATAAAAGTGCGATGTGGTCTTTTATAGTTGTTGTTGGATTTTTGACGACAGCAATGATATTGGCCGGCATTGCAACGAAAGCTGCTGCTGTAAAAGCTGCATTAGCAGAATTTGGAATTTTGAAAAGTGCAGCCGCCCGAGAGGTCGAAACCGCCGCGTTGGTACTTCACACTAAAGCCCTTAAAAAAAACACTAAAGCCCTTAAACGCAACGCAGCCGCTAAAACCACTGTTGGCTCCGCTGCCGGAGCGTCGGTCGTGAACATGTTGGCATTTGGTTTGGCGGCTTTGTTAATCGGTGGCGCAGTGTTTTTGGCTGCAACTGGATTGAGTAATTTAGTTAGCTCTTTCAAGGGAATAGGAGACGCAGCAGGTCCAGCAATCCTCAGTATGGTGTTGGTATTGGCTGCGGTTGCTGCGTTGGTGTGGGGTTTGACGGCCATGGCCCCTCTTACTACTGCTGCGGTATTGAGCATGATGGCTCTTGGAGGTGCTATGGCGTTGGTTGGTGCGAGCATTATGATGATGGGGAAGGGGCTCTCCATGGTGATTAACTCTTTTGCCGGATTGGGGGCATTGAACACTGAAACGTCATTGATGGAGTTCAGAAAAACCATTGAGGCAGTAGTTAGTTTGGAGGCTTCTGATAACATTGAAAACACAAAGGGTGTAGTGGATCAAATATTGAAACTTAAGAATCAAAATCCAGTTGTAAATGTAACGCAAGAACCGCAAGAAATGAGGCCACTTGAAATTACAATTAATTTGGATGGGAAGGATATTTACAAGAAACTACACAGAGAGATAAATGAGAAATTGAACATTCAAACTTATGCGAGATAGGAAATTAATTTAAATGGCAGATCCAACCACCAACATAGCCAATAGAAAAAGAATGGTGATCCAATTGTTTCATCTTCCTTCTGGAAGAAAGGTTGAGTTTAAGTCGTTTTTGTCGCAATATTCCGATCAATTTGAATCTGAATGGAATTCAGAAGCTGTATATGGGCGCATGGATCATTTAGAAACCTTTCAGGGAACGAAGAGGGTTATAAGTTTGGGGTGGGCAGTTCCGGCGTACGACTTTGCAGAGGCACAAGAGAATCTTAAAAAAGCTTCGTTGTTGATGTCCATGCTTTATCCTGCGTATGATTCCGGAGGAGGTGCTGGTTCAATTTCCGCTTCGCCTCTTTTTAGGTTGAAATTTGTAAATTTGGTCGCCCAGCCTGGAGGGTTGGGTGAGGGTGACGATGTGAGAACATCTGGATTGGTGGGTAGAGTTGGTGGTTTTGTATATGAGCCCGATATTGATTCTGGTTTTTTTGTCCCCGAAGATCGAAGTGGTGTGTTGTATCCTCAAACAATTAATTTGACTTGTGAATTTACTGTGATGCATACACACAGATTGGGTTGGAAGACAGGAGGTGATTCGCTGCGGTTGGATGGCGGCGAGGTTGGTGGGTATCCATATGGCGAAGAATTTTCAGAAGGTAGTCGAGGCATTAAAAGAACCGAAGAGAGATCTCCGAAAACAGAAGCATCAAAAGACGCTACGGCAATGAAAATGTTGAGACCAAATTCTTTTGGAGGGGGCAGGAGTTCTGGCGGCGGAGCCGGTTCTGGTTTTTAATTCGAGGGTAAATGATGGCATCCAGATATGAAACGAGGTATATAGCAGAAAACACAAATCCTCTTTATGATGAATTTTTTAAAGATAGAGGTGTTAGGGGCGTTGTACAGTACAGATCGCCCCAATTGCTCCATCCCACTCCCGAACAAATTGCCAATTTAAGTATTGTTGGTCACATTTGGACTTTGGGTGATAGATATTGGAAGTTGGCATTTAAACACTATGGGGACGCAGAACTTTGGTGGGTCATTGCGTGGTTCAATCAGGCTCCAACTGAAGCTCATTTGGATTTGGGTGACGTGATAGAAGTTCCATTTCCACTTGATCGAGTGTTGGGTTATTTGGGGGTGTAGGGCGTGGTACGTGATATGAACACTGTTCGTAGCCTCCGCAAAGATGGCGACGTTCTAGCTCCAATTCAAAAAGCTTTGCCGCCCTCCGTCGAGGGCGACAAACCCGATTTAACTCTTACATCACAATTTCAGGAGCAATGTTATTTAATCGATAACATGTTGAACTTTGCAAAGATTGGTCCAACATCTCCTTCAACTAAACATTTGCAGAATGTTACGCCCATTACTGGCGAGGTCAGTAGTATACTAAATCTGTTGACCACTAAGGGCCATTTAGCTGCATTCTTTAAAATTAAACCCTATCAGGTGGCGGCACTAGTGCCAAAAATCAAATTATATAAACAAATTTTTACTAGCAAAACAGATTTTTACTTGCAAGAATTCATATTTCATGATTTTACTAGCAATGAGTCTTTGGAAAACATAACAAAAACTGGGTTCGGAAGAGGCGAAGGTGTTGGCATTAAGAGTGTTAACTATGAGTTCTTGGGGACAGATCCTGTAACCGCTAGAAAAAACATACAAGTATCAATAGATTTTCATTTTCAAACTCTCAACAATTTATTGAAACCAATTCCTGGTGCTTCTGTTTCATATTTGGAGCTTTTTGAGGCCGAGGTCAAGAGAGGGTCGGAGGGGTTGTACGATGATCAAAGGAAGAGAATTCCACGAACTAGAAGGTGGATTCCGAAATCGCAAAGATTTGCCTTAACGGTTGGTTGGGCAGTTCCCAGGGGCGTTGATTTGGGGGAGAATTCAAATTTCCTTAAAAAAGCGATTGAAGAAACGAATTTATCAATTTTTATGGATTTGGTAAAACATTCTATCAATTTTAATCAAGATGGGACGATTACGTTGTCGTGTAAATATTACGGAAGAGTTGAATCCGCATTGGCCACTCCAGAAATGGACGTTTTGAGAACTAAGGATGATGAAATTATTATATCTGAAGATGGAGAGATGGTTTATAAGGAGGTTGACAAGCTTGACAACCAAATTTCCAGGTTGGAGGCTAGAATTGAAGAAAGTGTCGAGGATTTAAAAAAAGAGAAAGATAAATTTGGTGGCGGCCTGTTCGGCGGGTGGGGCGCCGTGAAGGAAAGGTTTGGCAGAGATGCTGTTACGGGAGGATCAAATGTTGAGGGTCGTTCCGGTATGTCGGTTTACCAAACTGAGCAACTTTTAGAAGCAGACAGAAGGGAATTGAATGAACTAAGAGCTGAGAGAGTTGCGTTGATA
>CEPQ01012027.1_pt1 | contig 19560 bp, 18 predicted proteins | sample 530411 | NCBI WGS metagenome assembly CEPQ01 (sample SAMEA2620039, study PRJEB7988) | marine metagenome | isolation source: saline water (ENVO:00002010), including
CTGAAAAGCGGCGTGCGCGCTCTCGACTCCAAGTGCAAACTGGAAACCCCTCCGGGTGTTCACGGTCAGCGCCGCGGTCGTCTTTCGGAATACGGTACTCAGCTGCGCGAGAAGCAGAAAGTCCGTCGTATGTATGGCGTTCTGGAGCGTCAGTTCCGCAACTATTACAAGGAAGCAGCCCGTCTGAAGGGCGCTACCGGTGAGAACCTGCTGCAACTGCTCGAGCGTCGTCTGGACAACGTCGTTTACCGCATGGGTTTCGGTGCCACTCGCGCTGAAGCACGCCAGCTGGTATCCCACAAGTCCATCAGTGTCAATGGCAAGACTGTCAATATCGCGTCTTACCTGGTTTCCCCGGGTGACGTAGTTGCTGTCCGTGAAAAGGCCAAGAACCAGCTGCGCATCAACAGCGCTCTGGAGCAGGCTGCTCAGCGCGGTGGTGCGGAGTGGGTTGAAGTAGACGCTGGCAAGAAAGAAGGCGTTTTCAAAGCCCTGCCTGCACGCAGCGACCTGTACGCCGACATCAACGAAAACCTGATCGTCGAGCTGTACTCCAAGTAAGCGACAGACAGCATAAAGGTGCCCCACATGCAGAGTTCGGTTACCGAGTTTCTAACACCGCGTCACATTGACGTTCAGGAAACTTCGCCCACACGTGCCAAGATTACTCTTGAGCCGCTGGAGCGTGGTTTCGGTCACACCCTGGGCAATGCGCTTCGTCGCATTCTGCTCTCGTCCATGCCCGGCTGCGCCGTGGTAGAGGCCGAAATCGACGGCGTGTTGCACGAGTACAGCGCCATCGAAGGCGTTCAGGAAGACGTCATCGAGATCCTGCTTAACCTGAAAGGGTTGGCGATCACCATGCACGGTCGCGACCAGGTAACCCTGAACCTTTCCAAGAAAGGCCCGGGTGTTGTTACTGCCGCCGACATTCAGCTGGACCACGACGTCGAGATCGTCAACCCGGATCACGTGATTGCCACGCTGTCCGACAACGGCGAACTGAACATGAAGCTCACTGTAGCTCGTGGTCGTGGTTACGAGCCGGCCGATGCGCGTCAGTCCGATGAGGACGAGACCCGCTCTATCGGTCGTCTGCAGCTGGACGCCACCTACACTCCCGTACGCCGCGTTGCGTATGTGGTGGAGAGTGCGCGTGTCGAGCAGCGTACCAACCTGGACAAGCTGGTCATCGATCTCGAGACCAACGGCACTCTGGACCCGGAAGAGGCGATTCGTCGCGCTGCAACCATCCTCCAGCAGCAACTGGCTGCCTTCGTTGACCTGAAGGGTGACCAGGAGCCGGTGGTGGAGCAGCAGGAAGACGAGATTGACCCGATCCTGCTGCGCCCGGTGGACGATCTTGAGCTGACTGTCCGTTCGGCCAACTGCCTGAAGGCCGAAAATATCTATTACATTGGCGATCTGATCCAGCGTACCGAAGTAGAGCTGCTGAAGACCCCGAACCTGGGCAAGAAGTCTCTGACCGAGATCAAAGACGTTCTGGCCTCTCGTGGTCTGTCTCTGGGTATGCGTCTGGACAACTGGCCGCCTGCAAGCTTGAAGAAGGACGATAAGGTTTCGGCCTGATCGTCTCGACACCGAGGAATTGAGAGATGCGTCATCGTAAAAGTGGTCGTCACCTGAGTCGGACCAGCGCACACCGCAAGGCTATGTTCCAGAACATGGCTGTGTCGCTGTTCGAGAATGAACTGATCAAAACTACTCTGCCGAAAGCCAAGGAGCTGCGTCGCGTTGCCGAGCCGCTGATCACCCTGGCCAAGGAAGACACCGTTGCCAACCGTCGTCTGGCGTTTGACCGTACTCGCAGCAAGTCTGCAGTCGGCAAACTGTTCAACGACCTGGGCAAGCGCTATGCAACCCGTCCGGGTGGCTACGTTCGTATCCTCAAGTGCGGTTTCCGCGCTGGTGATGCTGCCCCGATGGCTTACGTTGAGCTGGTTGACCGCCCAGAAGCGGTTGCAGCTGAAGAGTAAGTATCAGCGCTACAAAAAAACCGGCTCAGGCCGGTTTTTTTGTGCCTGCAGATCAGCCTGCTGCACTATGAGTGGCCTCGAATGCATGGCGCTGGTGCTCTGCGCAGGGCGGGGTCAACCATAGGCGTTTTCTCAGGCTGATGGTCGGCTATGTTTTACGCTGTGTAAATTAAGTTGCACGATTCTTGCTTGCCGTTCCGTGGAATTCATCTATGCGGAGCGGTGCCCCATGTCCTTGCGTTTCAAGTTGGCAATAACCTACCTGCTCGTTGGTCTGGTACCGGTGGCCGTAATGGCCGCTACCGTGTATTCGCAGGCGAGTAACGCGCTGCGAGACCAAACCCTCAACACGCTTCAGGCGGTTGCCAGCATCAAGCAGCGTCAGCTGCAGGATGGATGGGCGCAGCGGCGAAATCAGCTCGATACCCTGAGTCGTACGCTGAGCAACAGCTACCTTGGTCTGGATGCAGTCGCGCTGGTCAGCGCCAGCAGCTATGACAAGCCTACCTTTGAACATTTCATCGAAGCCTACGGGTATCGGGATCTGAAGCTGGTCAGCCCCGATGGGCTGGTGTTCTTCAGTGTTAACCGCGGTCCTGCCTATCAGGCTTTACTGACTGATTCCGAGTGGGCAGATACACCGCTGGGTGGCGCCGTCGCGCAGGGGTTGTCAGATCCACGAATTCACATTGGCGACCTGGTTTCCGACCCCTTGAGTGCAGACTCGGTACAGTACCTGGTCGCGCCAATTGGAGCTGATGGGCTGTTACAGGCGCTGTTGGTACTTGAGTTGCCGATAGGTCCGCTCAATGAACTGATGCACGAACGCCAGGGTCTGGGTGACAAGGGTGAGACCTATCTGGTGGGCAATGATCGACGTTTGCGTTCCGATTCGGTGCGCTTTCCGGACCGGCGCGCCGGGGAGGGGCAGGCGCTTGGTGGCCTTGCGATCGAACAGGCTATTGCCGGGCAGAGCGGACGCCTGAGCGAATCCGGCCTTGATGGGGCTACGGCGTTAAAAGCCTTTGCGCCTGTCGAGTTCGACGGTCAGCGCTGGGCGCTGATAGCCGAAGTGGATTCCGAGCAGGCTTTCGCGCCGGTGCGTGCACTGATGTGGCAGGTATTGCTGCTTGGGGTTTTTACCGTCGCAGCAGTATTGCTGGCGACGGTGCTGGTCAGTCGTAGTGTGATGCGCCCGCTTGGCGATGAGCCGCTGAACATGGTCAGCTTCGCAGAGAGCCTGGCGAGAGGTGAACTTCGCTCTGCGGGTAGGCAGGCGCACTCCGGAGGGCTGCTGCAGGCGTTACAGGAGATGGCGGCGGCCTGGCGCGGTGTGGTTCAGCAGTTGCGCGCTTCCAGCGAGGCGGTTGGTGGTGCCAGTGATGACATTCTTGATGCGGCGGGGCGTACCAGTGCCAGACTGGAGCAGCAGCAAGACGCCGTAGAAATGGTCGTCTCTGCTGTGGACGAGATGGCGGCAACCGTACAGGAAATCGCGAGCTCCGCATCCGCTAGTGCCGAGCGGATTGCCGGAGCGCGCAAGGCGTTTGGGGCGATGCAGAACACGCTGGAAGAGATGATCCGTCGTCAGGATCAGCTACTCGGCGGTCTGCGTAGCGCGGACACGGTGGTACAAACCCTTGCCGATGATAGTCGGCAGATTGGCGTTGTGCTGCAGGTGATCAACGGTATTGCGGAGCAGACCAACCTGCTCGCACTCAACGCAGCAATTGAGGCGGCTCGCGCCGGGGAGCAGGGGAGGGGATTTGCGGTGGTTGCCGATGAAGTGCGTCAGCTCGCGCTGCGTACCCGCACTGCTACCGAGGAGGTGGTCACTATAGTCGGCGCCCTGGATCAGTCCTCGTTGCAAGCGCTTGATCGCATGCAGGCCGCGTCATCGCAGGCACAGTCGCTGGAGCAGGAAACCCAGTTGGTGCTGGGCCGTCTCGGAGATCTGGACGGTGCGCTGCATGCGGTTCAGAGTCTGGCGTTTCAGATTGCCACCGCCGCGGAGCAGCAGGCCGCAACGACCGCGGACGTAAACCAGCATATGCACCGGTTGCAGGATATGACCGCTGAAAGTCGGGACACCGCAGTGCATACCCGCGATTGCGGCGAGCGGCTGCAGCGGCTGGCGGGCAGTCAGCTGCAGCTGGTCGCGCACTTTCAGCTGTAGGCTCAGGCGCGATCCCGTTCCAGTAGCGGGCCGAGGAAGCGGCCGGTATGGGATGCCGGTTCTGCTGCCACCTGTTCCGGGGTGCCGGTGGCAATGATCTGGCCTCCGCGTGAGCCGCCTTCCGGACCAAGGTCGACGATCCAGTCGGCGGTCTTGATCACATCCAGGTTGTGCTCGATAACCACCACGGTATTGCCGTGGTCACGCAGTCGGTGCAGCACGTCGAGCAATTGCTGGATATCGGCGAAGTGCAGGCCCGTGGTCGGCTCGTCGAGGATGTAGAGCGTCTTGCCGGTGTCGCGCTTGGACAGTTCGCGGGCCAGTTTGACCCGTTGCGCTTCACCACCTGACAGCGTGGTAGCGGACTGGCCAAGGCGGATATAGGACAGGCCTACATCAATCAGCGTTTGCAGCTTGCGGGCAATCGCCGGTACGGCATCGAAGAACTCGCGGGCTTCCTCGATGGTCATTTCCAGTACCTCGTGGATGCTTTTGCCCTTGTACTTGATCTCCAGGGTTTCGCGGTTATAGCGCTTGCTCTTGCACACGTCGCAGGGAACGTAGATGTCCGGCAGAAAGTGCATTTCGACCTTGATCAGGCCGTCGCCCTGGCAGGCCTCGCAGCGTCCGCCCTTGACGTTGAAGGAGAACCGCCCTGCCTTGTAGCCGCGCGAGCGGGCTTCCTGGGTGCCGGCAAACAGGTCGCGAATCGGCGTAAACAGTCCGGTATAGGTTGCCGGGTTGGAGCGTGGCGTGCGGCCGATCGGGCTCTGGTCGATATCCACTACCTTGTCCAGGTGCTGCAGGCCGTCGAAGCTGTCGTAGGGTGCAGTCTCCAGCGTGGTCGCGCCGTTCAGTGCGGTCGCGGTAATCGGGAACAGGGTATTGTTGATCAGTGTCGATTTGCCCGAGCCGGATACCCCGGTCACGCAGGTCAGCAGGCCGACCGGGATCTCCAGGTTGACCTTCTGCAGGTTATTGCCGCACGCGCCCTTGAGGCGCAGCCAGTCCTTGCGCAGCGGGGTGCGTTCAGCCGGCACGGCAATCTTGACCTTGCCGGACAGGTATTTGCCGGTCAGCGAGGCGGGGTCGTCCATCACTTGCTGCGGCGTGCCTTTTGATACGACCTGACCTCCGTGTACACCGGCGCCGGGGCCGATGTCGACGACGTAGTCGGCCAGCCGAATGGCGTCTTCATCGTGCTCGACCACAATCACCGTGTTGCCCAGATCGCGCAGGTGCACCAGGGTGGCGAGCAGGCGCTCGTTGTCGCGCTGGTGCAGCCCGATCGAGGGCTCGTCGAGGATGTACATCACGCCGACCAGGCCGGCGCCAATCTGGCTGGCCAGACGGATACGCTGGGCCTCGCCGCCGGACAGGGTGTCGGCGCTGCGGTCGAGGGTCAGATAGTCGAGGCCGACGTTGACCAGAAACATCAGACGGGCACGGATTTCCTTGAGAATCTTTTCGGCAATTTCGCCGCGGCTGCCCTCCAGCGTTAGTTGCTCGAAGTATTCTGCGGCGCTGCCAACCGGCAGGGTGGTGACGCCCGGCAGGTTGCGGCCGTCGATCATCACGTGGCGGGCCTCGCGGCGCAGACGGGTGCCGTGGCAATCGGGGCAAGGCTGGGTGCTCAGGTACTTGGCCAGTTCCTCGCGCACGCTCTGGGACTCGGTCTCCCGGTAGCGGCGTTCCAGGTTCGGCAGGATGCCCTCGAACGGATGCTCGCGGCGCACCACGTCGCCACGATCGTTGAGGTAGCGGAACGGTACGTTGTCCTTGCCGGTGCCGCTGAGGATCAGCTTGCGGTGTGGTTCCTGCAGCTTTTCAAACGGCTGGTCGAGATCGATGCCGTAGTGCTCCGCCAGTGAGCTGAGCATCTGGAAGTAATAGACGTTGCGGCGGTCCCAGCCGCGGATGGCGCCCTCGGCCAGCGTCAGCTCGCCATTGACCAGGCGACGGGCGTCGAAGAACTGTTTCACGCCCAGACCGTCACAGCCAGGGCAGGCGCCGGCCGGGTTGTTGAAGGAGAACAGGCGCGGTTCGAGTTCGCTGATCGAGTGGCCGCATTCCGGGCAGGCAAAGCGTGCGCTGAAGGTAACTTCCTCGCCGTCCTCGCCCTCCATCGGGGCGATGATGGCAATGCCGTCGGCCAGGCTGATTGCCGTCTCGAATGACTCGGCCAGACGCTGCTGCAGGTCTGCGCGGACCTTGAAGCGGTCAACCACGACCTCAATGGTGTGCTTGCGCTTCTTGTCCAGCGCCGGCGCCTCATCCAGTTCGTGGATGCGGCCATCGATGCGGGCGCGGACGAAGCCCTGCGCACGCAGCTCTTCAATCAGGGCCAGGTGTTCGCCCTTGCGTTCACGCATGACTGGTGCCAGCAGCATCAATTTGCTGCCTTCCGGCATGGCCAGCACCTGATCGACCATCTGGCTGATGGTCTGGGCGGCCAGCGGCAGGTTGTGGTCCGGGCACATCGGGGTGCCGACGCGGGCAAACAGCAGGCGCAGGTAGTCGTAGATCTCGGTGATGGTGCCGACGGTGGAGCGCGGGTTGTGCGAGGTGGACTTCTGCTCGATCGAGATGGCTGGCGATAGGCCTTCGATGTGGTCGACGTCCGGCTTCTCCATCATCGACAGGAACTGCCGGGCATAGGCCGATAGAGACTCGACGTAACGGCGCTGGCCCTCGGCGTAGAGCGTATCAAAGGCCAGCGACGACTTGCCCGAGCCTGACAGGCCGGTAATCACGATCAGCTTGTCGCGTGGCAGATCAAGGTCGACGTTCTTCAGGTTGTGTGTGCGTGCACCCCGTATCTGGATCGTATCCACAGTACTCTCACCTCGCAGCCGACAAAGCGGAGAAGTATACGGCCTGCGCCGGTGTGGCGGCAAAGTTCGGCCGTCTTCATGCGTCCACTTGCATGGCCGTCCCGGTCACCGGAAAGGCATGATAAAATCCGCGCTTTTACCCGGAGCTGTCATGCATCAGGTTGACTCGATGAGTCCGCAGGAACGCCGCGCCTCGATCTCGCTGGCGCTGGTTTTTGCATTTCGCATGCTGGGTCTGTTTATGGTGTTGCCGGTGCTGGCGACCTATGGCCAGCAACTTCAGGGGGCCACGCCGCTGCTGATTGGTATGGCTATCGGTGCCTACGGGCTGACCCAGGCTGTGCTGCAAATTCCCTTCGGCATGCTGTCCGATCGGATCGGGCGCAAACCGGTCATTATCTTCGGTCTCGTGCTGTTTGCGGCTGGGGGCCTGCTGGCGGCAGGGGCGGACAGCATTCAACAGGTTATAGCCGGGCGGATTCTGCAAGGGGCGGGTGCCATCGCAGCCGCCGTCATGGCGCTGGTTGCCGACTCGACCCGTGAACAGCACCGTACCAAGGCCATGGCGATGATCGGCATGAGTATCGGCCTGGCCTTTGCCGTCGCGATGGTGGCCGGGCCGGTCGTTGCAGGCATCGCCGGGCTGGGCGGCGTCTTTCTGTCGACCTCGATGTTGGCGATCGTTGGTATTGGCCTGGTGCTGCTGGTCGTGCCGACGCCGCAGCAGGTGCTTCTCCACCGCGATGCCGGGATTGTGCGCGGTGCCCTGCGACCGGCGCTCGCCAATTCTGAACTGTTGCGGCTGAATTACGGCATCGCCTGCCTTCACGCCATTCTGATGGCGACCTTTCTGGCGATTCCGCTGGCGCTTCAGCAGCAGGCCGGCTTGCCAAAGGAAGAGCACTGGTGGGTCTATCTGGCGGCCTTGCTGCTGTCGTTCTTCGGTATGGTGCCGTTCATTATTTACGCCGAAAGGCAGCGTCAGATGAAGAGAGTGCTGCTGGGTGCGGTGGCCTTGCTGGTGTTGGTCCAGCCGCTGTTCTGGCTGACCCAGGCTTCGCTGCCCTGGCTGGTCGCCTGCATCATCCTGTTCTTTGTCGGTTTTAACCTGCTGGAGGCGACCTTGCCGTCGTTGCTCAGCAAGATTGCCCCGGCAGGCGGCAAGGGCACTGCTATGGGCGTGTATTCCACCAGTCAGTTTGCCGGGGCGGCACTGGGTGGCATGTTTGGCGGCTGGCTGTTCGCCCATTTTGGTCTGGGCGGGGTATTCGTCGGATGCGCGCTGCTGGCGCTGTCGTGGCTGGCTATTGGTGTTACCATGCGCGAACCGCCTTACGTAACCAGTTACCGGTTGGCCGTGTCCTCTGATCGCATCAGAGACGCAGGCCTGGCCGCCAGCCTGCTTGCTGTCGCAGGTGTGACCGACGTCGTGATTGTTGCCGACGAATCGGCTGCCTACTTGAAAGTCGATAGCAAACTGCTGGATCGTGAAGCGTTGGACCGGGTCGCAGCACCCGTTTGATCACCCAGGCATATCAGGAGAATAGAATGGCCAGAGGCGTCAACAAGGTAATTTTGATCGGTAATGTCGGTGGTGATCCGGAAGTGCGCTACCTGCCCAATGGCAACGCAGTCGCCAACGTCACCCTGGCAACCACTGACAGCTGGAAGGACAAGCAGACTGGCCAGATGCAGGAACGTACCGAGTGGCACCGTGTGGTGTTCTTTGGCCGTATCGCCGAGGTGGTTGGCGAGTACGCGCGCAAGGGCTCCAAGCTCTACGTCGAAGGTCGTCTGCAGACCCGCGAGTGGGAGAAGGACGGCGTCAAGCGCTACACCACCGAGGTTGTGGTCGACATGGGCGGTCAGATGCAGCTGCTCGACAGCCGTCAGGGCGGTGGCGAACAGGGCATGAGCCAGTCCCGCCCGCAGCGTCCCGCGGCCCAGCCGCAGGCCGCCGCGCAGCCGCAGCAGGCCGCGCCGCAGCAGTCGGCACCGGATTACGACAGCTTTGATGATGACATTCCGTTCTAGAATGTAGCTGTCGCCGCAACCCGGCATGACCTAGGATCCTGTATCCCCGGTCTGCCGGGTTTTTTTATGGCTCGTGAAAGCTCCTGTGTCGCAGATGATGCCGGGCAGCGGGTTGCCCAATCACTCCAGCACAGAGAGAGCAACATGTCAGAGGTGTATTTCGTTCGTCACGGTCAGGCGTCGTTCGGCAGCGACAACTACGATCAGCTGTCACCAAAGGGGCATCAGCAGGCGCGGATGCTGGGCGAATACTTCGCGACCCAGCAGCTGCAGTTTGATCACATCCTGACGGGTGACATGGTGCGCCACCGCGAAACGGCCGAGGGCATCTGCGCCGGCATGGGAATTGAGGCCAGCGGCTTTCAGGTCTTTCCGGAGTTGAACGAGTTCGACTTTCACTCGATTCTGCACGCCTTTCTCGCTCAGCACCCCGAGCAGGCCTTGCCGGAAAAGCCGACCGTAGCCGATTTTTTCAAACGCCTGAAGCAGGGCATCGTGCTCTGGTCCGAAGGCGAATTGCAGGGGGAACTGCCGGAAACCTGGGCGAGCTTCGAGGATCGTATCCTTTCGGTGCGTGAGCACATCATGGCCAACTACAAGGGCAGCAAGGTGCTGGCTGTGAGCTCTGGCGGCGCTATTGCCATGCTGGTGCGACAACTGCTCGAGGCGCCCAGCCGGACCATGGTCGAGCTGAATCTGCAGACCCGCAACACCGCGATCATTCAGTGCGTATTCAATCAGCACAACATGCGCTTGAGCAGTTTCAACAGCGTTCCGCACCTGGATAACCTTCAGCACCGTGACCTGATTACCTATACCTGAGTTTCCACAGGTGACGTCGTTGGCCTGAGACTGCACAATACAGGCTGTCTCGGGTTATCAGGATCAAGGGTCAACAAAGCATGCGGATGCGGGTGTTGCTGCTGGGCAAGTCGTCACTCCTCGGGCGCGCACTGACGGTGCAGGCGGCAGCGGAAGACATTGAGTTTCTTACGCTGGACGAGGAGCCCGCCGATTGGCAACCGTCTGCTATCGCCGGGTGGCTGGATGCTTTGCAGCCGGATGCGGTTGTTGATCTGGCGTTCTACCACCAGCAGTTTCAGGTGCTGGCACCCACTGCCGAAGCGCTGGATCAGCATACGGCATTCGCCCGGCAACTGATTGCGGAATGCCGGCAGCGTGATCTGCTGTTGTGCATGCTCTCCAATACGCGTGTGTTTGACGGCAGCAAGGGGCAGCCCTACACCGAGAAGGATCCGTTGCAGCCAATTGGTCTGCACGGGGCACAGCAGGCTGCGCTGGACAGCTTGCTGGAGCAGTGCTGCTCCCGTCATCTGCTGCTGCGTTTCAGCTGGGTTCTGGATTCGTCCGAAGGCGGCCTGCTGCAGCGCCTTATCAGTCAGTTGTGCAGCGGTGAGACCGTCGTACTGGCCGAGGAGTGGCGGGGGAACCCGACTCCCGTGGCGGATATGGCGCGGGTAGTGTTGAGTGCGCTCAAGCAATTGGACTGCAACGCCCAGCTGTACGGGTGTTATCACTATGCAAGTGGAGAAATGGCCAGCTGGATCAGCTTCGCCCGGACATTGGCTCAGGAACTGGTTTCCTGCGGGCGAATCGAGCGCGAGCCGGGCATTGAGCCGGTTGCCTTCGAGACCCAGCCCGCCGCGGCAGTCGAACCGCGCAACGCGGTGCTCAGCGGTCGTCGCCTGCTGCATGTCTTTGGTATCAAGCCGCGCACCTGGCGCATCGGCCTGCCCGAATTGCTGGATAAAAAAATCCCCTGAGATCACAAGGATCCCAGGGGAAAGTGCAGCCGTGAGTGCGGGAGGAGGGCTTAGAACTTGTAGCCCAGGCTCACCATGTAGACCATCGGATCGATCTCGACGTCAACCTTGCCTTTATTGCCGTTCAGCTCGAAAGAGGCTTCGGTATCGATGTCGGCGTACCAGATGGCGCCGTTCAGAATCAGGCGTTCGCCAATCTGATAGTCAACGCCGGCTTCCAGGGCAAGACCGATAGAGTCATCCAGGTCCAGGTTGCTGAAACCGGCGGCCTTGTTGGCGCTGGTAAACTCTTCACTGAAGAAGGTGGTGTAGTTCAGACCGGCACCGACGTAAGGCTGCAGCTTGGAAGCACTGTGCATCGGGAAGTACTGCAAGGTGACGGTCGGTGGCAGGTGCTTGATGTCAGCCAGTTTGCCCACGCCGTTCAGGTTGATGCTGTGTTCGAACGGCGTAGCGCCCAGGATGCCGATGCCCACATGCTCGGTCAGCATGTATGTGCCGGTGATACCCAGCTGGACGTTACTGTCGACGCCGACATCGGTGCCGATATCAGCGCCATTGAGAGTCACGTTGCTGCTGTCTTCCTGCGGGTCAACGGCAACCGCGCCAACGCGAACGATGGCGTCGCCTGCCTGGTAGGCCTGAGCGGTTACCGAAACGGCCAGCAGTGCAGGGGCGAAAAGGGCTGCAAGGCCGAGGCGGGATGCGAAAGCTGACATGTTCTGTCTCCTAGTGTGTTGGACAGGTGCAACTGTACGAGCAAGCGCAGTAACGACTATTGATCTGGAGCAAGTTGCTGGCAGAGTTGAGTGCGGCAGGCTGCCGCAGGCAGTGACTGAGGTCACGGTTGCCCGCACTGCCAACAAAACTGACAATGGCTGTCTTTGGCCGTCTTCAGGTGGCCGGTGAGTTCGAGGAACGCTGGATGAAACCATTATGGCTGACGGTGGTGCTGCTGACATTGCCGTTGACGCTGCAGGCTCAGCAGTCTCTTGAGCAGGCGCAGCAGCAGAGTCAGGCGCTTGTTGATGATGCGGTCGCGGCGCAGCAGCGTATCAATGAGCTGGATCAGGCAACCCGCGCCGCGCTGGAGGCTTATCGCCACGCCGTGACCCAGGCCGATGCCCTGATCGATTACAGCGAGCGAATGCAACAGTTGGTCGCGAGCCAGGCAGACGAGATCGCCAGCCTGCAACAGCAGATCGACAGCGTCGCCGACACCCAGCGGGAAATGCTGCCGCTGATCCGGCGCATGATCGAATCGCTGGATGCCTTTATTGCTCTGGATCTGCCCTTCCTGCTGGACGAACGGGAGGAGCGGGTCGCCCGTTTGCAGGCCCTGCTGGTTGACCCCGATGTCAGCATCGCGGAGTTGTACCGTCGGGTGCTGGAGGCCTATCAGATCGAGAGTGAATACGGCCGCACGCTGGAGGCCTGGCGTGGCCCGCTCAATGATGGGGATCAGCAGCGGGTTGTCGAGTTTTTGCGGGTTGGTCGGCTGATGCTGTTCTTCCAGAGTCTGGATGGTCGGCAGCAGGGCTACTGGGACGCCGCCCATGGGCAATGGCAGGCGCTGCCGTCCAGCTATCGGCGTGCGCTGGATCAGGGGATGGCGATTGCCCGCAACGAGCAGACGCCGCAGATGTTGCGTCTGCCGATGCCGCAGGTCAGTGTGGAGGTGGCGCCATGAAGTGGCTTGCTTTCCTGTTTGTCTGTTTACTCGCGCCGCTGGTGCAGGCACAAACACTGGACAAGGACGCCCTGCTGCAAAGCATCCGTGATACCCGCAGCGCCGAGCAGGCAGCGATGCAGGCGCGGGAGCAGCAGTTTCTGCGCGAGCGTGATCAGCAGCAACAGCGGCTGGCGCAGGCGCGTGCGCGGCTGGCTCAGGCCCAGGCCCGGGCCGATCAGCTGGATGCGCAGTTCAAGGCCCAGGGTGAGCAGCTGGCTGCACTGAGAGAAGAGCTGACCCAGCGCAGCGGCAATCTCGGCGAGCTGTTCGGGGTTGTTCGCCAGAGCGCCGGGGATACCCTCGGGCAGTGGCAGGGCTCGCAGCTCAACAGCCGTTTTCCCGAACGGCGCGACGAGCTGGAGGCGCTGGCGCAAAGCAGCAGAATCCCCAGTGTCGAGGCGCTCGAGCAGTTCTGGTATCGGTTGCAGCAGGATATGACCGCCAGTGGCGAGGTCGCCCGGATCAGCGCATCGGTGGTTGATCGCCAGGGCCGCAGCGCGGCGACTCCGGTGGTGCTGGTCGGCCCGTTTGTTGCCCTCTCCGAACCGGGTTATCTGCTGTATCAGCCCGAGTCCAACAGCCTGCAGCTGGCCGCCCGTCAGCCGGGTGGCAGCGGGCTGGTTGCCGACTTTCTCGCGCCCCGTGAGGTGCCTGGCGATATTCTGATCGATCCCGCCCGAGGTCAGGTCATCGCCCAGCTGCAACGCACGCCGGACTTGCTGACGCGCGTGTCGCAGGGTGGCATCGTGGGGTATGTGATTGTGGCGCTGGGGGGGCTGGGCGTGCTGCTGGCGCTGGCGCGGCTGATCTGGCTGCAGCGGGTGCAGCGCGGCGTGGATCGGCAGATTGATGACCTGGACGCGCTGCGCAGTGACAATCCGCTGGGGCGCGTGTTGAGCGTGATCGGCAGCAAGCCGCGACTGGAGGCGCTGGACACCCTTGAGCTCAAGCTGGATGAGGCCATTCTGCGCGAGACGCCGGCGCTGGAACGCTGGCAGGGGCTGATCAAACTGCTCGCTGCGGTGGCACCGTTGCTGGGTCTGCTGGGTACCGTGACCGGTATGATCGTCACCTTCCAGGCTATTACCCAGTACGGCAGTGGTGACCCGAAACTCATGGCAGACGGCATTTCCCAGGCGCTGGTAACCACCGTTCTGGGCTTGCTGGCGGCCATTCCGCTGCTGTTTCTGCATACCCTGGTGGTGGCGCGCAGCAAAGCGCTGGTGCAGCTGCTGGAGCAGCAGAGTGCCGGTCTGATCGCGCTGCATCTGGGTGGTGGAGAGTCGCGTGACTGATCTGCTCTGGCGCCTGCTGGCGTTCCTCGACAGCGGTGGCTGGGTGCTGTGGACCATTTTGGTCGCCACCCTAATGCTGTGGACGCTGATGCTGGAGCGGCTGTGGTATCTGGCGCGGGTGTTTCCGCAGCAGGCGCGGGCGTTGCAGCAACGCTGGCTGGCGCGCGGTGAGCGGCGCAGCGCGGCGGCGCGGCATATTCGCACCGCCTGGCTGGCGCAGGCGCAGGCACAACTGAGCCGGTTTCTGCCGCTGGTGCGGGTGCTGATCGCGCTGTGTCCGCTGCTCGGGCTGCTGGGCACGGTCAGCGGCATGATTCAGGTATTTGACGTGATGGCGCTCAGTGGCAATGGCAACCCCCGGGCGATGGCCGCCGGTGTGTCGCGTGCGACGGTGCCGACCATGGCCGGAATGGTGATCGCGATCAGCGGTCTGTTTTGTCTGGCACGGCTGGACCAGCAGTCGCGGCGTGCGCTGCAGCGTCTGTCCGACCGCCTGCAGCAGGATTAGGAGAGCAGCTGATGCGCATGCGCAGACATCACGCCGGTAGCGAAGACGAAGCGGGTATCGACCTGACACCGATGCTCGACATTGTTTTTATCATGCTGATTTTCTTTATTGTCACCAGCTCCTTTGTGCGCGAAGCGGGCATTGATGTGTTGCGCCCGAGTGCAGACAGCGCGGTGAGCAAACCGCGCGCCAGCATCCTGGTCGCTGTGAGCGCCGATGGCGAGATCTGGATGGACGGCAAGCCGGTCGATATTCGTGCGGTGCGTGCCGGGGTTGAGCGCATGCGCGTCGATCAGCCGGACAGCACGGTGGTCGTTCAGGCTGATCGCGATGCCCGTACCGGCCTCGTGGTGCGGGTGATGGATCAGATCAGGCTGGCAGGCGTCAGTGACGTGGCGCTCGCCGCTACGGCAGGACAGTGATGCGGCTGATCGGCAGCTTTTTGCTGGCGCTGCTGGTCGCCCTGGCGCTGTTTGGCCTGATGCTGGCGCTGGTGACGCCACCTGAACGGGCGCAGATGCCGGAGCGCGAACTGGTGCGCATCGGCGTCACCCGCAGCGTTGCCGACAGCCGCAATGAGCATCAGCCGCAGCAAGCGGTGCCGGAGCGCCCAACGCCACCCCAGCGTCCACCATTGCAGCCGCCTGCCGTTGAGGCGCCGCCATTGCCAGCCCCTGAACTGAAAATTGAAATTCCACAGTTGCAGGCGGACCTGCGCCTCAGCGCTGCCCCGGTGTTACCTCCGCTGGAGGCGGCTGCCGTCGGGCCCTCGGCTGCGGTCAGTGCACCAGCAGCGGCGGCGCCTGCCCATGGCGCTGTGGCGGGCAGTGCCGAGGAACTGGTGCCGCTCAGTGAAGTGCCTCCGGACTACCCGATGCGGGCGGCGGCGGCCGGAATCGAGGGTTCTGTGACCTTGCGGTTCACGGTCAATGCCGAAGGCCGGGTGGAGGATATCGAGGTGATCGCCTCGGAGCCGCCCGGTGTGTTTGATCGTGCGGCTCGGCGAGCAATCAGTCGCAGTCGCTTTGTACCCCGGCAGGAGAACGGCGTACCGGTCGCACGGGAGGCTACCAAGGTGTTCAACTTTGTCCTTGAGGGCAAGCACTGATGCGTGGCTGGCTGTTTGGCTGGTTGCTGCTGGCAACGCCACTGTCGGCTGCGCAGATTGATCCTGCCGTTTACAAGGCACTGGACGACGCAAGGGCCGCCGAGCAGCGTGGTGATACGACCGGCGCCCGGCTGCAGTTGCAGGCCGCTCTGCCGGCGAGCGCGGAGGGAAGTCTTGAGCGGGCGTTGCTGCAGCAGCGGCTGGCTTACCTGGCGATTGATGCTAACGACCCCGAGCACGCGATTCATTGGCTGAGCGAGACTCTCAAGCAGGATGCTCTGGGTGCCGAAGCGCAGGCGCAGGATCGTGCCAATCTGGCGCGGCTGTTGCTGCAGCAGGAGCGCTATCAGCAGGCGGCGGTTGAGCTGGCGCTGTTGCCACCGAGTGATGCTATCCGTCAGTTGCAGGTGCAGGCGTATCGCCAGCTTGGGCAGTTCGACAAGGCACTGCCGCTGGCAGAGCAGGTGGTACGCGAGCGCCCGGCGGCGGACGACAGCTGGTATCAGTTGCTGGTTGGCATGAATTACGAACTCAAGCGCTACGCAGCGGCGGCGCGCTGGCAACAGGTGCTCCTGCAGCGTGCCCCCGGAAACGCCGCCAGCTGGCGCCAACTGGCGAGTCTGCAGAGTCTGGCCGGTGAACAGGGCAAGGCGGCGGCGACCATGCGGCTCGCGCAGCTGGCCGGCGTCGGTCTGCAGGCGTCTGACATGGAGAGCCTGATTGCCCTGCACGCCCGTGCGGGCGCGCCATGGCAGGCAGCGCGATTACTCGAACAGCTACTCCGTGAGCGCCTGCTGCAAACGACGCTGGAGCGACAGCGCCAGTTGGCGCAGTTGTGGCAGGCAGCGCGGGATTACCCGCAGGCGCTGAAGGTCTGGCAACAGGTAGCTGGCGCCTCCGGGCAAACAGCGGATCGGCTGCAGGTGGCCTGGTTGCACTACCAGCAGGCGCAGTGGCAGGACGTGCTTGCTATGGTTCAGGGGATTCAGCCCGCCAGTGCCGCCCAGCGTCGTCAGCTTGCCAGCCTGAGGGCAGCGGCGCAGCAGGCGCTGGGTATGGATCAGTAGACAAACTCTTCGATCGCACTGGCCTCCAGCCGGTAACCGGCGCTGGCCAGTTCGCTTTCGCTCTGCTCAACCCGCAGCTTGCCGGTAATCCAGTACGGTACCCAGGTGGCGTCCAGCGCAATACCGATTTCGCTGTGGACCAGCACGATCTGGTTCGACGGCGGAGGCGGTACGTGGATGCAGGCACCGAAGTAGGGTACCAGCAGAAACTCGGTAACGCGCTGGCTGGGGTCTACATTCAATGGCACAACATAGCCCGGCAGCTTGACCTCCTGGCCGTCCAGCTCGGCGACGGTCGGTGCGTTCGCCATGCTTTGAGTCAGCGGATTGGCTGGAGCCTGATCTTCCGACTGCAAACCGTTGTGCTGTGCCGGCGGCATGCCGTACAGGTGGCCGGTACCGGCGGGTACCAGGTCATCCCAGCTGAGCTCTCGGGCGGCTTCGGCCGGCAGTATCAGCAGGCTGAGGGTCAGGGCAAACAAGCGTGTCAGGCGCATCAGGCTTCCTGCAGAAATCAAAGACGAATGGACAGGCCATCGAGCAGTGCCTGACGGTAGGCGCGCCAGGCCGGAATGCAGCCCATCAGCACGCTGGCAGCGACGATGCAGGCCAGTAACGTCAGTTCGCTGCGGGTCGGCCAGCTCAGGGGCATAAACAGGCCGTATTGTTGTTCCAGCCAGGGGGCGGTAACGGCGATGCCAGCGTACAGCAGTCCCAGCCCGAGGGCGATGCCGGCAAGGGTAAGGCTCACCGCTTCCAGTAACAGTAGGCTGAAAATGTGCAGCGGTCTGGCACCGACCGAGCGCAGCACGGCCATCTCGCGTCGGCGCTCGTTCAGGCCGCTGAGGATGGCGGTGAGCATACCGACCAGCCCGGTCAGCACGACGAACACCGAGACTAGCAGCAGCGCCTTTTCGGCCACGCTGAGCAGGCTCCAGAGCTCCTGCAGGGCAACGCCCGGCAGAATAGCCAGCAGCGGTTCGCCGCTGAACTCGTTGATCTGGCGTTGCAGCGCAAAGGTGTCGATGCGGCGGTTGAGCCCGAGCATGAAGGCGGTGATGGCGTGTGGTGTCAGGTCCAGTTCACGCGCCTGCTCGGCACTGATCTGACCGGCTCCGCGGGCCGGCATGCCCTGCTGCCAGTCGACGTGCAGCGCCTCGATACCGTGCAGACTGACGTGGATGGTGCGGTCGACCGGTGTCCCGGTTTTGGCCAGGATGCCAACAACCTTGAAGGGCTTGTCGGCATGGTTGACGAAGCTGACGGCACCGGCGCCGTGGGCCAGCACCATCTCGGTACCCAGCTGGTATCCAAGTTCGCGTGCCACGTCCGCGCCGAGCACGGCGTCGTAGAGATCGGCAAATGGCTGCCCCTGACTGAAACTCAGGCTGCGGTCGCGACCAAACTGGTAATGGTCGAAGTAGGCCTGGCTGGTACCCAGCACGCGAAAGCCGCGGTGCGAGTCGCCGAGCGACAGTGGGATTGCCCATTTGACCTGCGGCTGCTGGCTGATCTGCTGAAAGCTGTCCCAGCGGATATTGTTGGTGGCGTTGCCGATGCGAAATACCGAGTACAGCAGCAACTGCACCGAGCCCGAGCGGGCTCCAACGATCAGGTCTGTGCCGCTGACGGTGCTGGCAAAACTGCTGCGAGCCTCGGTGCGAACCCGCTCAACGGCCAGCAGCAGGGTGACGCTCAGGGCGATGGCAATGACGGTGAGCAGCGCGGAAAAACGGCGGTTGGCCAGACTCTGGATGGCAAGGCGCAGCAGATACATCAGAACGTCTCCGGCTGGCTGGCGCGGTTCAACTCGGCCAGTGACAGGGCGCGATCAAAGCGCGTGGCGAGGCTGGTGTCATGACTGACAAACAGCAGGCTGCTGCCCATCTGCGCGCATTCGTCGAACAGCAGCTTGAGAAAGGCGTCGCGGCTGTTGGCGTCCAGCGCCGAGGTCGGCTCGTCGGCGATCACCAGCTCGGGGCTACCGATCAGGGCGCGGGCGGCGGCCACGCGCTGCTGCTGGCCGATCGACAGGGCATTGGCACTGCGTTGCTGCAGCGTGATGTCACTCAAGCCAAGCTCGCGTAACAGGTGCCCGGCAGCGGTATTCAAATCGGGTTGCTGACGCAGCGCGCGTTCACGGCGCAGGCTGGAGAAGCGACAGGGCAGGGTGACGTTGTCGAGTACCGAGAGATACGGCAGCAGGTTGAATTGCTGGAACAGGTAACCGGTGTGGTCCGCGCGAAAGCGGTCTCTGCGCAGGGCGGAGAGTTGACCCAGTGACTGGCCCAGCAGGTTGATCTCGCCCCTCTGCGGCTGGTGCACTCCACCGAGCAGTCCGAGCAGCGTGGTCTTGCCGCTGCCGGACGGGCCCTTGAGAAACAGCCGCTCGCCCGCTTGCAGGCTGAACGCCGGGATATCCAGCAAGGTTGGCTGGCCCGGCCAGGCGAACTGCAGGTCAGTGACTTGCAGCAGAGGTTTGCTCATGGCGGCTTCAGTCCAGTGACAGCGTGGGTTGGTCGGCGGTCAGCACGGCGCCACGCTGGCCGCTGGTGGTGATGGCCTGCACCTGAATGCGCTGCATCGCCGGGAAGCTATTGAACAACGGCAGGGTCAGCGCTTCAAGTCGCTCGGGGGACGAGCAGTTGAAGTCAAAGCGGCCCTCGATATCGGCATGTGCGCTGTGTTCGTGGTCGTGATGATCGTCGTGGTCATCATGGTGCTCATGTTCGCCATGTGCGTGCTCGTCATGATGCTCGTGCTCGTCGGCGGCAAACAGCGGACTTTCCAGCTCGACCTGCTGCAGTGTGCAGCCGGCAGCCGGGGAGAAGCTGAACAGTGTGTCGGCCTGCTCGAGAGCCGCTTTGACGCGGGCGACGGTGGCGCGATCCTCGTCAGTGCCTGGCGCGTGCTCAAAGCCAACCAGATTGGCCGCGGGGCTGTCGAGCTCCAGACTCACCAGATTGCCATCCACCACCAGATTGAGACTGGCAACGCCGTGCTCGTGGGCGCCGAGGCTGGCGTG
>CEPQ01025953.1_pt1 | contig 19492 bp, 30 predicted proteins | sample 530411 | NCBI WGS metagenome assembly CEPQ01 (sample SAMEA2620039, study PRJEB7988) | marine metagenome | isolation source: saline water (ENVO:00002010), including
TTCAGGCAGACCGGAGTTGAGCAGTTGTTCCCGACCATTGTCCTGACATTGAGTAATAGTTCCTCGGTCACCTTGGACAAATGGATGTTTGAACCGTTCAGCGAAGGCGAATACTTTGACGGCACCTCCTTGGAGGGTAACTCATATGTTTCTGGGGGTAATGTGGTCAGTGATTACTATTGGAAGGGCACGGCTAACGATAGTGTGTCGGTCTACACGGCCATGCGGGACCGTAACCGGGCCTCTATTCGTAAGGCCCTCGTCCACTACCTCCCGATAACCTTGACAACCGAACTGACCTCCTCCAACTACCATACGTCCACCAACCACGGGCACCTGCTGGCCTTCGATGGCATCCCCGGAGATGAACAGGCGTTCGACCCGCACAGTTGGTCGGCCGGGGTGTATAGTGAGGGGACCATCCGCACCAACAGCGACTGACCGGGGACCACATGGGCTACATCATCGGGGCACTGGCCGTCTACAAGACGGTCCACCTTCTGGAGTTGTTGCTGCCCCGGCCGGTGATGCCGTGGGTCAAGGTTGTGTCGGCCGTCATCTTGGGCTATGGTGCTGCCATCCTGTCCTCTGCCCACCCACTCCCGCTCGCTGGTCTCGCCATCGCATCCCTTGCGGCCCTGTGTCACGCCGTCCTTCGGCTCCTGACACTCGCTGGTGATCTGGTCATGCGTCGTACAATCCGTTAGGAGACATTGCCATGATGAACTACGTTGTCATCGGTCGGGGTGACGCCCCCGAGTCCGTGATCACCGACAGCCTGCTGGACCTTGGGAAGGACACCCACTTCTATGTCCCGTGGATTGGTGGTACCAGCACCCGTCCCTCTGAGGGCATGAGGAAGGTCTACGACTTCCTCGTTGACACCAAGGCGACCTTCACCCTGATCGCCAAGGACCGTAGCGCTGTCCACGCCGAACTCCTGTCGGCGTGCGTGGTCGTGAAGGAGTGCGGTTCCGACCAACCGGACATGAACTTCGCCAACATCCCCTCCGATGCCACGGTCCTCATGCTGTGGGACGACGAGCACTCAGAGGGACACGAATGGGTGGCGTGCGAGTACTTCGACCGGGGCCACGCACTGTTGGACCTCACCAATGGCATGATCCCCATCGAGATCGAATCATCGACTACTACCCCCCTGAAGGTGGTGGAAGATAGCCCCATACAGGAAGACGAGATTGAGCCTTTGACAGACGATGAGGTTGACAATCTCCCTGCCGGGGTACGCAAGCAGTTGGACCGGGCATTAGGGGACAACACTACAATGGTGGAACAGGACTTGAAGGAAATGGACGAAGCGGAGGTTGTGGACAATGTCCTCCAGTTCGTTCGGGGCGAGAAGGAAACCGATGAATCCGTCTTCGCCACGCTGGTCGTCGTACTACCAACGGGCAAGGCTTTCACCACCGCCGTACCCATGTTGGAACTCTGGAGTCTTCTCGATGCGACTGTGTGGAGTGACTGAGTACACGGTCCCGGTATTTAGTTATGTCCGCCTTCGGCAGGTTCCCCAAATGGGTACTGCCACGACTGTCAGGCAAGTTTTCTGCGACCGCAGCGTTGGTGGAACTGGTCTGTTTGATGGACTCAAAGGACAACACCGTGCGGGTCAGTCATCAGAGGTTGGCCGACCGCATGGGCTGCTCCATCAACACCGCTGTACGGTCCATCGAGGTGCTGGTCACCGTGGGGGTACTCCGTCGTGAGAGGACCCTGTATTCGTCCAACAAGTACGTCGTAAGTATGGAGGAGCCTCCTATGACTGATTGGGAAGAATGGGCCACCCTAGGAGAGGACCCGAAGGACAAAGAGGAGGAAGTTGCCATCAAGGGCCGCATCCCCCGCCTGCTCCACTACTTCCGCACTGAAGTGGAAAGGCACACCCCCATGTCCATCCAATCACAGGTAAACGTCAAGGCCCTGAGCAGGCACTTCAAGGAAATGCTTGACCAGCATGGCATCAAGGACTGGGAGATCAAGAAGATGATCTCTCTGTTCGCCTTCGATCTGGAGAGGGGAGCGAAGCACCTGAATGACACCCCGGCGTGGCAGGCGTTCTTGGCTGATCGCCAGAAGTTGTTGACCCGTACGAGGAAGGCCACGGAGGACGTGGTCTACATCTCGGAGCCGACACAAGATGGATGAGTGGCACGGGACCAAGTACTGGCAGAGGCGTCCCAAGGAGGAGAGGACCCGGCGGGCCGCTATCCCCACCACGCTGGAGCATGCCCGTATGAGTAACTACGACACCTCGATTGGGGGCGCAGAGGCCCATGCTGAGGTTCACAACTGGCTGGAGGAGTACCCCTCGCACCGCGCCTCTCCGCAGGGCCTCCTCCTTGTGGGCAGGAGCGGCTCCGGCAAGTCGCACCTCGCTGTCGCTGCCCTGCGGGCTGCCATCAGGACGTACCGGCAGTGCGGTTACTACATCACGGCATTCGACTACCTGCGGGCACTGGATGACTACCGGGAGTTCGGTGGTGTCCTGCCCGACTCGTACGAAGAGGGGAACCTCTTGACGTACCTGAAGCACGTGTACGACGTGGTGGTGCTGGACGGTCTGGATCAGACAAGGAACACGGACTTCGCTCGACAGGCCATCACGGAGTTGGCGGTCAGCAGGTACGACCGTGGGTTGGTCACGATCTACACTACAAGTACAAGTGTATTATCCTCTGCGATCAACAAGAGGTTTGAGGTTCTGGTGAATGGCACCAACATTGGTATTAACGTCAGGGCAGGCAACTACTGGGAGCGTCCCCGTGGAAGGTAACGACATCCAGACCTTCGCCCCGATCCAGCAGGCGTGCATGTTCGAGGGCGTGCTGGCTTCCCCGCCCTCCAAGACCTCCACGAAGATGCGAGCGGCCAAGGCCCTGAGGCAGCACGAATGGAACCGGTACGTAGGACTGTGGCAGCCCCACGAGATGCCCATCAAGTCTCTGGTGGACTCGGTCCGTCGTCGGAAGATCGGTGTGGAGGTGTACACCCTGATCCACGAAGACATGGTTGACGCCATCGACGGATGGCTGTACCGTAAGGGCGTGTCGCTTCCGGTCTACTACTTCCCTGACCTCGCCACCCTGTCGGAGGACCTGAAGTACCACCACCCGTCACTGGTGGTGCATGTCTCCACGCAGGAGCAGGCGGAGGTTATTGGTATTAAGGCTAAGGTGTCCAGCCCCGGCCGAGAATGGGTCCTGTAGATGGCTAGCGCCGAGCAACTCCTGATCAGCAAGGTCCTCAAGGAGCGTGCGCTGGAGCAGGCCATCACTCTGGGCGTTCAGCCCCGTCATTTCTCTGAGTCACACAAGGGCATCTGGGAATGGGTGCTGGAGTTCTGGCACAGGCACAACGATGTCCCTACGGACCGTGCCCTCTCCATGGAGTACCCCTCCCTGACCTTGGGGGACTCCTCCGATGAGTCCTTGAGCCGACTCGTTGAGGAGGTCATCGACGGCCACCGCCGCACAGCGGTGCTGGAACTACTCACCTCCACCATGCCCTTGATGAATGCTGGCAAGACGATGGAGGCGGTCAACTCTCTCGCCTCTGGATTGCAGGACGCTATCGGGGACACCACCCATTCACGGGACGTGAACCTGATTGACGAGTGGGAGAACCGTCTGGCTAGGTACGCCGAGATGCGGGAGCACCCCGATGAACTGCTTGGCATCTCTACGGGGTTCCCGGGTCTGGACAGGCTGACTGCGGGCATACGCCCACAGCAGTTGATCACCTTCGTGGGCGAGGCCAAGCGTGGCAAGTCCATGCTGGCGATGATCATGGCTATTACCGCTAATACTGCTGGTGTCAAACCATTGATGGTCTCCTTCGAGATGAGCGCTGAGGAGCAGGCCGCTCGCTACGACGCCTACATCGCCAAGGTCTCGCATACAGGGCTCCTGCGTGGGCTGTCCACACGGGAGGAGGTCCAACGTCTGGACGCTGCCCTGAAGATGAGGAAGCACAGTAAGGACTTCATCGTGGTGGAGGACATCGCCTCTACCACTACGGTGTCCAGCCTCGCTGCCAAGATCAAGCAGCACGAACCGGGCATCGTGTTTGTGGACGGTGTCTACATGATGGACGACGAGCACGGGGAGCCCAAGGGCAGCCCGCAGGCCCTGACGAACATCACCCGGTCCCTCAAGAGGCTGGCCCAGCAGTTCAAGACACCCATCGTGGTTACTACACAGGTGCTCGCTTCCAAGTTGAGCAGTCGAACCTCCCGACGGGTCACCGCCGACGCCATCGGGTACTCCTCGTCCTTCGTTCAGGACTCCGACATCGTGATGTCGGTGGAGAAGGACCCGGACTATGATGACCGGTCCATTGTGCGTGTGATCCTGTCCCGAACCTCTCCCCATGGAGAGGTGCTGATCAAGTGGGACTGGGATAACATGGACTTCTCTGAGGTAGGACCAGACGATGACGATAGCGACGAGGACGACGATGACTTCCATGACTGGTGATGATCTGGTCACGATCCTGACCCGGCTGGGTGTGGACGTGACGACCGTGGGCGAGACAGAGGTCGGGGCCCGATGCCCGGTCCACCATCTGGTGACCGGTAAGGATGACCGTAGCCCGTCGTGGTCGATGAGCCTGAACACCGGTCTCTGGATTTGCTATGCGTGTGGTGCCCGGGGGAACCTGTCCCAACTGGTGTCCCAACTCACGGGCGACCCGGAGGAGGTTGACGCTGTCAACCAGTTCATCGTGGAGAGCGGCATCGAGAGGCTCCAGCAGTCCATCGACGGAGACGAGGTGGTTACGACACGTCCCACGCCCGACATGGACGCCTTCCGCAGGTTCAAGGAGGTGCCGGGGCAGTTGCTGGAGTACCGGGGCCTCGACCCGGATACCGCCTTCCGCTATGGCATCCGCTGGGACCCCGAGCCCCGGCACTGGATCATCCCCATCGTCGCTCCCAACGGGGACCTGTGGGGCTGGCAGGCCAAGGGCAAGAACTACTTCCGCAACGTCCCCAATGGGGTTAGTAAGTCCCGCACCCTCTTCGGTCTGGAGCAGTGCCGTGCCCCGACGGTTATGCTGGTGGAGTCACCGCTGGACGTAGTGAGGCTCTCGTCCCTGCGTTTGGGCTATGCCACCACAGCGCTCGCTTCCTACGGGGCCCACGTCAGCGCCGAACAACTCAAGATAATTGTCTCAAAGGCTGATAAACTGGTGTTAGCGCTTGACAACGACGAAGCAGGAATCTGTGCTGCCGAAAGGGTCGCCCGGGATTGCCCGAGGCCCCGCAATGGCATCACCTTCCTGCGCTACGAACATACTACTGCGAAAGACATAGGCGATATGACGAGTGATGAGATCACCGAGGCCGTCACCGGGGCCACGGCCCTACCATGGTGGTTGTGATGGGCTTCACCGGGACCCTGTACCCCTTCCAAGACGAAGCCTACGAGGCCATGTGTGATCGTGGGCAGATGATGCTCTGCATGGTCATGGGATCGGGCAAGACCCCGACCACCATCGCCACGCTGGAGACCTTGTTCGATCAGGACGACATCACCCGTGCCCTGATCGTTGTGCCGTCGTCATTGAAGTACCAGTGGCTGTCCGAGATTCAGAAGTTCTGTTCTTCTCGTGCCATCGTGATCGACGGTCCCCCCAAGGCGAGGGAGACCCTCTGGAGGGCGGCTGTTTCGTGTCGTTACGTGATCGTCAACGCTGAGATGCTACAGAGGGATACCAAGTTCCTTGACCGCCTGCGACTCGATGCTGTTGTCATTGACGAGGCCACGTTGATCAAGTCACGTGTCGCCAAGAGGTCCAAGTTCCTAAAGCGCCTAGGCAAGCGCGTGCCTTACCGATACGCCCTCACCGGACAGCCCATCGAGAATCGTCCCGAAGAACTCTTCTCCATCATGGAGTTTGTGGACGCCAACATCCTTGGCAGGTTCGACCTGTTCGACCGCACGTTCATCGTCAGGGACAACTGGGGTAAGCCGCAAAGGTACCGCAACCTGAATACCCTCCACGACAGCCTCAAGGATGTGATGATCCGCAAGACACGCGAGGACATTCAGGACCAGTTGCCGGAGTTGATCCACAAGGTGGTGCCCGTTCCGTTTGACGTGTCGGGGGCCAAGGCGTATCGTCAGATTTCCAGCGACCTGCTGAAGAAGATCAACGAGGCCATCAGGCACACGGGCAGGGGCTTTGATCTCTGGAGGCACTACAACACATCGGGAGGTGACGATGCTCAGGGCGAGATCATGTCCCGTATGACCGTGCTGAGGATGTTGTGCGACAACCCTGAGTTGGTGCGAATCTCCTCCGACAAGTACGAAGAGGGGGCCGGTCACGGGAGTGCTTACGCCAACAAGATCGTCAAGGCCGGGTGGATGTCTGCTGTGCATCGCATGCCCAAGTTGGATGCCGTGGTGGAGTACACCTCTCACATACTGAGTGAGGACCCTACCAATAAGGTGGTCATCTTCTCCTTCTTCAAGCAGAACCTGCACCTACTGGAGCAGGCCCTACGTGACCAGACCACCTGCGTCAAGTTCATGGGTGGTATGAGCGCCAGTGAGCGGGACGCATCAAAGAAACAGTTTGGTCGAGACCCAAACACTAGGGTCTTTCTGTCCTCTGACGCCGGGGGCTACGGGGTGGACCTGCCCATGGCGAATCACCTGATCTCCTATGACCTGCCTTGGTCGGCGGGCAAGTTGGACCAGCGGGAGTCCCGCATCATCAGGTTGTCCTCGAAGTTCCCGCATGTTACAGTGACCTCGTTCGTGATGAAGGGCAGCCTAGAGGAGCGACAGTACGACATGCTTCAGGAGAAGCGCCTGATCAACATGGCATTCATCGACAAGGGCTACGATGCCCACGGGAGGTACGAGATTACGCTAGGCTCCCTCTCAGACTTTCTAGCGGGATCGAGGGTGTGATGGACGATTGCGAATGGACTGAAGGGGACGATGCTGCATTCAACCTGAGGTTGGTGCAGGAGTATAAGGCTGCCAAGGAGATGGCCGACACGGCCAAGAAGCGGGCCGATGGGCTCAAGGCGGCGTTGGTGGAACTCGTGGACGAGCGGGGGTACGTGGACCACAACGGCCACAAGTGGCTGGATGTCGGGGAGTTCAAACTCAAGCGCGAGCGCCGTGTCGGCAAGTCGTTCGATGCTGCTGCGTGTGAGACGTGGGCCAAGGAGAACGGCATCTGGGACAACGTCAGTGAGGTGGTAGAGGTCCTGAGTGAGGACAAGGTACTTGCTCTGGCTTGGGACGACCCAGAGATACGGGACGCCATCGAGGACTTCTACATCGAACGAGAGACGTGGGCCTTTAAGGTATGAGCACTAGCAACTATTTCCAGCACCTTCTCCGTCGAGACCACTCCGACTTACTGGACGAAGAGGCACCCGAAGAATCTGATTATCCGGGTAGTACCCCCCCACGTAATCGGCCAGATAGCCCTATTCCTAAGACGCCCTTGGATGAGGTACTAGCCGGGGCCAAGGTCAGTAGGTACATGGTCAATGGAGAACTGCGGGAGTTCTACTCCATCGGTGAGTTGGCCCGTCTGTTGAACCGCAAGGCGGTCACGATCAGGATGTGGGAGCGCAACGGATGGATTCCCCACGCCAACTACCGCACCCCACCTCCCAAGGGCGAACAGATACCGGGGGTTGTCCCGAAGGGTCGCCGCCTGTACAGTCCAGTGCAGGTGAAGTTCCTGCTTCAGGCCGTCGAGGTGTTCAGCCTTGACGATCAGGGGCACGCCGACTGGGTCGGCTTTAAGCAACACACAGCGGCTAACTGGCCGGTGTGACGACATAAGAAAGAAGAATAGACATCATGCCCATCGACTACGACGAAGCACCTGAGGGTGCGACCATGACAGAGGCCCCACCCACTGCGAGGAAGATCATCCGCTCTGGCTGGGGCGCTGTGGATAGTATCAAGCAGGAGGACTCCAACTACGCTGTCCGACTCAAGACCGGCCCGGACCCAATCATCATCAAGTTCCTTGAGGACGCTCCCTACGCATCGTGGAGGCAGCACTGGGTGACCCGGCCCGGCCAGAAGTCCTTCGTGTGCCGTGACGGCATGGACTCCAAGGGCTGCCCGCTCTGTGATTCAGGCAACCGCCCACGGCCCCTGTTTGCCTTCAACGTCATCCTGCTGGAGCGTGGCGAGGAGCCCGCTATGCGCTCCTACGAGGCCGGTACCCGGGTTATCGCCACCCTCCGCAACTTCAACGATGACGAGCGTCAGGGCCCCCTGTCCAAGCACTACTGGGCGGTCAGTCGCAGTGGAACGGGTCCCCAGACCCAGTACAACCACCTGTTGATCAAGGAACGGGACCTCAAGGAAGAGTGGAGCGTTTCCCCGCTGTCCGATGAGTCCCTTGAGGCACTCGCCTCCAAGGTGTACGACTCCGACATCATCCGTGTCAACACCTTCGATGAACTGTCGGCCATTGCCACTGAGGACCTTGGCGCTGGCTGACTGGGCTAGCAGGGCCCGGGCTGTGATGTACCCCCCTTCCGTCCATCCCGGGCCCCGCTACGTCTCTAGCGTGTCTGACATTCCTAGTATTATCTCCACTGTGCAGGACGTAGGGTCCTTTGCCTTTGACGTGGAGACCATCGGTGTCCTCCACCACCACCCCGACATGGAGGAGTTGGTGGACAGGCAGGTGGATGATCACGTGGCGTCCCTGAAGAGTACCTCTGAGGGGATCACTGCCCGTGCCCGTGAGATTCGGGTACAGGCTATGCACAAGACCATCGCCCTCAACCCTCACCGCAACGAGGTGATTTGGATGGGCATTGCCACTCAGGGACATTCGTGGGCCATCCCGGTAGGCCACCCCAATGGTGAAGTGTTGACCCCTGAAGAGCGCGGGGATGGCTCTACGGTCCCCCCGACCGGGTACCGCAAACTGCTCAAGAACGGGCAAGAGTCTCTGGCGAAGTCCCGGTACTACAAGCCCGCCGTCTATTCGGAACCACCCACCCAGTTGTCCCGGGCAGAGGTGTTTGAGGCACTCAAGCCCCTGTTCTTTGATACAGAACTCATCAAGGTGGGACACAACGTCAAGTTCGATGCCCGGACCATCGCCAAGTACTACGGGGAACTCCCCGTAGGACCGTTCCATGACACCATGCTCCTCCAGCACGTACTGGATGAGAACATCTCGTCGTTCCGTTTGACCTCGCTGCTTTCCCATAACTTCGATGACCACGATCCCTACCACCGCCACGGCAAGTTGGGAGCGGTCATTTCCCAGACCGCTTTCTCCGCAGCGTGCCAGTACGTTCATTTAGATGCTCGATGGACATGGTTGCTCTATCAGCGACTGCTGAGGGGCCTGTCTCGCTCAGAGGACCTGATGAACGTGCTCACGCAGGACAGTGAGGTGCTGGAGGTTCTCATGGACATGGAGCACACCGGTATGCAGGTGGACTACCGGGGCATGGAGATACTGGGCGAAGAACTGGATGAGCGTCTGGGGAGCATCCGTTCTGATATTTCCGCCTTGACGTACCCCGGATTCAATCCTGATTCGGTCAAGGACAAGCGCCTGTTCCTGTTCGGGCCCAAGGACGACGGGGGCCTCGCCTTGAAGCCATCCAAGCAGACAGAGAAGGGACAGGCGTCTGTTGACCATGCTTCCCTGAAGAGCATCTCCAAGAAGCACCCCGTCATCCCACTGTTCTTGGACTGGGCCGAATGCAAGAAGATGAAGTCAACCTACATTGACGGTCTGCTGGAGAAGATGAACAAGGGCCGACTGCACCCCAACTTCCACCTCCACCGCACGGCCACCGGGAGGCTGTCGTCTTCGGAGCCGAACCTCCAGAACATCCCCCGGGACTCCAGCATCCGGGGCCTCTTCCGTGCTGATGACGGCTGCACCCTGATAGTGGCCGACTACGACCAGATCGAGTTGCGTGTCATGGCGATGTACTCCCGTGATGAGAACATGATGAGCATCTTCACGACGGACACGGACATCCATGCTGGTGCAGCGGCGCTCATCTTCACTAAGCCTGTTGAGGAGGTCAGCGCCGACGAGAGGCAGATCGGCAAGGCAGCGAACTTCCTCACGGCCTACGGAGGAGGGGCTGGTAAGTTGTCGGCTACCGCTGGTATCCCTCTGACACACGCCAAGCACGTGATCAATCGTTACTACGAACAGTTCTCTGGTCTGACCTCGTGGAAGCGCAGGGTGGTGGACCGCGCCCGTAGGGATGGGTTCGTTACGACCATCTCTGGTCGCCGCCGCAGGCTCCCTGACATGCTTTCTGCTAGCGAGGAACTCCGTGCTAGGGCAGAACGTCAGGCGATCAATGCCGTGGTACAGGGAAGCGCCTCAGACATATGCAAGAAGGCTATGATTAAGGCGTACCCGGGTATCAAGGGCATCAACGGTAGGCTGTTGGTGCAGGTGCATGACGAACTGGTTGTCAGTGTGCCCGACGATGATGAAGTAAACTGTTATGTGGACACTTTGAGGATGTCTATGGGCCATGGTAGAATCTTGAAGGACGTTCCACTGGTAGTATCGGCCCATACCGGAGCAACATGGTCGGAGGCTAAGGAGTAATGGAGAACATTATGACCACCACATCCAAGCGTAATTTCTACTTGATGCTGTCTCCCCCAGACGGGCAGGAGATAGCGATGTCGAGTGGCTTCTATCCTTCGTCCGAGGACGTGTACGAGGAGGAGCAGAAGGACATTCTCAGGAGTTGGTCAATCTTGACGGCCACGGGAGTGGTGGAGTCCTTGTCTGATGCCGCAGACTGGATGGCCGACATCATGGTCAACGATAATATGCTTCCCACTGAGGAGGACATCGAGGAGGACCCCATGGTGCATCTGACCTTCGATTACTCTGATGAGGAGTCCGAGCAGTTCATGCAGGTGCAGAGCGTGTCCTACTCCGAGTTGGTAAAGATGCACCACCAAATAAAGGAATCAACGTACAACACTGTTCTGGGGTGCTTGGTCTCGTCCGTGTCCAAGTTGCTGGACGAAGAACTGATTACGTTGGTCGGGGTTGAGCAGTTGTTTGGGGACCTCGATGGGTGACTGGTGGTCGGACCGGTTGGCCGGTAAGTCGATCACCCCAAAGGATACGACGCACGTCAGGGTCGGAAGTACTCCCCCTCTCCGATTCACCCCGACCAACCCCCCGCCGACCCCGATGGAGGCCCCTCCCACCTCTCAGGAGAGGTACATGGCTACCCAAACATCGGCGGACCCCAACACACAGATAAGTATGGGCGAGGCCATACGCATGTGGAAGGGCGGTGAGGCCCACCGAAAGGAGGGCAACAACACATGCCCGGAGTGCGGTAGTGTTAATGTGTTCTCTCGCATGGCGAAGGGCTCCGGTACTGGTATCAATGGTAACAACCCTGCTCCGAGGTGCTTTGAGTGCGGGTGGAATGGGATGTACGATCAGGGTATCGAAGCCAACTGGATTAGTTGACTCAAAACAACAATACAACTAGGATAATTACGTGTCTACGACAAGGTATGCAACGCTGGAAGAGATTGCCAGCGCAGTAAATAAGAAGCACGGCGAGGACATCATCGTGAGGGGAAGCCGCATCTCTGAGGAGTTGCCACGCATCACCACCGGGGTACTCGCCTTCGACCTGATGACGGGAGGGGGCTGGCCCGTAAACCAATGGTCTGAGATCATTGGAGACGAGTCCTCTGGCAAGACCGCTATCGCCTACAAGACCATCGCCGCCAATCAGGCGCTGGACCCAAAGTGGACCGCTTTATGGGTGGCTGCCGAGGAGTACGTCCCCGAGTACGCCGAGGCCATCGGTGTGGACTTGGACCGTATGTGGGTAGTGGAGACCAATCTAATGGAAGAGGCGTATGACTTCGTTATCAAGGCACTCGACAATCGAGCAGTGGACTGTGTGGTTCTGGACTCCCTTCCAGCACTCATTCCCAACGATGAGTGGGACCGACGTATGGACGAGTTCAGCGTGGGTCTGGGTGCTCGTTTGACGGGCAAGTTCTTCCGCAAGTCGTCCAAGGCCCAGCGCCGTTCCCTGCTGCACGAGGACCGTGGATGCACGGGACTGATCATCAACCAGTGGAGGGAGAAGATCGGTGTCCTGTGGGGTGACCCACGAACCACCCCGGGAGGCAAGGCCAAGAACTTCCACTACTTCATCCGCATGGAGGTGAAGCGTGACGAGTGGCTCAAGGACGGCAAGATCGCTGTGGGCCAGACCCTAAAGGGTCGTACTATTAAGAACAAGACATACCGACCCCAGCAGCAGGCCGTGGTGGACTTCTACTTTGCCGACTCCAACGGGTTCCACTTCGGGGACTTTGATACAGTCAAGGACATGGTCAACATTGCCACCGCCTTCGAGGTGATCACCCGCGCTGGAGCGTTCTACTCCTACGAGGGGGAAAAGTGGCAGGGCAAGGATAAGATGCTGGCGGGGGTACGGGAGAGCCCGGACCTGCAAGACTCATTGAGGAGGGTGCTGATGGACACCTTGGACAAGTGACGGAGGTACTGGACCGGGACTGGGTGAAGGATGCCCGGTGCCGGGGAGAAGACGTTAACCTGTTCCACCCTGTGAAGGGTCGGAACACGTATGGAGATCGGAACATGAAGGAGACACAGGACCGGGCCGTTGCTATCTGCGAGCAGTGCTCCACGCGGCAGCCGTGCTTGGAGTACGCTGTGCATAATAACGAGAAGATCGGCGTGTGGGGTGGACTGACCTCCCGCCAGCGTCGCATCCTGCGGTCTAAGTACATCAGGGGAGAATGGCCGTGAGTGACATCCACAAGCGCTCCAAGAAGCAGGAAGAGCGCACGGCCAAGAAGTACGACGGCAGCCGTAACGCCATGTCCGGGGCCGGGTGGGTCCGCAAGAATGACGTACGTACTATCGACCTGCTGATAGAGAACAAGTTCACCGACAAGAAGTCGTTCTCCATCAAGGCCGAGGAGATGGTGAAACTGGCACGCACGGCCATACTGGAGGATAGAGTTCCTGTATTGCAGGTTGATCTAGGAGGACGGTCTTACGTAGTGTTATTAGAAGACGACTTTCTGGCGATGGTGGCGGACTAAGTATGACCGTACCCCTGTTACTCGTCGGAGGACTACTAGGACTGTTTCTGACATGCTTGATCTACGCCTTGCTGGGCTTTCTTTGGGAGATGCACCGTGATCGCCGCCGCCGTGACTAACCCCCAACTATCAGCACTTCTGCTACTGATAGCAATCGTGGTGTACTGCACGTGGTACGACCGACTACCATGAAGCACGTCATCCACGTTCACCAGCAGAAGATCAAGAAAGGCGAACCGGCCATCATCGACCGCACCTACAAGGGATCAAAGCACCTGACGAGGCTTCAGATACATGGCCCCTGTGAGATCATCCACTCCCTGACACCGGATCGTTGCGGTGCCCGTGTCTGGATTGAGACGGAGGGCCCCGTGACACACATAGCAACAGACTGGGAAGATGTAACATGACTGATGACGCTTGGAAGGTCGAAGCCATGAAGGCCACTATGGAGAACCGTTCTACGTTGGTCTCTCTGATACACCCTAAACTGCTTGCCGACTACAAGGAGAACTCTTCTCTACGAGACAGTGAGCACTACCACCCCAGCGATATGTGCAAGAGGGACTGGTGCGTCAGGCAGAGCGTGTACCGCATGCTTCAGTTGCCGGAGAGCAACACGGAGCGGGCCAAGCCCTTCCAGACCCTTAACATCTTCGAGGAGGGCCACCGCATCCACCGTAAGTGGCAGGGATGGCTCAAGGACGCTGGGGTGCTCCGGGGCCAATGGTTCTGCAACCTCTGCTACCACGAGTGGTACGGGGAGCCCGTCTGTGGGTACTGCAAGTCTAAGGACGTGGGGTACAAGGAGGTTCCGGTCTACGACGAGGAGCATCACATCCTTGGGCACGCCGATGGTCACCTCGTACTACCAGACGGGGATGCTCTGCTGGAGGTCAAGAGCGTTGGCATCGGTACCTTTCGGTACGAGGACATGCCCTTGTTCAAGCAGTACGCTTCCAAGGAGATCACAGCCGAAGAGATGTGGAGGTCCGTCACCAAGCCCTTCCTGTCTCACCTGAGGCAGGGCACCCTCTACATGCACTGCACGGGCATCCACCGTATGATCTTTGTCTATGAGTGGAAGGCCGGTCAGGAGGTCAGGGAGTTCACGGTCAAGTATCAGCCCGAGGTCATTGCGGACATCCTCGCTGCCTGTAGGGTGGGCCTGTCGTACCTCAACCGTGAAGCCCTACCGCCCCGCCCGGTGTGGGTATCTCAGGACAAGGCACCCTGTAAGTACTGTTCCTATCGGACCACCTGCTGGGAGGACCCAGATAATGTCTCTTCCTGAAACCCATGCACGGTTCGACCTCAAGTTCACGCTCCCCGAGAGGCCCGGCAGCGACATGCCGAACCTCCCGCTGGAACTTGATGACCTAACTGATGCTAGTCTTATGTCTGTGTACAGTGAGACTGTGGCATGGGTCAACTACGCCAAGGCTGAACTAGCCAAGGCCGAGATACTGGAAGAAGGAGCACTGAGCGCTTTAAGGCAGACCGAGGCCGAGGCCCTGCTCGACCAGTGGGACTCCGTGAGCAAGGGTGACCGGGTGACGATGGCTAAGGCACGCCGTGACATCGACCCGCGAGTAGTAGAACATCACCATAGGCACTTGCAGGCAAGGGCCTACCGGAAGATGGTGGACACGGTGTTCGACCGGGGCGAGCGTAACGCCAATGTCCTCTCCCGGGAACTCAGTCGTCGTATCAGTGTTGCTCCCACCGAGCGGCGCCTTCAGTGGACTGGTGCGTAACCGTGAGTAACCCGTCCAAGCAGAAAGGCACATCGTTTGAGACCCTGATACGGGACTATTTGCGTATGGTGGGGTTCAGGGCCGCTCATCGAGTAGCCCTATCTGGTAGTCAGGACACGGGGGACATCAATGGTATCTTCCATCCTTCCACAGGACGGGAAGTGGCCGTCCAGTGTAAGAACCAGAGGACGTTCAAACTCAGCGAATGGTTGAACGACACTGTTGAACAAGCACGTAAACTAGATAATGCCGTGCCCCTGCTGACCGTGAAGCGTCCCGGCAAGGGCGAGAAGTCCCTTGATGACACCTACGTCGTGATGCGGTTGTGTGATGCGGTAGAACTACTGAAGGAGGCTGGCTACACCTAAACTGGCAGACGGCACAACAATCGTCGTCTAACGTAAAGGAGTAGTCATATGTCAGAAGACCAGTCCCCCCATGTGGACACTGAGGCGGTTATCAAGGTTTCTGGTTCCAGCAACCCACAGAGCGTGGGCTCTATTCTTGCTAGGGCCATCTCCTCCGGGCACACCCCCAAGATGCGGGCCATCGGGGCTAGCGCCGTCAACCAATCGGTGAAGGCATGCGCCATCGCCCGAGGATTTGTGGCCCCGAGAGGGCTGGATGTCGTGTACATCATTGGATTTGATGATATTATTGGTGATGACGGTGTTACTATATCCGCTATGTTCTTCAGGCCGGTGATCCGATGACGATGGTTATACCCAATCAGAAGCAGGCCCTAGAGGACTTGGAGAAACTGCGCCCCATCGGTGAAATACGTGGGGGCAATCAGGTGTGGCCGTCCGAGATAACCCGTACCGGGAAGATCAAGAAGCACGCTGCGCGGTTCAAGAACCCCCGACCGGTCACTATCGCCGGTAACACCGATAGCCCCCCGACCAGCCCAGACTTCGGTGGTACGGGCCTGAAAGTGATGGGGACCTAATGCCAGTGGGGAAAGACACGGACCGGACTGGTCAGGGGCGTTTGCCTCGTGACTTCGACTTTGCAGGCTGGGGCCTCCACTCCGGCGAGTCAGGTGAGGATGTCTTCGACACCGAGAACCGCACCATGAGGCAGTTGACCGGTGCGCTTAACGAAACTGTTACTCTGAACGATATTTCTGAGTTGACTGGACACACATATGCGAACTTGCAGAACTGGGCGAGGAGGACTGATGATTTCTTCCCAAAGTCCATCCCGGGATCAGGCAATGTGGGTCCCACAGGGGCTGTCTCTGGTGTACTTTACCGTCTGACTGATGTCGTCAACTGGAACGACAACTTTGAACCATTAAAGAGGGGTCGGAAGTTGGGGAGCGGAAAGGCACCCACAGAAGAAGAATCTACGCCTAAGCCGTACGACCCCGAAACGGACATAAGTCGCAACCTCCAAAGACACATGGAGGCATTCCTGAGTGGGAGAATCGACCCCGACTCCAAGTGGCCCCAAAGGGTTGCTGGTGACCCACGGCCGGTCGAAAAGACTATGCCCACCGAGATACCGAAGTCCAAGAAGCAGAAGAGGGCTAAGGATCAGAGGCGGAAGATAGAGGATAAGTTGAAAGAAAGTAAAGAGAAAGACGAAGGCAGGGACATTGAGGGATACCCCGGAAAGAAGTTCTGGTAATGCCGATAGGGCAAAGGAGAAGATGAGTAATGCCAGAAGGCTTTGATACCTATAGAGACGGATCGGTACGTGCTGCACGGTACGTTAATCCAGTCACTGTCCGAACCCCGGGCTCTGGGGACGCGCCATACCACGAAGAAGGTACACACTCGCAGGGCTTTGGGCAGATAATGCAGGGGGCTGGAGACATCATCAGCGGCGGTATGGATGTCGCTACCCACCCACTCGCCGTTGGGGCAATCGCTGGGTACTACGCCGGTAAAAAGAAGTTCACAGGGAGTTTCAGGCCCCGTGGCGGTAAGGGCGGGGGCTCTTCTACGCCTGACGGCGGTCGGCTCCCCCCGGATGACGACGGCCCGCCTTCACGGCCTCCTCCTCCTCCTCCTTATGAAGAGCGTGGCTACGGAGCGCAGGAGTTTGAGGGACACGTAGGGGCCAACGAGTACTTGGGCATCGGCGCCGACCCGGCTGGCAACGCTGAAGGACGGCGCCGTCAGGAAGAAGGAGCAATGCAGGCAGCCCGTGATGATGAAGAGAAGCGTGGGCACTGGCCCGACTCGTGGAAAGTCGAAGGCGACCCTGACTCGTTGTCCATACCCCCTTCTGTGGTTCTGGGCGATATTGATAATAGGCAAATTATGCTTGATGCCTCATCCACAGGTGGTGGGCAAACCGATAGCATCCTGCTCGACTTTAACACCGATAAGGCTGCTATGGATCATCTCAAAGGCCGCTTGATCAACGCCCGAGCGAAACGGCAGCGGGACGGCACGATGTTCTGGAGTATGCATGAACCTACTCCCGAACCTCCGAGTGGTAGTTGATGTGTTAGCCCATGTCTGAAGGAACCTCCGGCAACCAAGCCGTATTCGCCAACTGGAACAGCCCTTCGGCGCCCCCGGGGGCTGCGACCACTGCTGCCCTAGGACCGGCCCCGAACTTCCGTAGTTCCAAGGACTACCTCCTCTCCGGCTATCGCACGGGTGTAGAGACACAGTTCCCCGACGGCTATTTGGGGCCCATGGAGGGCAACCGCCGGGCAGACAAGATTCTGGGCCATATAGAACGGATGAACCTCAGACAGTACAGTCGAGGGGTTCACAAGGGCGAGAGGATTAATCCTACTGACTACCTCTGGCCTAATGAGTTCAATAAGTTTACTAGTCTCCAACTGGAATCGAAGGGCGAGAAGTTTGCGCCCGTCGGTACGTATTCACCCGATCTGACTAATGATGGTAAAATGAATGGAGCAGAGGCTATTAGGCGAGCCCAGCCGGGGTCCGAGCAGACACCAATCAACCCGGAGAGACAGTCCAGACTGAGGCACTTGATGCCTCTGTACAGGTAGAGGTAGACATGCTTAGACACAGAGCACAGCACGGAGACGACAGGACCCACGCCGAGGCGGGCCGTGAACGACAAGAAGAGGCTCTGGCTGACCCTGTCACTGCGGCGAGGGTTAGGTCGTACCTGTATATGGAGCGCCTCGCCATGCAGACCGGAGATAGAGAGACTGATGATATTGAGTTCGCTGCTCTGACAGGACCATCGGTAGGCCCCGTCGCTCCGGCGTACGAGGGGAGCCTTGGAGGTCGTGAGATTCTCGCCGGTCGCCCCAACCAAACACGACTCACTGGTATTTCCTAATGCCGGGTATCGAGGAAGCCCCCGACGCTGGTCTGGCGGAGTACTACGCCCGTGCCAAGAACCATGAGCGTACTGCCCCCCTCTCCCACCACCGACAGCAGGCGCATGAGGTGTACGGCGGTCGCACCTCAGCAGAGAACAGCCGCCAGAACGGCGCCAGCCGCTTTATAGGAGGCAAGCCCCTCCCCGAGTCGCCACAGGAAGACGCCCAGATACCAGAGCAAGCGCCCCCGGAGCAGTCCTTCACGGTCACGGAAAGAAACGTGGAGCAGGAACGGTGGCGCATGCTGATGGAAGAGACCCCCGGTGACACGCTGGGCAGTCCCGCCGCACTGGACCATGCCCTTTCACCCCGTGCCTCTCTAGGCTGATGCCCGAGCAGATCACCCGTGGCGGGAGCCCCATCGCCCAGTCCTTCCCGATACAACAGTACCGTCAGAACAAGAGGCCGTGGACTACCCGTCAAGAGGTCCTAGTGGACATGGCACTGATGTCGGCCATCTCCGATCCCGAGACCATACGCAAGACCAGACCCGTCGTGCCCATGGAGGTCATGCCCGAGCGACGGGGCTTCGCCAAGTCGGAGCACGGGATCATGAGCATCCTGAATACCTCACGTGAGGTACCCTCGTACCGTTCGTGGGTGTCGGGAGCGCCGGTAATGCTCCACAACGGCTCTCTGGTTGACGATTCCTTCTCCGGCTCTGATCGTTATACAATGCAGCCGATGTGGATGTAGTAGAATAGTACTATGGCTGCACGGTACGTTAACCCTGAGAATATAGCCGCACAGGGACAGTCTTTCTATACAGGGCTTCACCCTGTCCAGTACGAGAGTGGTGGTGGCGGAGGCGGTGGCAAGAACGTCATGGGGGCAGGCAGCGGTGGCAGTGCCGGGGTTGGTGCTGACCGCAGCGGTGCGGACGCTGGCCGGGCATGGAACTATCCAGTCATGCCATCGGCGTCAATTAGGAATAAGAATAAGGGGCAGGAGGGCCCCCCCAAGGAGGAAGGGGGTATCCCGTTTGGGTTACCCGAACCAGACCTCCCTCCCTATGGTACCCCTCCCGGGTCACCTAACGGTCAAGGAGCGCCATGGACTAGGACCGGTGGTCGCCCAACGCTGCAACTAGGCGCTGGTGAGGACTTCATCGACGGGGAATCGTGGGAAGTTGAAGAACCCCGTGGTGCTCTGTCGGTTGGCAGTAGTAGCCGTGCTCTTGGTAGGGAGCGTCCCATGCGGGAACTAGGCACCGAGCACATCAAGCAGGAGGCGAGGGACCGGAGGAACGCAGGTCGTCGTGACCTCACCGCCCGACGGCGGGG
>CEPQ01017559.1_pt1 | contig 19309 bp, 30 predicted proteins | sample 530411 | NCBI WGS metagenome assembly CEPQ01 (sample SAMEA2620039, study PRJEB7988) | marine metagenome | isolation source: saline water (ENVO:00002010), including
GGTTTGGTGGTGAGTAAAACATTCATTAAACACCGTATGAGTTATGGCATAAAATGGATTAACATTGAATCAATTTGTTATCATCATGGAGCGGAATTAATTAAATTATGAGCATATTCCCGATTGGTCGGGGAACGGATTGCAAACTCGTTTTTGGTTGGTTCGAATCCAACTATGCTCTCTATAAAAATAAAATGCCGGGATGGTGTAATGGCAGCCACGCAAGTTTTAGGTATTTGTGTCTTAGGACGTGAGAGTTCGAATCTCTCTCCCGGTACTTTTTGGAAGAGTGTCCGAGTCTGGTTTAAGGTGCCTGTTTCGAAAACAGGTGAACGAAAGTTCCGTGGGTTCAAATCCTACCTCTTCCGCTTTTGAATGTGGAGTGTGGTTGGTATGCTTGAGCACTGGTATCCTGAGAACGTGAAGGTCGGTGATTTGATTAAAATTGTGGCATTAAATTCGGGTTGTTTTCTACATACTTACGGCATAGTGCTTGAGGTTGGGAGGTGTTGTTTAATTTGGTGCATGAAAACCCAAAGTTGTTATGAATTTGATGGTGGTTTTGAGGTTTTGTGAATGGCTTTGACGAGAAAAGAAAAGAAGGCAAAAAAACCAAAAATAGGTGATTTAGTAAAAATAACCAATAAATCATTTAAAAATCATTATGGTATAATTGTTGATGTAGTGAAGACTGGTGGCAAAACATGGTTTAAAGTTTATGGCTCTAGAGATTTAAAATTTGCACACTTATGGATAAGTGATTTTAAGAAAATATGAAAATGAATTGACGAAAAGAAAATGAAATATAGTTTGTGCGGGCATGATGTAATTTGGTAGCATGTGAGATTTCCAATCTCTTCGTTTCGGATCGTACCCGAATGTCCGCTAAAAAAAAAGGATGCGCGGATAGGTGACCAAGAGCGGCTGTAAACCGCTGCGTAAAGCTTGGAGGTTCGACTCCTCACGCATCCACTTTGCCTTTAGGGGCACTTGAAAAGGAAGAAATGTGATGAATTATTCTCTAACAGATCTCGTTAAGGGGCGCACGGTTTGTTTTCGTTTTTATAGCGACGGCAACTTGCATTACGATATCTCTGGCACAGATCTTGTATATCCAATTCCCATTGAGGACACAAAGGGTGGAACTTTCTATGCAGAGCACAAAGCAATAGAACATATGCGTTGGATTAGACCATATTTAGAAATGATAAAGAAGTGGGCCAATTCTAGCTTAGAAGCCTAGAAAGGAAAACGCAATGGCAAAACCAAAATGGAAAATACCTTTTCGCAAAATTGATGGTTCCTTGGCACGTACAAGCATCCATCCAGGATCGCGATTCGCAGAGCAGTATGAATGGAAAGAACCGTTTGAATTTTCAGCTATCATGATGTATGATGGTTATGTTAGAAATCGCAATGGCACAACCAGATTTAGTTTCGTGGATGTTGCCACGAAACATCGTTATTCGATGAGTGTAAAGGATTTCGATTTTTTGATGATGACGGGAAAAATTAAAGGAATTATTGCACAAGGGCTATGGGGCTTTAGAAAGAGTGGTCGAGTAATTACTATTAAGTATGTAGGAGAAGTCAACTAATGCCGAGAAAGAAAGAGAAAGAGAAAAAAGAAAGAGAACAAATATATGTAACTTGTCACTATAGGATTCCCAGGGACAGAGACGGAGGCCATCATAAATGGTTTTATGTACCTCGCCCATCTGGAGAGGGGTGGAAATATATAGAAACATTCCAGCCAGATATTGATGGCGCGCCCGAAAGGTACTTGCGTCTCGGTGGTGTGGGGCCGAGACGCAACCGATAAAGAGTTGGAGAGAATGATTAACGAGGGAATCATCGAAGAGATTGAATTGGGAAAAATTAAGTAGTTATTTAGATTTGATTTTTTATTGCACAATTTCGCCACGGTCGCATAGTGGACAATTGCCCCTGTTTTGTAATCAGGTATCATCGCAGGTTCGAATCCTGCCCGTGGCTCTCTGTTAAAAGGGAAAAACTATTAATGAGTTGGGACTTTTTGTTTAACATATTGAGATATGTAATCTGTTTTTTGTGTTTGGCTATAGTTGTGACAATTTCACCAGAATTCAACACTTTTGTTATTTGCGTCTTGTGGATTGTAAGTCATTTAAGTGCAGAATATATTGGTCGAGCTAAGCAAAAAAGACTTGACATTGGGCAATAGAATGGTTAAATTGTATATCGAGGAGGAACGATGACGAAAGAGGTTAGTTTTAGCATTTCGGATTACGAAAAGATGCGCAGTCAGTGGGGGCAGTTTGTTCGCGCTTACAGCGGTAAGGATGGAGGTGTTAGTGGGTACTTGGGCATTAGATTTGAGAATAACAATTTGACTGTTGGCTATCGAATACCAAAAGGTTCGTGGAACGACAAAAATTGCTTTACCGCAGTTTTGCCGGTTGGTTTCGCGGATTTTGAGGCGAGGTTTGTTGCGAAAGTCAACGACATGATTAGTGAAGTATTTAGACTTGGTGCCAATTAAGGAGATAAAATGGAACCCAAAAGCAATAAGAGAGCTAGAGTTGAATTTTCAGACAAAAAGGAGAAAACAACTTTTCATCTTTGGGGAGTTTTGAAGCCCTATAAATCTAAGGATAAATTTCTTGTGGTTTATCACGCTCGAAATAATTGGGGGTATATTAAAGAATGTACTCCTGATCGCAGGGCGTTGACAGGTGTTGACACTCGTATTTATTCTCAACTTGAAGTTCGTTCTTCGCGCACCGGAAAGTGTGTTAAGTCGTTTATTGAAACAGACGGTTATCATGTGTGAGGCGCATGAAGTCAAAGTTTGAAGTTGGGGATTTGGTGCAACTTAATCCTATGTATTACGGCGATACGGGGGTAAATTTGTTGCACCAATACGGTACTGGTATAATAGTTGAGCTTAAAACAGTGAAAGCTAAAAGCATAGTAATACATACCCGGGAGGCTCTTTTATATGATGAGCCCCTAATGACTTCGGAGGAGCCCCAAAGAAGCCTCAAAATTTATGGGAGAGAGTGAAGAGCTTCTTTCGAGAGAAGGTTGCCAAATGTGAACAATATCCAGTTACTGCTCCCCTTCTGGATGAAGATGTTTTTGTTCCCACAGACACAAGAACGAGGTTCGGGTTTGATTTTGCCGAACAGTGCCAGTCGTTATTTTTTGTGTCCAATAGGCCCTATGTGGTGTATACTGTTTTTTGGACAAATGGAAGAACATATTACCCGGATGAAAAATTGATAGTGAAGGTATAATGTCGATGACTTGTAAAGATTTTAATGTAATTGAGGATTATAAAAACTGTACTGTTGAAGAGGTTAATGAAAAACTTCGCCAAACGGCATTTCCTTGTGCTGTTTTAATGCAACACATTCAGGGCGATTTCAACATTGGGACAGTAATTCGGAACGCCAACGCTTTTAATGTCGAGAAGGTTTTCTATTTTGGGAAAAAGAAGTATGACCGAAGGGGTTGCGTTGGAACGCATCATTATACGGACATTGAATATATCCGAGAAGTGGAAAAGCTAAAAGACCTGAAGGGGGAATATTGCTTTGTTGGTGTTGACAATATAGAAGATTCGGTATCCATTTTTGATTTGGATTGGAAAAAGCTAGAGATTGAAATGTCGCAGAATTCTCAACTTGGATTAAGAAAAACGCTATTCCTTTTCGGCGAGGAAAACAACGGATTAATTCCAGAGGTTTTGGAGATGTGTAATGTTGTCGCTCACATTCCCCAGTATGGATCTGTTAGATCTTTAAACGTGGGAACCGCGAGTGGAATTGTTTTGAACGAATTTGTGAGAAAGTGTCGAGAATAATCCGGGGTAGCTCAATCGGCAGAGCGCCGGCCTGTTAAGCCGTTGGTTGTAGGTTCGATTCCTACCCCCGGAGCTAAAAGTGAAAGATATTATTTTTAAGGTTTGCAAATGAAAGTCGGAGATTTGGTAACGAGGCAATATCCTAATCCCTTAATTAAATTGGGAATTGGTATTGTAGTTGAGGTTGACGAACTTTCAATTCCAGATTGGATTGTCGCAGTGTTTCCAAATTCTAATCGCAAACATATGAGGAGAATTTGTGATCGAAAATCTTCTTTCCAACTCTTGACAAAGCTAAAATAAGTATTATATTATAGACATGAAGGTTGGTGATCTCGTAAAAGTGTCAGATGCAACTTCTGCTTCTTGGCGCCCGTTCGGCCGGCACAACCGCTTAGCGTTGGTTGTCGAAATTAAAAACGTAATGATTTCGGAGCGCCTTAGTGAGGATGCGGTAGTTGTCTTCGACGGGTATAAAAAAGAAACATTTTGGAAATGTCATTTGGAGGTTGTAAGGTGATGAAGTTGGGAATTGTTGGTTCCCGTCGTAGAAATTCTGTGGCTGATCGTGGTATTGTTTTCAACATGGTGAGTTCGTATTACAATGATTATCGTAATGAGTTGGTTTTGATCTCCGGTGGATGTGCTGAGGGTGCTGATTCTTTTGCTGAGGAAGTCGCGGAAGAATTTCAAATCCCAATTGTCATTCATCATCCAAAATTGCCCCCACCGGGAAGTCAACGTTTCGAATTTACGAAGGCTTATTATGAGAGAAATGAACTAATTGCCAAAGATTGTGATTCACTATTGGCTCTGGTTGCCGAGGATAGAAAAGGCGGCACGGAGAATACAATTAAGTTTGCAAATAAATTTGGCAAAAATGTAATGATTTTGTAAAACAACAGGAGAAAATGTGCTTAAAATTTATGGATGTAGTGATGACTTGGTTGAGGTAGAGGGCATTTTGGATGAAGAAATTGGATGCTACGATAATGCGGTAGAATTCACCATTTCAGATGACAATGGTGGCATTAGGGTTTTGGTTAGTTATGATAATTTTGGTGATGGATGTTGGTCGTTCAAGGTGACAAACCTTGCGGACGGATTGCCGCTGCCTTTTCCGGTTAGGTTTGAAAATGAACACGATTATAGTTTGGCTTTGGTTGTTGATTGTGGCTTCGATGCGTGTGTGGATTTTGAGTTGAGATAAGTTGATTGTTAACAATTAACTTATTAAGCAGACGTAGTATAATAGTAATACACTGGTCTTATAAACCAGAAGATTTGAGTGCAATTCTCAACGTCTGTACTTTTTGGTAATTATGATTATGGATCTTGAACTTGAAAGAATTAAACAGAGACAATTGGAAGGAAGAGAGCTTTCTGAAAATCAAAAAAGGTATTTAGTTAATTTTGAAAAATTGAAAAACGTAAAGATAACTCCCGGGATGTATACGTTGGATAGCAATATTTCTATTGTTTTGGAGGTTGTCGAAGTTAACGAGGAAGAAGGCAAAGTTCTGGTTAAAACTGTTAGTTCTGGCCATGTGCGCGAGAGAACGCTTCATTGGTGCAAAAAGAGGCTGACAAAGCGACCTGGGCCACCATGAATTTAAAAGTGGGAGATCTGGTGGGATATAGATATCCAGCCCCCCAACAAGATGAATATTGGATCGGCTTCGTGAAGAACATTGAGTATTGTCTTCCGGGAACGACCAGGGACGTGACGTCCGAAACTGGTTTCCTGCGACTCGGTTTTGTTCAAGTCGTTTGGATAAATGGCGAGTTTGCAGGAATGGAGGATTTTATAGGATCGTCTATGCTTGAGTCGCTTTCGGAGTTATGAAACGGGCGTATAGCAAATGCTGGTCTTGCAGCAGACTCTTAATCTGTCACAACGAAGGTTCGATTCCTTCTGCGCCTACTAATTGGGGAATAGTGTAATTGGCAACACGTTTGGCTTTGGACCAAAAGATTGTGGGTTCGACTCCTACTTCCCCAGCTTTAATCGCCAATTGAACTTGGTGCGGGAACAATTTGGTAAATAAAATGAAAATTCAAATCATGAGCGATACACATTTCGAATTTCATCGAGATCGCGGCACTGGATTCATTAGAACTTTAAATCCCGTTCAGGAAATTGACGTTTTAATACATGCTGGAGATATGTGTCCCGCGCACATGCTTGAAAATAAAGTCAAGGCTCTTTGTGACAAATTCCCAAATGTTGTATATGTGACTGGAAATCACGAATACTATCATAGTAGTCCGAAACATGTACATGGTTTGTTGGGGGATTTGAAAGTTAGAATTCCAAATTTTCATTGGCTTGACAAAGAAGTTGTCGAAATAAAAGACTCAGCCACTGATAAATTGATTAAGTTTGCTGGTGCGACTTTGTGGTTCAGAGATACTTCTGCCGCAAGAGCTTTGACAAACCAAATTAACGACTTTACTTATATTCAGAATTTTGTGCCATGGGTTTATGAGGAGAACGAAAAAGCACTTGATTTTTTTACAAATGCATGCAGAGATGTTAATATAGTTGTAACACATCATCTTCCTCGCGCAAAGAGCGTTATGGAGAGATACAAAGGGTCTCCCATGAACTGTTATTTTTTGTGCGACGTTGGTGATTCGTTGGGACATTCTGATTTGTGGGTACATGGCCATGCTCATGGAAATGTAGATTTTCAGGAAGGTGGCACGAGAGTAATTTGTAATCCACATGGATATGGGTGCGAAAATCCCAAATTCGATAATTATAAGGTTATTGAATTGTAGTTTGCCGCAGTAGACTAATGGCTAAGTCTCCGGTCTTTCATATCGGAAGATGCAGGTTCGAATCCTGTCTGCGGTACAATGGCGCAGTCGTCTAACGGCAAGGACTCTTGATTCTCAGTCAAGATAATGCGGGTTCGATTCCCGTCTGCGCTTCCAGGCGGTTTTTGTGTTGGAAATGTGAGCAATAAGGGGAATGGCATTCTAGTTATTGATGAAGTGTTAAAAAGTTGCATTCAGTTGGCGGTTATATTGTTGTTTCTTTTGGTTCCGTCTTCGTGTATGACATTAAATGTTCCAGAGCCTCCATTTCCAACTTCAAGTAGTCCAGATAGTGATTTGAATCAAATTAGTTATGAAAATTTGAACAATGTAAGAAAATCGTTTTTGCAGCTAAAGAAATCGGCAGAATTCAAATTTTGCAAACCAGAAACAAAACGTCAAAAGAGAAAAAGAAAGAAAAAAGGATTAAAGAGAGATTGCTCAACAATAGAGCTTAGATCATATGGTTCGAGTTTTGCAATTGGTTTTGCAAAAATGGGCGATTCGAATGGTTCGTTGGTTGTAACTGCCGGCCACATATGCGAAGATGGTGGAATGGTTAAGCCGTTGGAGGAATATAATAAAGGTCTGAAGGATGTCGAGATAATCTATTCCTTTACGGACATAAAAGGTCGTGCGTATACTGGCACTATTATTGATTACGACACTGAAATTGATATGTGTCTTGTGTTTGTTTCTAATTTTGAAACAGCATATGTTCCCGCATCAAGACGCCCCTTGAGGCCGGGAGATAAAGTGTGGAATGTCGCAGCCCCGACTGCAGAGTTTCACACAGGAATGGTCCCGGTATTTCAAGGGTACTATTCTGGAATAGACGAGAATGGAAAATCTTCTCTCACAGTTCCCGCAACTCATGGAAGTTCTGGCTCTCCAATTGTCAATAGCCATGGTGAATTGGTTGGTGTTTTGATTGCAATGCATAGAGACATGAATCACATTTCTTATTCGCCTTCGATGTCGAGTGTTTATAAATTTATTATTGATTCGTGCAATCAGTGTGGTTTACGATACTTTATCGTGCAAGATAAATTGGGAAAAATTGAACTGGAACTAGAAAAGCCTGAATGAAAAAAAAGTATATTCTTGATACAAGTGTGTATCTGACAAATGCCAATGCTGTATTTGCTTATGGCAATAACGATATCATTGTTCCATTAATTGTTTTGGAAGAAATCGACAAACAAAAGAAGCGCCAAGATATAGTCGGTGCCAACGCTAGAAAAATTGTACGCACATTGGATTCGTTAAGAGAGCGCGGCAACTTGAACAATGGCGTTAGGATTGCCAAAGGTAAGGGAATAATTTCTGTACAAAACTTTCGAAAGGGAGTTTTGCCATCGAGTTATGAAATTAGAATTCCCGACAATAAAATCATAGCAACGGCTTTGACTGAGAAAGAAAAAGATCCAAAAAGAAAAGTCATATTGGTATCGAGAGATATCAATATGCGCGTAAAGTGCGATGCAATTGGTTTACAAACAGAGTCGTATTTAGATGAACACGTTGTTAAAACCATAGAGCATGTTTATGATGGCATTACGTCTTATTTGGTTGACGATGAGATGATCGATCGATTCTATGACGGTGAAAAATTCACTCCAGAAGAAGATGAAATAGAACTTTTCCCAAATCAGTTTGTGATGCTGGTTTCAAATTCTAACGAAAAAAAGACAGCCCTTGCAAAGTTTAAGAATTACAATACACCATTGTTGAAAATCAATGGCGACTCTAAGAGGAATTTGTGGAATATAAAGCCGAGAAACAAGGAACAAACATTTGCTGTTAACTTGTTGGCCGATTCGAATGTCAAGATCGTGACGCTTGTGGGCAAAGCTGGTTCGGGCAAAACATTGTGCGCAATTGCTGCTGGATTGGAACAGGTTCTTGAGCCTCCACATCAATATCGCAGATTGATTGTGACGCGCCCAATACAACCACTGGGGAAGGATATTGGTTACCTTCCAGGAACCATGGAAGAGAAAATGACTCCTTGGTTGGGCCCAATTGATGATAATTTGAGATTTTTGATGAGCAACGATAATGCTATGTTGACACAATATGTAGATAAGGGATTGATAGAGATTGAGGCTTTGACATATATTCGCGGAAGATCGATTTCAAACGCTTTTATTGTAGTAGATGAGGCACAAAACTTAACAAATCACGAATTAAAGACTATAATTACAAGAGTGGGCGATGGGTCTAAAATAGTGTTGACGGGAGACATCGAACAGATAGACAACGTTTACGTGGATGAAACTTCTAATGGACTCACTCATGCGGTCGAAAAGTTCAAAAATTATGATATTGCAGGTCATGTGACTTTGAAGAAAGGCGAGAGATCTGCTGTGGCCACTCTGGCTGCAAAGATTCTATAAAAAAAACAAGGAAAACAATGCAAGAATTTGATTATAACGAAAATCCGGTACTTAAGGCGGTGGTGGACAAATCCTCTTCATTTAAAGAGTTGGTGGTAAATTACGTTGGAGAGCAACACAAACCCGAAAATGACGAAGTGACAGTTGAAATGGTCGTGACAACAATGCTTAATGAGTTTCCAGAGTTTCTCTTTGCGATTGCTGAAGAGAATTTTATCAGAGGTTATCAACAGGCGTTAAGTGATGTTGAATCTAGCGAGAAAGCTGAGCTTGAAGATCTGGAAACCCTTCAGGCCGAATTCGTAGAAGAGGAAGACACTCTTAATGAGTAGTGAGGGACTAAGAGCCTATATACAAAATTCTAGTAATTTAGATATCAATGAAAATTTCATATTTTCAAATACAACCATTTACGTTAAAGATCCTATGCCTGAGGAGATAAATCTGCAAAAAATCCTTAGAAATGTAGAAAAAATGATTCCCAATTATTTGGCACAAGGCATAGATTCCATTTATGTCGGTCAATTTCAAGATTTGATCGATAGGGAAGTAAATTCTTTGTATAGAGATGGAACGATTTTTATCACAAACGGACAAAATGACGAAGAAGACGTACTTGACGATCTTGTTCATGAAATTGCGCATTCGGTGGAAGAAAGATTTGGGCAAGATTTATATGGCGACGGAGAATTGGAAGTTGAGTTTTTTAAGAAGAGGCAATATCTCAACAGTATTTTAAGTTCTTGCGGTTACGATATTGATTCGAATTTGTATAAAAATCTTGACTATAATTTGCAATTTGATAATTTTTTATATAAAGATGTGGGCTATTCGGCGTTGAGACATTTGACTTCGGGGTTGTTTATATCGCCTTATGCGATTACTTCTTTGAGAGAATATTTTGCCAATGGATTTGAAAATTACTATTTAAACATGAATCTATCTGAGACTGATTTTTACAAGATTGGTCCGGTATTGTTTAAGAAAATAGATTCATTAAATATTTCCGAGGATGAAACATGAATCCAGTAGTTATCGCTGACAAAAAAAACGGGACAATTTCAGTTTTTTTGAAAGTACAGCAAATTAAACTAAACAAAGAACGCAAAAGGTATTATTATACTCATGATATAGTACGTTGGTTGGAGGATGCTGGGTATAAATTGAAAAAATGCCTAAAGGCTGCTCACGTTGTAGACAATGTGTCAAATCTTAGTGGAACTTGGATTTTTTCAATGGATTTGCCGAAGAAAACTAAAGCTGTCGCAAAACCTAAGCGGAAAAAAGTTGAGTTCAAAACAGTCTCTCCTCCGAAAATGGAACCAAAACCAGATGCGGAACCAGAGCCGCCATTGGTTCGACGCCGACGCAGAAGAAGAAAAGTTGAAAAAAATACGGAGTAATTAGTGTCCCATATTTCTCATTGGGAATTGAGCAACTGGAATACCTGTCCTTTTTATCACAAATTAATGCACATAGACAAATTAAGTGCGTTTAAGGATAATGAATATTTTGCCTTTGGAAGAGCCGTACACAATACGTGCGAAAGACTCTTTGAGGATAGAAAACATTCGTTAACAAGTGATGATGAAAGCGCGGAAAGGCTATACCCCAAACAAACCCCAGAGTTTTTTGAAGAAGATTTTTTAAAAGAACTCAAAGAAGCGAAAAAAACAAAAAATCCACTAGATAAGGAGCTTGTTTTCTCTTTGAGGGAACAGGGAAAAAAGGTTGTTCCATTGGTCATGGAGGCAACTGTTGAACAGTTTGGCGAGTTCGAAATCATTTCAGCAGAAGAAAAACTATTTGAACCAATTCATGATTTAGATTTTCCTTATGATTTTAAAGGTAGGTTGGACTTGGTTCTTAAAACTTCGGATGGAAAGTATCACATTATTGATTGGAAGACTTGTTCGTGGGGTTGGGATGCTAGAAAGAAGTCCGACAGAATGACAACCTACCAGTTAACTTATTATAAGCATTATTTCGCTCAAAAACACAATATCGATCCAGAAGATATAGAAACATATTTCGCCCTGATCAAAAGAACGGCTAAGCAAAATAATGTAGAATTTGTCAGGATAACGAGTGGCGAAAAGAAGACTGAAAATGCAATTGGGTTTTTAACAAATGCGTTGTGGAATGTAAAAAACAAGAATTACATAAAAAACAAGCTATCTTGTGGACGTTGTGATTTTAGTAAAACGAAGCATTGTCCGTAAACGAGGAATGAAAATTGAATAAAAAAATTAAAGTGTTAACGTTAAGTGATCATCCGCTTTCGCCATCTGGCGTTGGAACTCAAACGAAGTACATCATAGAAGCTTTATTGAAAACTGGAAAGTTTCAATTCGTTTCTCTTGGGGGAGCAATCAAGCATGAAAGCTATAAACCGGGAAAGGTCGAAGGCTATGAAGATGATTGGGTTATATTTCCGGTAGATGGCTATGGAAATCCTGATGTAGTGCGCTCAATTATACGCACTGAGCGTCCTGATATTTTGTGGTTCATGACTGATCCAAGATTTTGGGGATGGTTGTGGCAAATGGAAGATGAAATTCGTCCCATGATGCCTATGGTTTATTATCATGTGTGGGACAACTATCCATATCCTCAATATAATTTCCCATTTTATAAATCTAACGATTTGGTTGTGGCCATTTCCAAAGTCACATATAATATTTTGGAAAATGTAGCTCCTGATGTTGAAAGGATTTATTTGCCTCACGCTGTCAATACTGATGTCTTCAAAAGGCGATCAGATATGGAGATTTCGAAATTTACTGAAGAATCATTTGCGAAGATGAAGAACTTCAACCCAGGTAGAAAGATGTTTTTCTGGAATAATAGAAATGCCAGAAGAAAACAAAGTGGTACTTTAATTTTTTGGTTTAAGGAGTTTTTGGATCTCGTAGGTCACGAAAACGCGGGATTGCTCATGCACACAGATCCCAAGGATAAGAACGGTCAGGATCTCAGACGAATTATCAATGATTTGAAGGTTAATAATGGTCAAGTTTTGTTGTCTGAACAGAAACTTCCCATAGAACAATTGGCTCTTATTTATAATAGTGCAATTGCCACAATCAATATTTCTGATGCTGAGGGGTTTGGATTATCAACGCTGGAATCGCTGTCGTGTGAGGTTCCAATCATTGTGAATATGACTGGAGGGTTACAAGAACAAGTGACCGATGGAAAGGAGTGGTTTGGAGTGGGCATTGAGCCGGCCGCAAAGGCAGTAATTGGCGGTCAGGATATTCCTTATATTTATGAAGACAGGCTTAATAAAAATGACTTCATTCAGGCTTGTTTGAAGATTTATTCGATGTCAGATGAAGAGCGTGGCGAGATGGGGAAAAGGGGAAGGGCCCATGTGATGAAGAACTATAATTTTGATCAATATGGAGAGCGGTGGATTGAAATTATGACAAACATTCACGAGAAACATGGTTCTTGGGAGAATAGAAAGAATCATGTCAATTGGACAATGGAGACGTTGTGAGGAGATTGCGGGTTGTTGTTGAAGAGCTTTTTTCAAAAATAGAATCTTTGCGGTGGGCCTTGTGGAACTATGTGCGTAGAGATATTATTGATTATTATCGACATCTTAAGGGTCGCTCAAAAAAGAGACAAAAACTTCGTGCCAAGATTCGCTATCATGGAAGAGTGTGGGAATTGTTTAGGGGCGGAGTAGATATTAGATATCATTTTCCCTTTCTTGCAAAAAGAAGATACAAAAAGAAAATTAGAGAAATTGTAAAAGACGCAGACGCTTCACGGCACAGAGCCAGGAAAATAGGTCATTTTTAGGATTATAAAATGAAAAAGAAAATTATAGTAAGAGGACCGGCTTTAAGTCGTTCTGGATATGGGGAACAATGCAGATTTGCATTGCGTTCTTTACGAGCTTATGAAGAATTGTTCGATATCCGCATTGTTCTAACTGGATGGGGCAAGACAAGTTGGATGATTGAAGACGACGAGGAACGAAGATGGATTGATGAAGTTGCTAAGCAAACTATTGTAGAACAGCAACAAGAGGGATTTACTGGATATGATATGTCTCTTCAGGTCACCATCCCCAATGAATGGGAGAGAATAGCGCCCGTCAATGTCGGTTATACTGCCGGCATAGAAGCTTCAAAGGTAGCTCCTGTGTGGTTGGAGAAAAGCAGAATGATGGATCGCATCGTTGTGGTGTCAAATTTTGCAAAACAAGTTTTTGAAACTACAACGTATGATGCAACAAACACAAAGACGGGAGAGGTGATTAAGGATTTTAAGTGCGTAACGCCAATTGCGGCAGTTAATTATCCGGTTAAGTATTTTGATGCAGCAAATGTGGATTTGAAGTTTGATCATGATTTTAATTTTTTGGTCGTAGCTCAATGGGGAGTTAGGAAGAACGTCACAAATACCATTCGTTGGTTTGCGGAGAAATTTAAAGACGAAAATGTAGGATTGGTGTTGAAGCTCAACATGATCAACAATTCCTTTATGGATAGATTTCACACTAAGAGTAAAATTGAATCTGTTTTGGCCGACATGAAAGATCGCAAGTGCAAGGTTCATCTTATTCATGGCAACATGACCGACGAAGAGATGACCGCTCTATATCAACACCCTCAGATTAAGTGTATGATTTCCATGGCTCATGGCGAGGGATTTGGGTTGCCCTTATTTGAGGCAGCATATAATGCTATGCCGATTATTGCTCCTGCTTGGAGTGGATATTGTGATTTTCTTTATGCTCCGGTAGAACATAAGAAAACTGGGAAAGTGAGGAATAAGGCTTTGTTTGCGAGGGTAGATTATAATTTGGCCCCCATTCAACAAGAAGCCGTTTGGAAAGGTGTTTTGGAGCCCGGCGTCCAATGGTGTTATCCTGAAAAAAGTAGCTATCAATCTAGATTGGTTGAGGTTTATAAAGATTTTAAAAGATTCAAGAGTCAGGCAGAAAAATTACAACAATATGTTGAAGAGAGATTCACCGCAGAAAGACAATATAAGGCATTTGCTGAGGCTGTTTGGGGAACAAATGTTGAAAAAGCTGCAGCAATGCAGGAAGAGAAGGTAATTGTTCTCTAGGAGAGGAAATAATGACTAAAAAAAGAGCATTAATAACCGGCATCAACGGCATGGACGGAAGTCATTTGGCCGATCTTCTTTTGGAGAAGGACTATGAGGTTTTTGGGTTAGAGCGGAGAACGACAGGGCGCGAAAGAACAAACCTTGTTCACATTGAGGATGAGATCAATTTTCTTGTGGGGGATTTGACCGATCAAAGTTCTTTGTTGAGGGCGGTGAAGGAATCTGAACCTCACGAGCTTTACAATTTGGCGGCTCAGTCGTTTGTTGGAAAAAGCTGGTCAATTCCAGAGCAAACATCCAATGTAACTGGTTTGGGTGTTTTGAGGGTTTTGGAGGCAATTCGCGAATGCGACAAAGACATTAAATTTTATCAAGCCTCGTCGTCGGAAATGTTTGGCAATACAACAAATATTCACTTTCCTGGAAAAAGACACCAATATCATCAACTGTGCGAGACCGATCTATTTCAACCGAGAAGTCCATATGGTGTGGCTAAATTATATGGACATTGGATTACAAGAAATTATAGAGAATCGTATGGTATGTTCAATTGTTCGGGAATTCTGTTTAATCATGAGTGTTTTTTTTCCGAAACCCCAGTTATTGTGAGGCGTAATGGTGAGATTGATATTGTTTATGTTTCTTCGTTGATTCCCAATAGAAAGGATTTAAGTAAAGATTCTCTTTATTTGGAGAAAGATTATTCTAATTTAGAGCATGAAATATGGGATGGAGAGAGTTTTGTTAAATTGTTGACAGTTTCGCGAAAGAAGTTGTTTGCTCTAGAAGAAAAGAATCAAAAGAAACGCATTGTAAATACACGCAATGGTTGTGTTGGCACCACGCCAAATCATAAATTATGCGTTATGGATGGCAACGAATATTTGCGCCTTCCCTCTGATAGTGTTGTCGAGGGTAACAAATTGAAAATTGGTAACTTTCCAAATCTAAATGAACAGATTAAGTTGACTGAAGAATATGCTGAATTGTTGGGCATGATTTGCGGCGATGGACATATTTCTTCCAGGGGGGATTCTTTAAGATTTACGAATAATGACGAAGTTTTGCGTTCTAGGTTTATAGAGCTTTGTGAAAAAACATTTTGTAAATTCACTTTCGAGATTAAAACTTATGAAAGTGGTTATGGCGTTAGCACTCACGTTAATGCAAGTGGTATTAATTCTGGCATGTTGGCGGCAATGCGCAATATGCTCTACGAAAAACACACAAAGCACAAAAAAGTACCTATGGAAATTTTAAATACAGACAAAAATTGTCAACGTGCATTTTTGAGGGGTTATTATGTTTGCGATGGTTTAAAAAAAGATAAATGTAGATATGAATTCAAGTCTTTTAAGACCAATTCTTCGCTATTGGCTCAAGGTTTGTTGTTTCTCTTCGCCAATCAAGATGAGCAGCAAACTTTTAATTTAAATGTTTTCTTCCAAAACGGAAGAGAATATCAACAAGTGAATTTGCACTCTCCTGCTGCAACAAATAAGGGTAAATATTTCAAAAAAGAAAGAGATGTTCTTAAGAAGATAATTGAATTAGACGACGTAGATGACCAGCACGTATTTGACATAGAAACCGAAACAAGGTTGGTGATGGCGGGTGTTGGTAGATTGGTTGTTTCAAATTCAGAAAGGAGAGGGATTGAATTTGTGACTCGCAAGATTACAGACGGTGTAGCTAAAATTGAACTTGGTTTGGCTGAACATATTGCTCTTGGGAATCTTGAAGCAAAAAGAGATTGGGGATATGCCCCCGATTATGTGCGCGCAATGTGGTTGATGTTGCAAAGTACCGTGCCAGATGATTATGTAATTGCTACTGGAAGAAGTCATTCTATTCGTGAATTTTTAGATGCGGCATTTAAATGTGTTGGTATTGATGACTGGGCTCCTTATGTCGTCCAAGACGCTAGATATATGCGCCCTGCCGAAGTTGATGTTTTGTGTGGTGATGCAAGTAAGGCGAAATTGCGTTTAGGTTGGACGCCAGAAACAACGTTTGAGGCTTTGGTAGAGAAGATGGTTGAAAGCGATATTGAATTAAATTCGAGAAAACAAAACAGGTAAAAAAATGAGAGTAGTTTATTGTAGTCAGTTTAGGGATTCTAGTGGATACGCTTCTGCTGCGAGGGGATATTTAAAAGCCCTAGATACGTTTTTGGCAGAATTCCCAGATGCTTTTGAATTGAAGGTTCATACAATTATTGTAGAACATACGAGTAGATTGTCCAACGAAGAGTTGGCATTGTTGGAGAAGTATGAATTCAGATCAAATGGCGAGATTGATACATGGATTCAGAATCCGTACTTGATTTTGTGGCATCAACCACCGCCAATGATGACGATCGAGAGGTTCAGGGATAATGAATATTGGGTTGCTGGGAGAAGGTTGTTGGACAATGCAACTTGCAATGTCAATTTAACAGTTTGGGAGGCCGATGATATTCCTGACTATTGGAATGAGGTATATGATCGTTTTGATACATCGGCAGTTATTGTTCCAAGTAAGTGGAATCTGGAAACACTCTCTAATAGGGTTGATAGGAACGTTTATCATGTCCCTCATGTGCTGGAAGATGATATTGTAAATCCCAAACCAATTTATTCTCTAGAGGATAAAATAAAAGATAAATTTACCGTACTTTCAGTCGGACAGTGGCAAAATAGAAAGGGTTTTGACTTACTAATTCCGGCGTTTTGTATGGAGTTTGGTCGTTCTTCGGATGCGATTTTGTTGGTAAAGACTTATGGCACCTTAATGAAGGGTGTGGGAATGCCCCAAGAAGAGCAGGCAAAACAAATCGCCACAGAAATTGTGAATTTGAAAAATTCAGTATTCATGGACGATGGACGTTCAGCCAGCGCGGAAATTGCTTTGTTGCCAGATGTCATGCCTTTTGAGAATTTATCATGGCTTTACAACGAAGCTGATTTGTTTGCTTTGTTGACGAGGGGTGAGGGGTTTGGTTTGCCGGTGGCTGAATCATTATTGCACAAAACTCCGGTTTTGATCACAGAGCGTGGCGGTCATGTAGACTTCATTAATCCAGGGGCTGCGTTTTTTGTGGAAGGGCATTGGAGTCCTTACGTTAATCGCCCCGAATATAGTTGTAATATGAATTGGTATGAACCTCACATGTTGAGTGCTCGTAAGCAATTGCGTACCGCGTATGAAATGTGGAAAACAGGAAATGATTTAGCTCATATGGGCCACGTTGGTTATCAAGATATATTAGAGGGTGGATATGATTCCTTTTCTATTGGTGAACGTTTGTTTGAAATTTTTGAAAAAGAATATGATTCAGAATTTGATGTTGAATTGATGATTAAAGAGGAGGAGACTGTCAAAGATATAACGAACAAAGTTAAGTGGAAGTTAGATAGACTTTCTTCGCTAGAAGATAAAGTGGCCTTTTTGAAGAATAAGTATGAAGGAGAAACTGCTTATATTTTAACTTGTGGACCGTCTTTGAATGATTATTCTTCTGAATATTTAGTTGATTTGTTGAGGGACAAGTTGACAATTACTGTCAAACAGGCTTACGACAAGGTAAAAGATGTTGCCGATTTTCATCTATTTAATTGTGCAAATTTGCCTTTGGCGGAAAATGGCACACACTATAATTACGGCGAAAACAAGCCAATCGTAGTTGCAAGTAGCAATTACATGTTGGGACAGAGGTGGAATGCAAAGAAACAAGATGTTGATGTTTTTTTCAAAATTCCCATCCGTACTGAAATTGATGATCAGTTTTTGTGTAAAACAAGAAAATTCGATGATTTCCTTCTGGAGAAGACTTTAGAGCGTTCGTGCGCTCCTGGCATTATGTTTGAAACAGTATTTTATACTGCAGTGCATTTGGGTGTGTCAAAGATTGTAGTTTTGGGGTGGGATTTGGAGCACGATGCAGCGGAGGATATTGAGGAGCATAAACATTTCTATGGAAGCACTTCGGGGTTGGTCAATAGGGGCGACATTTTGGATTGGGAGATGAGGGTTAATAGGGAGGCATCTAAAGATCTTTATTATTGGCTTAAAGATAGGGGCGTTGAATTGGAAATCGCTTCCAATAGAAGCACTATGTACGAAGGGATACCGAGAGTAAAATTGTGAAAAATATTGAAAATATTGCAATAATTGTTCAGGCCAGATTGAATTCCGAACGAGTTCCTCGTAAGATGCTTAGAGATTTTGCCGGTACGTCGTTGTTGGATATAACTTTGCAGAAATTGGTTGATTCTGATTTGATTGCAAATGAAAACGTGTGGTTAAGTGTTCACGAGCCCGAATTAATTGAGATTGGGGAGAAATATGGAATTAATATTTTTGTTCGCTCCGAAGGCTCTGCAAATTCAGAAGGTGAGAGGCTGACTGAGATTTATGAATGGTGGGACAAAATTCCACATGAATATTGTATATTGGTCAATGCATGCGCTCCGTTTTTGGAGCTTGGGACGATTGAGAAATTTTTGCAATTTTATGCCAACATTGAAGATTTCGATCTTGGTGCTTTTGCTGTTATTGCTAAAAGGAATTATTTTTGGCGCCCTGATGGAACTCCACTTTTACAATTAAGTGACTCTTGCGAGGTGATGAATACGAAAATGGTTCCAGTTACTTATGAGGCTGCACATTGTCTTTACGCCTCGAAGTTATCGAAGATAGGCGAAGGCAATTGGATGGGAGATTTTAACAAGGTAGGAGATATTAAGTATTTTCCGGTTGAAGAAGGAGAAACTTTCGATATTGATTATGAGTGGCAGTTCGAGAGAGCGGTTAAAATCTATAATGCACAAGATTAAAGATATATTCACAGCGCACAAACGCCGCCCGCGTAAACCAAACAATTCTGTATATGTCATAAGTGAGATAGGGATCAATCATCAGGGGAGTTTGGACACTGCGTTGAGGTTGATTGAAGTTTCGAAGAAAGCTGGAGCGGATGCTGTTAAGTTTCAAAAGAGAAATTTGGCAGAAATTTATACAGAGGAGATTTTGAATGATCATACTTCTGCAGAATGGAATTTAGATTATTTAATTCCGCTATTGAAGGAAGTTGAGTTGTCGGAAGATGAGTATTTCATAATTTACAACAAATGTCGAGAGTTGGATATAGAATTAATTGTTACGC
>CEPQ01012651.1_pt1 | contig 19208 bp, 15 predicted proteins | sample 530411 | NCBI WGS metagenome assembly CEPQ01 (sample SAMEA2620039, study PRJEB7988) | marine metagenome | isolation source: saline water (ENVO:00002010), including
ATCTCAAGAGTGAACATTGTGAACCCTTGGGAGAAACAACTGAACAGGTCTGTGTTTTCTCGGTTACTTAGTAAATCTCCTCCGAGTGACAGCAGCACATAGCTAGGAGCCTTTCTTGAGCGCACTCGAAACTATTGCACGTATAGGCTCTCAAAAGCCTTCAGACAAAGAAATATCCCTTCGCAAGGCTTGGAGCAGTCTTAAAAGCAGAACATCTTCATATCGCCGTACAAACACATCTGGTTGCGATTGTATGACCATGAATGACTTTGCTCTAAATGAAACAAAACACATAAAAGAACTATCTAACAAGCTAAAGTCCAAAACATACAAGTTCAACCCCCTTAAGGTACACCTTATTCCAAAAGGTAATGGCAAAGACCGAGTTATCTGCATCCCAACAGTCATGGATAGAATTGTACAAAGGTCAGCATTACTATACTTAGAACAGCGCTATGCAAAGTACGGAAAAGACAGTGACATTAGTTACGGGTTAAAAGGTGTTCATGAAGCTGTTAAAAATGGAACATCATTTCGTAAAACCCACCCTTATGTTTACAAGACAGACGTTTCATCTTTCTTTGATAAAATTGAAAGAACTCGACTAGAAAAAGAAATTAAAAGCAAAATATCAGCTCGTTCACTGCACTGGCTTTTAATCGCTGCATCAAGGTGCGAAATAGAAATGTGCAGACCTGACAAAATGCGTAAAATTGAAAAGGCAGGTATTAAAATAAAGCGTGGTGTAAGGCAAGGTATGCCCTTATCACCATTTTTTGCAAATTTATTCCTAGCAGACTTCGATGCAGTTATGGTTTCTAAATCCAAAGAGCTAAACTTTAAAGCGATAAGGTATGTTGATGATTTAATCTTCTTTGCCAAAGATGAAGATACTTGCCATAAGATTCATGAGCTGTGTAAATTAGAACTTGAACCTATAGGGTTGGGTATACCCCCACTCAGCCAAGATGGGAAAACACGAATTTATAAACCAGAAGAAGACTCTGATTTTTTAGGCATTGCCTTAAGGCGTAAAAAGTCGGGAGCTTATGATGCCATTATACCAGAAAAACAGCGCTTGAAGATTAAGGAGCGAATTATGAACCTGTCTGACATAGCGTACTTAGATAAACAAGGCATAACAATTACCAAGGTTTTGTCACAGTTTAAAAATATGACTGCAGGCTATGCCGAAGCATACAAAATGTGCAAGGACACTGAAATAAGTTCACTTATAAACAGCATGAACCAATGGTATAAAAAGTCAAAACACAAACTTTACGAAAATTTAGGTCTAGATGTAGGTATCTTGACAGATAAACAGAAGCTGTTTTTAGAGTTAAAGGATAGATAGATGAACTTCAAATGCAAGGAGCTAGATTAATGAGTGGTATTTTAGAATTAGATAAATTACTACTCTTTGTATTGTTTGTAATACCTGGGTTTATATCACTAAAGGTTTACGAGCTCCTTAATCCTGCGATGCGTACAGATTCATCTAAACAGTTAATAGATGTAATTGCCTATAGTTGCCTGAACTATGCTTTACTATCTCCATTCATATATTGGTTATGTAACGTAGAAAAGATAAACCCGAACCTTTTATATCCTTCTTTGGTTTTCATGCTCTTTATTGCTCCATTATTATGGGTTGCCTTATGGCAAGGAATTAGGCGCAAACACTTTATTCAAAAATTTATACCCCACCCTACTTCTCAAGCATGGGATTTTGTTTTTTCTAAAAGGAAGCCTTACTGGATAAAAGTTACTTTAATTAGTGGCAGGCAAATAGCAGGACTATATTCAAGCCAGTCGTTTACATCAAGCTCTCCACACCCTCAGCAGATATATATGGAGGAAACATGGATTCTCAATAAAGACGGTGGTTTTGACCGTCCAAAGAATCAAACGGCAGGAGTGCTAATCTTAGCTACGGATATAGAGTGCGTAGAATTAATAGACTATATATAAAGGAAATGATTATGTCAGAAAAGAAAATTATCAATAATGGATACCAACCCTCCAATAAAGGTTACCAACCTTCACAACCAGCACCTCAACATGAGCCTAGGCCTCAAAGTGGCTATCAACCTACAAATACAGGTACAAACCCTGCAAATAAGCCTACACCACCAAAGTCAGAATAACTAATTTGTTTATTGCTATGGGCTCTTGTCATACGGAAGTTGTTCCCCTAATAATAAAAATAGATTAATGTAATAATGAGCTAATGGAAGCTCTATTAATCAGTTACATTAAAAGCAATATAGAATTAGACCGAATTGGTTATATTTTATTGTTATGGCTATGTTTGCACTATTATGGAACAATAAGGCAGTTAATTATTGATATTTATCACCTATTCAAATCTATATCTTGACCTTACCATTAAAACTAGTACAATTAAGTGAGACAAATATTAAACGTACTTTGTGTAAGTTACTGATAGTTTGATATGTGGTGGTTAGTGATTCCAGTCCCTCCCTGCCCACCATTTATTTCTCCATAAAAATCAATACAACATTCATTTCTGGGATGAACCTGTGTTAAAACTGGTATATGCTTTAATTTGAAAATATAATTCGTAAGGAATGTTTAACATGACCAACACCATAAACGTGACAGACGCTGCCAGCAAAATTAAAAATGGTGAGGCCATTTTAATTGACGTACGCGAACCCGACGAATTTAAAGCCGAACACATCGCTTACGCTTTATCTGTTCCTCTAAGCTCTCTTGAAGGCGGTTTTCAAATGCTGGAAATCCCGAGCGATAAAACCATATTATTCCAATGCCTAAAAGGGTCACGCGGACAAATGGCTTGCCAGCGCATTCAAGGCATGGACTCATGCAAGAACAACGTCATGAACATTGAAGGTGGTATTGAAGCATGGAAAGCTGCTGGCCTGCCTGTGATTGGCGCTTCCGCCACAACAAAGGCGGCTAAAATTTCAATCATGCGTCAAGTGCAGATGATTGTTGGTTTTTTAATTGCCCTTTGCGTTTTAATGGGTTTTACAGGCATGACCTTTGCCTTCATTTTGGCGGGTGTATTTGGTGCAGCACTTTGCTTTGCTGGATTATCCGGATGGTGTGGCTTAGCAATTTTACTTTCAAAAATGCCTTGGAACAAATAAGCTTACAGCCCTTAAAATGCAAAAGATTTAAGGCTGTATCCACACAGTCAATATCACCTTTTAGTTACTGCACCACTACTTTTTGAAAATTGGTATAACCCTTTGTAACAACCATACCTATTACATAACCCCCTCTTATTAAATAAAGCGGAGATTGTACATGCAGGTTATACAAAGTGAAAACATCAATACATTTATCAAAATAGCCAAATCCATTGAGAAAGAGTTTGCGTTGTGGCGGTCCATCATCATTGAAGGGTTGCCCAAGTCAATGGACAATGCAGTTTCATACATAAAGCCTGTATTAACGAGAACTTTAAACCCCGATCATATTACAATCACCGCCCTAAAAAGTGGTGATATTTTTATTTTAACCAAAGGTGACCTTACGGACATCACAACTGCGGTCGAAGCCCTTAAAAATTCATTCCAGAAAATAACACTCATGCCAGATATAACATTTTTAGACCTGAGTGTTGAATGGGAAACCTTTGTGAACATTATTAAAGTACACAAAATAAACGAAACCAAAGAACAACAAAAATTAGCAAATGAAGATAACAATAAAAGCAAAAAACTTAATTATAAGCTAACTCAACAGGACTTGGACATATTTAAACAAAAACGGCAAAGCCAAACATCCACCAGCATTTTACTTGTAGACGACGAACCACTGACGTTAAACATCATTGCCCAGTCACTCCACGACTTTAAAACCATTGCAGCAGAGTCCGCAGAGGATGCATTAGACTTCTACTTTAGCAAAGCACCAACCATTGTTTTTCTAGACATTGATATGCCCACATATTCAGGTTATGAAGTTTTAGAAACCATTAAGAAATACGACCCAAACGCATATATCATCATGCTCAGTGGGAACTCCTACGCCGACCAAATCAAACAAGCCATCACAATGGGCGCCAAGGGGTTTGTAAGCAAACCCTTTAGTCGACAAAAATTGATAGATTACATCAACAAGCAAAGGGTTGCTTCATGAGTAATTTATTCCAAAAAAGACTACACTACAAAATTAGTTTGTTGAGGTTTATTCGTTCAATCATGCTTGAAACAAACAAAACTTCTGACTATAAAACGGCACTAAAATCCGTTATGAAAGAAATATCAGATTTTACCGGTTGGCCCGTTGCACACACCTATTTTATCAAAGATGGTGAGGCTGTCACTTCTAATTTATGGCACATATCTAAAAGCCCAAGCAGATATAGAGATTTTATCAAAAAAACACGTATGATAACCCAAAACAAGCAAGACACGTGGATAGGTAAAGTTTTAACCGAAAAGAAGCCAGAGCTCATCACAGACCTTCATGATAATCGCTTTTTAAGGCAAGAGGCCGCATCGCAATGTGGCTTCACGGCAGGCTTTGCATTTCCCATCATTCAACGCAACAAAGTTATTTCCATTATGGAGTTTTTTTCAGACGTTGCAAAAGAATATATTGATGAACAGTTTTTAGAAATCATGGAACAAGTTTCTGTTCAAATAGGTTATGTGGCTGAAAGACAAGAACATGAAAAAATACTGCTTCAACAAGTTAAAAAAGCAGAAGAGAGCGCCAAAGCGAAAAGTGAATTCCTCGCAAACATGAGCCATGAACTTAGAACACCTATGAACGGCGTGATTGGTATGACCGAAATTCTTATGGATACCCAGCTTAACCCAGAACAGCAAGATATGTCTAAAAACATTCAAAAAAGTGCCAACAACTTGCTGGTTCTTTTAAATGACATTCTTGACTTTTCAAAAATTGAAGCTGGAGAATTAACATTGGAAAAGATCCCATTCAATTTAAAAGAAACTATTTATGACATCTCAAAACTATTCAAAAGCAAAGCCCTCGAAAAAAAGATAGAACTGCTTGTTGAGTTTGATGAAAATATTCCAGAATTTTTGTTATCAGACCCAGCAAGGATACGACAAATTATTGTGAATTTGGTTGGCAATGCCATTAAATTTACATCGATCGGCTATGTTAAAATTGGCGTTGAATACTTAGACAGAAATTACAAAAATGACAATGCACACCTGCACTTTTTTATTGAAGACACCGGAATTGGCATTAAAGAACAACACCAGAATCTCATTTTCCAAAAATTCACACAGGCAGATTCCTCTATCACCAGAAAATTTGGTGGCACAGGGTTAGGACTCGCCATTACAACCCAACTTCTATCAATGATGGGCGGGCAGATGAAGCTGGATAGCCAAGACGGTGAAGGCTCAACATTCTCCTTCTCGCTTGAGCTTCCCATTGCAAGCGACATGGATGTTAAACAAAGCCCTATGGAAGTTTTCAATAAACCCTTGTACGATAACGATTGCACAATACCAGCTGAAGATGCGCACATTTTAATTGCTGAAGATGATTCCATGAACCAAGAAGTTTCTATGAAGCTTTTACAAAAATTTGGTTTCAAAAACATCGACATCGTGGAAAATGGTGAAGAGGCTGTAAATGCCTTAAAAAATAAAAATTACGACTTGATTTTAATGGATTGTCAAATGCCAAAAATGGATGGATTCAAAGCAACCAAAGCCATTAGAAACGAACTAGGCAACACCAATATCCCCATCATCGCAACCACAGCAAACGCCATGGTAGGCGATAAAGAAAAATGTTTAAAATCTGGTATGAATGCTTATGTTAGCAAACCCATAAGAAGCAAAAAACTGGCAAACGCACTCAAGCTTTGGATTGATATTCAAGTAGACGAAGACCAACTAAAAAGCACGCATGTGTTCAACCAAAACAGCATAGTAAACCTCACAAACTTAGACATGATTACATCCGGAGACAAAAAAGAACAAGTGCGATTGTTTGATCTATTTTTCCAAACCGCAACAGAATGCTTGTTTGTGTTAGAAGACAATTGCTCTGATTTTGGTGAAGACGAACCTTGGCGCAAGGCTGCACATCGCCTGAAAGGTGCATCGGGCAGTTTAGGCTGTAACAAACTATTCGACATATGCCAAGAAGCTGAAAAAGGATTTGCCGCATCCAAAGACATTAAAGAAACATACTTAACCGAAATTCGGAATCTCTATCAAAAAATACAAACATTTTTTGAAGAAACCTACGCAACAATTTAACCATTCAGGCACAGTATTTAATAGCATTATTGGCTAAACGTAAAAGATAGTGTGCGCCTTCAAGCTTGTTGCTCTTGTCAATAAACCTGTTGCATTTTGAATGGTCATGTCAGCATGGGTTACAACAAACCACATAAAAAATTAAAATTTTTACTCGCATCTGTGTACAACAATCCTATATCATTAAATGAATTTTACTTTAAAGGCACCTATATGAATATTGAGAATAAAAACCAGATCCACTTGCTGGAGCAAGCAGAAAAAATTGCAAAGGTAGGTCACTGGCAAGTCAACCTTGAAAAGCAAGAGCTTTACTGGTCCAAAGAAATTTATCGCATTCACGGTGTAAAACCTGAAACATACCAACCTTGCCTTCAAAGCGCCGTAAATTTCTATTGCAAAGATGACCAGCCACGCATTGAAAAAGTTTTACAAAAAAGCCTTGAGACTGGAGAAGATTTTACATTTGAAGCCAAGGTCATACGTCCCACAGGTGAAATTCGACATGTTCGATCTTCAGGCGAGTGTGCAACAAACAACAATGGTGAAATCTCTGGTCTTTTTGGTGTTTTTGTTGACATTACAGAAGAAGCCAAAAGCAAAGCTGAATTAAAAGACAACTATGATTTCTTAAACTTAATTATGGAAAACATCCCTGATTTTCTATTTGTTAAAGACAAAGACTTTAAAATCATTCGTGCAAACCATGCGTTTATTTCTGCCTACCCAAAGCACATGCAAAACCGTATTATCGGACATACAACCGTTGAAAAATTCAACAAAGTCGAAGCCGATGCTTTTTTATTACAAGATAAAATTGCTTTTAAAAACGGATTTTCAGAAACTGAAGAGCATTTAACACTACCAAATGGTCACAAATCCACGTTATTTACAAAAAAAGTTCGTTTTGAGGACTCTAATAGAAACCAATTTATCTTAGGCCTCGCGCGTGACATTTCTCAAATAAAAAAGACAGAAACCGAGCTTAAAAACCTCAACAGCGAATTAGAAGAATTTGCTTATCGAACATCGCATGACTTAAGGTCACCCCTTTTATCTTCCATTGGGCTTTTAAACATTGTGAAAGAGTACCTTGAAGAAGGGAACATTGAAGAGGTTCAACTTTCGATCGATGCGATTATTTCCTCACTTGAAGGGTTAGAGCGCTTGGTGCAAGACATATTGGACTTAACACGCACTAGAATGATTGACGAAGATGTGACTGACATTCACTTTTCTGAAATCATTCACCACTCCATTCAAAAATTTAAAGGCATGGAAAACTTTGACAACATTGACTTTCAGGTCAATGTGGACAAAAGCATCCAGCTGATGAGCCTAAAAAGCCGTGTTTCCATTGTGATAGAAAACCTCATTTCAAACAGTATTAAGTATGTAGATACCACTAAAGATCAAGCCTTCACGGCCATTTCTGTTTTTGAGAAAGAAAATTTCGTGTATATTGAAGTGGTAGACAATGGGCTGGGCATTCCAAAAGAAAAACAGGCAAAACTGTTTACAATGTTCCAAAGGTTCCACCCCAAGGTGGCGTTTGGTTCGGGGCTTGGGCTTTATATTATGCAAAAAAGTGTCGAAGTTATGGGCGGCGAAATTAGGTTTGAGGACACCGGAACTGGGTCTAAATTTATTGTAAAACTGCCCTACAAATAATTTAAAGAAGAGAGCGTAAAATGAAACGTGTTTTAGTGGTAGACGATGACGTTGTTTCGCAAATGTTGGTGGTAGCAGTCACCAAACGGGTTGACAGCACCATTGAAGTAATCAAAGCTTCTGACGGCTTGGAGGCCATGCACATTATTGACCAAACAAACAACAATGTGGACGTAATTTTGCTGGACCTTAACATGCCGAGAATGAATGGATTTGAATTTTTAAAAGCCTACCATCAAAAAACAACAACACCGGCCAGCGTCGCCATTTACACATCTTCTGAAAAGGAAGAGGACCGCAAGCAAACGTCTATCTATGATTTTGTGAAAATGTACTGCCTAAAACCATTACATGCCGACGATTTGCAAAAAATCTTAACCACTTCACTGTAAACGGTGAATAAGGCTTCCGGTTAACGACCCAAAATACTGCCAAGCAACGCAAAGCCTACAAAGGTAATAGCCAAGGCACCGCACAGCTCAATCCAACGTGGTAGTTTGCTCTCAGTTTTTCCGCCACTGAATTTATCTACCACATGTTTTTTACCTGTGATGCACAAAACACCAATCAATGTCATGGTCATGGCCATACCAAGCGCAATGCACATCACCATAAAGAACCCAAGCCACAACACGTCATACGCCATGGCATAAACCAAAATAAGCAGCGAACCAGTGCATGGCACCGCGCCAACCGCCCATGAAAGCAATGTTTCCTTGGATGAGGACTGCTTATGATTATGTGATGTACAATGCCCGCAGCTATGGACAGATTCATGCTTATGCACAAGTTTACGCACCGCCTGCACCGCCATATAAACACCAATCAGCATAATCAAGCTATAGCTGACGACTTTCACCCAAAAAACTTGCATTTCTGGCTGGGTGAGCACTTGTTTAAGCGCCAAATTTGTCAGTAAGACAATCAACACTGCACCACCAACATGGCTTAAAGCCACCTGTGCACCAACCCAAGCACCACGGCGGAAATGTGCACCATGGCTTAAAAAGTAACTGGCCACCACCATTTTACCATGCCCAGGCCCAAGCGTGTGTAAAACACCATACACAAAAGCGGCCAAAATACTGGCCATAACCACTGGCCATGAAGGGTTGTTTTTCAGCTTTTTCATCCGTTTTGGAATTTCACGGTTGATGACAATACTCCACTTGGTAATCTGACGCTGAATCGGCGCAAAAATGCCTGCACTTTCCTTTTGAGTGGAGGATTTAATGACTGCTTGCTCCTGCGACGGTGCGCTTAAAGACGGCAAGGCCTTGGCTGGCTGGGTGCAAAACAAAAAAATGGCGCAAAACAAATAAAAATATTTCATAGGTTAGCTCTCGCAATTTAAAGTGTAAGTTTCTGGGTGAATGAGACCATCGTAAATGGTTATCTTTTCATTTTCTTCAAGTGCTGCCTTGCAGTTTGAATCTGTTGGCATTCTCAGGTCATAATTCTGCTCAAAGGAGACATAAAATTCAGGGTCAAAAAAGCCAATTTCATGCACACCTTTTAAAGGCACGGGTTGGTCCAGCACAATGTCAAACTGGTAGTGTAAAGTTTCATCTTCGCTCATCCAAATTTTAGGGTTTTGAATGGTAAAATCCCCTTTGGTTTGATTGAATTGAATGTGCATAAATGGGAAAAGGTTGACCACATTGTCACCGAATACTGTATCAACAGTATGTTGCAGTTCATTTTGCGACAAATGACGGTCGCCATTTTGATCGGCTTCATGCATAAAGGATGCGCTGTACAACTCATCAAAGTTCCAATGCACTTTTAAACCTGTGGCAAGGCCGCCTTGTGCCAGCACTTCAACGTCGGTATAAACCCAAATATGAGGGTGTGCTAACGCAACGCTTGGCACACACATTAAGAGTGTAACTAAAACTTTTATGAATCTTGACATGTCCCACACAACCCTGTCATTTCCACATAGGTTTCTTGCGGTTTAAAGTTAGATGCCTTGGCGTGAACCATCAATGCAGAAAGTTGACTGCTCAGATCCACCTCTTCCACTTCATGGCAATTTGTGCAAATAAGGAACTCTGCCACGTGACCTTCTTGGTGGTGATGGGCACAGCCCACGTAAGCATTGATGCTGGCAATGTGATGTGCGAGACCCACTTGAGTTAAAAACTCCAACGCACGATAGGTGATGGGCGGCTGACCATTGTTGATTTTTTTCATCACTTCTTTGGCTGTTAAAGCTTTGTGCGAGGAAATCAACACGTCAAACACTTGGCGACGGCTGTCCGTGAAGCGATAACCCTTTTGCGCACACAGATCTTCCGCAAATTGCCAAGCTTCTTTTGCGCAGTGGTGATGATGGTCACAGGGCATATCGTTTCCTTTCATATTCGTTTTTGTATCTTAATGTTAAAGCACAGCAATTGCAATTGTTAATTTTTAACAATTGCAGCAACGTTAGGGTTAAAAATTATTGCTTAAACACACACCTTTCTCAAAAAGAAATGTAACTCGAGTAAATAGAAAAAAATATCGCCATAAGAAAAGCCTTCCATAATTGGAAGGCCAAGTCGCACCCCTGTTTGCCCAGAGAATTTGCAACGTTGCTGACTTATTGAGTGGTATGGTGTTAAGCAAGCAACGTTATGCTTGATATGATAAGAACAATCGTAACAGTTGTCACCTGTCAAACTTTACAGGTGACGGCACAACAATGTGAATAACTCATTGTTTTTAGCTATCGTTCATGTTTGTCCAGTTTACAAATTGCTCCTTGGTGGGCTGGAACAGCTCTTCACACTGCTCAATACTGGGCTTAAACTTCTCCTTAAACTCTTGCGGTGGCAAGGTCAAACTATCACGGCATGCAAGTTCCAGCTGCTTAGCAGCCTCACCTAATTTAAATGCACCCAACTGGGCACTGGTGGCTCCCACTGTATGCGCAACACGGTAAACGGCCTTTGCGTCACCACTTTCAAGGTGATCTTTAAATTCTTGCATATGTTTTTCAGTGGTGGTGATGTAAAGATTTACAATTTCCATATATGATTTTGGCGCAGCTTTTTTAAGGCTTTCAATCGCGCTAAAATCCACATATGAAACGTACGGATCGGCCTCAACCTCCTGAACCTTACCGTTTAACTTTTCTGGCTTTTGGTGAGTTTGAATGATATGAGTATCCGCAGGTGGTGCTTTGCTTACTTCATCCCTAAAATGTTTACGCCACTTATGCAACGTTTTAAAAACATCAGCGCGTCGCACAGGCTTGCTTAAGTGGTCGTCCATGCCCACTTCCTTACACCTATCCACGTCTTGCTTCATAGCGTTTGCTGTTAAGGCCACAATCGGCAGATCACGCCTTAATTTACCTTCATTTTTCATTTCCATCATAAAGGTTGTGGCGTCAAAACCGTCCATAACCGGCATTTGACAGTCCATAAACACCAAGTCAACTGCCTTCTCTTGCACTTTTTGCATCGCAATTTCACCATTGTCCGCAAAGGTTACTTCACAACCGACACTCTCTAAAATTTCTTGTATTAGCATTTGGTTAACGTGGTTGTCTTCCGCCACCAAAATGTGAACACCTTCAAAGTTAAAGTCTTCTTCTTTCATTTCTTGCACGGTGGCTTCAATAACTGGTTTGCTTTGCAGCTGTGTTGTTTCAAGTCGCAGGCTATTTTTCATAACCATCAGCAAGTCATTCAAGCGAGCCGGTACGGCCAGTACCGCAGCGTAACCCTCGTTTTGAAGTTCTGTACTTCGTAAAATATCATCTTCATCACCCAGTAAAATCACTTTACTTTGGTTGGAAAATTCGCGCACCACGTCAAACAACTTATGGGCAGTTTGCCTGTCCACTTTTTCTTCCGTAAAGATAATGTCAAATGGTTGTGATGATATCGACTCGTCCTTAATAAGGGTGCAAGCGGTGGAAATGGATGTGGCCGTTTTGGCTTGCACGCCCATTTCTTCAATTTGTTCAGCCACTGAGATTGCCGCTTCCTTGTAGCGGCAAACCACCAACGCTTTTTTGCCTGACAATTCATCGGAGAATGTCAGCTCATTGATCATGCGTTTTCTGTCCACCGTGAAAGGCAGTTTAAACCAGAAAGTTGAGCCTTCGCCCACTTCACTTTCCACGCCGACTTCACCATTCATCATGGTGACCAATTGCGCACAAATGGTTAAACCTAAACCTGTTCCGCCAAACTTACGGGTTGTGGAGCTATCCGCCTGTGAGAACCTTTCAAAAATTTGTTTTTGAACGTCTGGTTCAATACCAATACCGGTGTCCTTAACGCTAAACTTCACTTCCACTTCGGACACGTCTTTCACGGTTAATTGCTCTATGTGCAACTCCACATACCCTTGGGATGTAAACTTAACTGCATTGCCCAAGAAATTGGTGATAATTTGCTCCAGACGCACAGGATCGGTAATCACATGGCGCACGGTGCCAGGCATAAACCGCACAATCAGGTCAATGCTCTTTTCTTGCGCTTTAAAGGTAAAGATGTTTGACAACCTTTCCACCACGTCACGTAAGTCAACCGACTGCGGTTCAATGGTCATACTGCCAGCTTCAATTTTAGAAAAGTCTAGAATGTCATTGATAATTTTAAGCAAACTTTCGCCCGAGCTTAATATGGTGCGGCTGTAAGTTTTAAAACTTTCATCAATGGCAGAGCTATTCAAAATTTCGGCCATTCCAATAATCCCATTCATCGGTGTACGAATTTCATGGCTCATATTTGCCAAAAAGTCCGACTTCATCTGGCTGGCTTCTTCTGCTTCTTTTTTAGCTTTCATTAAGTCTAACTGTTTTTCTTGAACGTACTGCGTGATGTAAGCAAACATTAAACTGATCATCACACCCACAGCAAAAACCAAATAAGCTAAATTATTGACATTTTCTTCCAGCCATTCTTCATTTTGATAAAATGTTATTTGTAATGGCATTGTACCAATTTCAAACTTTTTAAATTGAGCTGGCAACTTTGAATTTACTTCTTTATCGCGGTAAATTGGCGCCATATGAGTGCTGGAAAGCAAGTGCACAACTTTGGCTCCCACAGGGCTATCATACCCTTCAAATGTGAAAATATCTTTAAGTTTTACACCCATCAACAAGTACCCTCTCACCCTACCGTCAAAACCATAAATTGCACGAATTTTAGTAATCACACGTTCATCGCTTTGAACCAGCGACAATGGGTCTCCCAGAATGGTGATTTCATCATTTTTGGCTTTTTTGGCATTTTCTAAAATAACCTGCCATGTGTCTTCATCTTCAGGTTCAATGTTACGTTTAAAGTCACCGTTTTGATAAACCATCACTGAGTCATCATAAGCGCCTTTTGCACGCAACCAACCTACACCTTCAATAAAGTTTTGATCCAAACCCCAGCCAATGTGATTGACATAAGATGCTAATTCCTCGGCCTGTACTTCGCCAGATGACATGTAAAGTGCGGTGATAGAATTTTGAACAGTTTTTAAGAAGATTAATCGATTGTTTACATCCTCCCCATGCTCTTCAACCGCTTCTTCAAACAAGAACTGACGGTTATCGTAATACTTTTCTTCAAAAAGAGTGTAACCCCAAGCAGAGAGAAGAACACCTAAAACAAATACAAAGAATGAAAGGGGTAATTTGCTCATATTATTTCTCCTGAAATGCTGATTGTAATGACATATGAATCGGCTTAAACAAGTACGACATGATGCTGCGCTGACCTGTGACAATGTCCGCCATCACGGTCATCCCGGGGATAACCATATTACGACCCGGTTGCTGACCAACGTAGTTTTTAGCAAGCTTCACCCGACCCTTGTAATAACGTGCACCATCTTCGCCCACAAATGTGGTGGCAGAAAGGGAGAAAAGTTCACCATTCAAGCTACCATATTTTGCAAAGTCATAGGCGGAAACCTTTACTTTTACATGGTCCCCCACTGTTAAGTTTCCCACATCACTGGGTGCAATTTTAACCTCGGCCGTTAGGTTATATTCTAGGGGAATAATTTCCATCAACACCTGTGCGGGGCGCACCACACCACCAATGGTGCTTACCGCCAAACCTTTAACCACACCACGTTCTGGCGCACGGATCACAAGGCGTTTAATGCGAGCCTTCAATTTTTCTAACTGTTCTTTGCTTTGCTGCATTTCTGCCTGCACACGCTCAAGATCTTTGTGAACAACATCTCGCTGGGTTGCGTTAATGGCGTTTAATTTATCCTTAAATTCTGAAACCGCACTTTGCGACTGTTTAATTTGGTTTTCCAATTCTTTTTCTTGGCCTTTAAGTACAATCAATTCATCCTCAATGGCCATCAATTTTACTTGTGGGAAGTAACCTTGATCAAAAAGCTTTTTACGTTTTTTATACAAGTCTTCCAAAACTTTCAGACGGGATTGAATGGTATCCCGTTTTGTTTTTAAAATTTCAATGGCCTGCTGTTTTTGATTGACCTGCTTTTGAACCATCGCCATTTCGGACGTATTTGCGCCTTTCATTTCCTTATACATTTGATACTGTTTTTGCGCATCGCTAACAGACAAACCTTCCACATGGCCCAGCTGTAAACCTTCACCGCTGATTGCGGCGCTGTAACGTGCTTCTTGCAATTCCAAAAGTCTAAGTTTGTGCTCTAATCGTACTTTATCTGTTTCCAACCCTTCCTTTGAAAGGGTGACCAGCGGTTGACCCGCTTCCACCAACATGCCTTCTTGCACGAAAATCTCTTCAATAATTCCACCTTCTAAATGTTGGATACTTTGCTGGAAACCTTCAGGGATAATTTCCCCCGGTGCGCGAGAAACTTCATCCACCTCCGCAATGGAGGCCCACACCACAAAAAGCAACACAAAAGCACTGATGAATAAAACAGTTATACGCACCAACCAAGGGTTACCCGACTCCTCCAATTGTGCCGACTGTGAAAGGTAACGCAACTGAGCCTCTTTGTTATAATTCCAGTCTTGAACAATACGGCTTCTAAGCAGACTATTTTTAAGTTTAGCAAACATTTTACTGCTCCTTTTCTTGTGATGTAACTTCAGTGGGCAAACCGTTTTTAAAAGTGACCGTGTGATGCGCCAGCTTTAAAATGTCTTGACGGTGGGTCACAATAATCATAGTGCGTTTGCCAATAGAGTTTTTGATATATTGCACCAACATTCGGCCGGTTTTGCTATTCAATGTGACGCTGGGCAGTTCATCAATAATGACAATTTTTGCATTCTGCAAATACAGCCTTGCCAGTGAAAGCTGGAACTTAAAGTAAGGCGACAAGGGGTGCGCATCTGGCTTGCAAATAACAGTGTCCAGTTGATGTGGAAATTCTTCTACCAACTCATCAATTCCTGCAATCTTCAAGGCTTCCCAAATCTCATTTTCTGAAGCTGTGGGGTTGGCCACTTGTAAGTTCTCAGCAATCGTGCCATAGAAAAAGTCAGGTGCTTGCGGGGCATAGGCAATATGCTGTCTCAAGTCAATCGGGTCAATTTGACGCACATCAAAACCATCAATACGAATGGAGCCTTTGCTGGGTTTATATAAGCTATGCAATGTTTTAAGAAACGATGTTTTACCCGCACCACTGTCCCCCGTGACGGCAAGTAATTCACCTGCTTTAATCTCACAATTTACATTACGGTACACAAAGTCTTGGTTTTCGTCATAACGCAAAGCCAAATTATGAAGGGTTATGTCGCCATGTATGCGTTTTAGCTTTACCTTGTTTTTGCTTTGCTGAAATTCATTTTCAATGTCCATCAGTTCGTTGATTTGCCGTACACTGTTGTCCAGCTGTTCAATGCGTGGAATCATGGTGCACATGCTGTAAAGCGGGGTTAACACACGCCAAACAAGAATCATGGATGCCACCAACGCACCGATGGAGATTTGCCCTTCCCAAACCATAGAGGTTCCTAAACCTAAAATGCAAACCGCACTTAAAATGGTAATGGCGTTGGCTAAAATCTCCGTCAAATTACTGTAATATTCTAGTCTAAAATGTGCCCAGTATTCTCTACCAGAAAGTTCTCTAAATTTTTCTTTCCAGGCTTGTTCTAGGCCATATGTTTTTATATCTTCCAGCTTTTCTAATGTTTCCATTGTAAACTGCTGCTTGATAGAGCTTGCCTTCGCTGAAGAGCGAATCAACACACGGATATACCGTCGCATAATATAAAAAAGCACAACATAAACAAGGGACATTGAAAGCGGTACCCAAACCAAGTTGCCAGCCAGCAAGGCAATCACGCCTAAAACAATCAAAATAAATGGCAGCTCTAACATTGATAAAAATACAGGCCCGCTAAAAAAGTCCCGAACATATTCAAAGCTACGAATCCTTGAAATTTGTGAAGAAACCGAAGCTTGCTCAATGTAACTGCAAGGCAATTTAATAAGATGAGAAAAAACAATATTCCCCACCAAATTACCCAATCTTGCCGCCAACCATGACAAGTTCTTGCTGCGCAAATAGCGCAATCCAGCTTCAAAAACAACCGTTAATAATATCCCCGGGATGATGTAATAAAGCGTGTGGATAGACTCTGTACTGATCACTCGATCATACACAATGATAATAAACACAGGCATAGCCAAAGAAAGAATGTTTAAAAAGAACCCTGTTAAAGTGACCTGATAAAAAACACTGTTAAAGCGAGACATAAGCGCCCTAAACCAACTGTAACCCGTGCCCGCACGAATAAATTTTGAGGTTTTGCTTAATTCCTCTTGAATACGTGGGAAAGTTGCGGCAATGCCAGGCCCCCACTCATTCACCGTTTCATAACTTATAAACAGCGCCTTTTCTTGTTTGCAATCAAACACACTCAAACGCTTTTTATTGTCATCTTTGCCAATAATAACATATGGGTTTTCTGGCCATTCAAACTTATCTTCTGGTAAAACATACAAACAAGGTAGCAGTCTTTCGTCAATCTCATGGGCCTTTGCACGCAGTTTTCTAAAGTTATAGCCTAAGTTTGCCAAGCTATTTTCAATGTCAATCATGTTCATCCAAACAGACCGGTATGGCAATGCATCATGCAAAGCACGCACCTTAAAATTAGGGTTCAACATTAAAATAATGGCGCAAAAAGCAGATTGTAGCGGACTTGGCTGGTCGTAATTACGCCACAAAACGTGCACCAATTTAAGTTTTAAACCTTCAAAGTGCCTTGTAAAATTGTGTAAAGCTAACCCGTTCATGACACCTGCCTTTCAATAACATTCTTAATACTTTGAAGTGTTATTTTTTTGTTATGAATCAGGTAAAAACGGTTTGCCAAACTAATCAACACCGGATCATTGGTTGAAAACACAATGGCCAGCTCGTCCTTTCTTTTGCGGATATAGTCAATCAAAATGGCGTAGGTGCTTTTGTCAAACGCATGGTCTGCATTATCAAAAACAAGGACATTGGGGCGCGAAACCAGCGACCGTGCAATCATAATTTTTTGCCTCAAACTGGGTGGTACAGTATCGGCTTTTAAACCTTCTAGATGTGTATCAAAACCAGACGGTAACTGAGCAATGTCCCCTTGCAGGTCAAGGTCTCTCACAATTTCCATCGCCTCTAAGTTGCTGCGTTTACCAAATAAAGTGATATTGTCTCGAATAGTGCCACGAAAAATAGTATTCGCATCTGAAATGTAAGCGACATGATTGCCCAAAATTTCACTGGCATTTTCTGCCACATTCACACCATCCACTTCCACAGTGCCCGCATCAGGTAGGTACAAACCCGCAACCACTTTTAACAATGTACTCTTACCAACGCCTTCACTACCATCAATGTGCACAGCTTCCCCTGCCGAAACAGCAAAGGTCACATCTTCAAACACAGGGTCTTTTGAGTTGGGATAGTAAAAAGTAACGTCCTGTAATTTGACCGTACCTTTTTTCTCAATTGTTTTAACAGCCTTATTTTTTGAAAGTTTAGGTGTCGCTAAAACAGATTCTACATTCTTCTTGGCAATGCGATGACTTTTATACTTCAGCCACACTTGCAACATTTTTTGAATGGGCTGCATCACACGGCCAGAAAGAAGGATACACGCCACAAGGCCACCCACTGTCATGTTTGTATTCACAACCAAATAAGCCCCCACAGAAATGACACTGGCCAACATCAGCTGTGAAAAAACGATTGATAAATTAAAAACAAAACCGCTGAGTTGCGCCACTGTGATGTTTGAAAAACCAGACTCTTGCTCCATGTATTCATAGCGTCTGCAAAAGCTTTCTTCTAACCCAAAGGACTTAATGGTGTGAACACCCGTTAAAGCCTGAAACAAGAAATTATAACGCCTATCGTCACACATACTACGCAATGACATACTGCCATCTAAATGCATGCTAAACCGTGAAATAACCAGCAAAAACAACCCAACAAGAACCATTGGCACCAACACCAATGCCCCGCCGATATACCAAACCAATGCCAAGAATATTGAAACAAACGCCAGCTCAATCAAATTGCACAAAACGTCACCGCTGTAAAAGTCCTTCATACGGGTAATGTCGGCCATATATTGTAAACCTGCACCAACACCAACCCGTTTTAAATGCTTAATATCGGAATTTAAATAAGTGTCCATCAACTGGTTGGCAATGGCATGCTCAAACGATGCCCCACTCCAATTGATAATGTATGAACGGGCAATTTTTAACAACGCCTCTAAAGTGACCAAAACGCAAACACCAATCACCAATACCTGCAAAGTATTGTAACTTTGGTTCGGTATCACCCTGTCATAGACCTGAAGGGTCATAATGGGCAACGCAAGGGATAAAAAGTTAACCGCAAGCGTCGTAATCACAACGGCTGTTGTGTTAAAACGCACTCCTGCTAAGTTCATTTTACTTTCAAACATTTTTTATTATTACAATTCTTATTTTTATTTTCTTCTACATGTTTTTATTTAAGTTATGAGTGGAAACCGAACCCTCCTGGCATCACAAGGTCAGCAAGTTCTTGCCCTTCGGACAGTCCACTGTTTACATTGCCAATTGGCTCTGGCAAACAATCACCCAACACCTCGCCATAAGATGAAACATCGGCCACCAAATTATCGCTTTGAACCAGCACGTCACCAAAAGCACTTTCCCCAGCAATTAAACTTTCTTCTGGGTTAACCATGGTGCTTTCACTCAAATCATTCACAAGCAAGTCACCTTCTTGCGGTTCCAGCAGGCTAATGTCCGCAAATTCATTTAAACTAAAAGCATCCAATTCGTTTAGGTTCAGGTCGGTAGTTGCGGCCACATCAATGTCGCCGACAAGGCTTTC
>CEPQ01000098.1_pt1 | contig 19071 bp, 12 predicted proteins | sample 530411 | NCBI WGS metagenome assembly CEPQ01 (sample SAMEA2620039, study PRJEB7988) | marine metagenome | isolation source: saline water (ENVO:00002010), including
GATGCAGGCCGTTTTGAACAAGAAATGATCATGCTTGCGCAAAAAGTGGATGTTGCCGAAGAGCTAGACCGTCTTAACGCCCACGTTAAAGAAACCCGCAATATCCTTAAGAAGGGTGGGGCAGTGGGTCGCCGTTTAGATTTCATGATGCAGGAATTCAACCGCGAGTCGAACACGTTAGGTTCAAAGTCTATCAGTACTGACATCACGCAATCGGCCGTTGAACTTAAGGTATTGATTGAGCAGATGCGCGAGCAAATTCAGAATATTGAATAGTTCATCATAAGTCGTCATTTCACCCCATATGCCTTATTTGCTGTGGGGTGAGCGTGATTTCATATTAGGCCATATCTCATCAAATTACCCCATCTTTATCACGGTAAATGGTACTGCCTCTGGTACTGAGAAGGTACTGTAATCAACCGCTGCCCATTCGCTTCAACATCAGGAGATTAAAGGATGTTAAGCGAAACCAAAATAAAAAAGTTGCTCCGAGAAGGTACTGTTACTAGTGGTATTAGTGACGGAAATGGGCTTTATCTGCTCATTACCAAATCTGGATATGCCAGCTTTCATTTCCGGTATAACTTCAACGGAGTACGAAATAAGTTTTCATTAGGGCAATATCCAGACGTTTCACTGAAAAAAGCGAGAGGTTTGCGCAAGCAGTATCAGCAATATTTGAGAGATGGGGTTGATCCAAAACTAGCAAAAGAGCGAGAGCGACTAAGAGGCCTCACTACACTCAATGATGTATTCGAGCACTATTTTGAGACCACCATTAAAGATAGATACAAACACCCTAATCGGCTGCATGCACTCTACGTGAATAATATCTACCGCCCTCTTGGACAAGTGCAACTGTGCAACATTTCCGGGTTTGATATTTCCGACTTGGTTCAAAAAATAAAAAAAGGCGGGCGTGGAGTTCCTCCCAGACCTTCTATTGCGACAGATGCGTTATATCTCATCAAGAATCTCTATAAACACGCTATCAAGCTCGACATCATTCGTCATAATGTGGCACTTAACTTTACAGCTAAAGACGCTGGGGGAACGGACGTTCCAAAGACCACAGTTCTGTCACTAGAGGAACTTAGGTATTTTCTAAAAGTAGCACGGGGTTGTCACCCTTCATTTTCACGAACCAATTATTTGGCTTGCATCCTATTGTTTGTAACGTGTACAAGAAAAATGGAGCTGTTGGGGAGTAAGTGGGAAGAGTTTGATTTAGAAAGAGGGAGGTGGAATCTCCCTGCCAATCGCACTAAAGCAAGGCGAGAGCTTGAGATCCCCCTCTCTTCTCTTTCACTTGAGGTACTACAAGAGTTACGCATACTGGGCAATAACTCCAAGTACGTATTCCCAGCCAAGAAAAAGGGAAAGCTCCCTCATCTATACCACGATACATTGAATCACGCGTTTAAATCTCTTCCCCTCCCTTTCAAGTTCGCACCACACGATATTAGGAGAACAAGTCGAACTTTATTAGCAAAAGAGTTGAGGGTCGACGCGAGAGTGGCCGAATTGTGTCTTAATCACAAATTGCCCAAATTAGAAGGGATGTATAATCAACATTCTTACTTTGAAGAACGGAAGGACGCGTTAGAAAAGCTCAGCGAACTGATAAAAAAAGCATCACACTTCTCTGAACAGTAAAATAATTTTGAGAGTTCGCTTTCTGTTGAAGATTAAGGACTCTCAATAAAATATAAAACCACATATCTATAATTAAAAACAAAGCCAATTAAAACAAAAACATAGAAAAAAACGGACTTATAATTGAAGTACAAAGCTTTCGATGTTATGTCAGACTACTTTTAGAAGCAGAAGCACATTAATCAGGTTTCCGTCCTTATAATTCCGTACAAACGATCCCTGCATTAGATTTGTCTCCGAAAAAGTTAATCCACAAATCGGAGAGCATAAGAATTGGCAAAACTTACCTTTAAACAAGTCCTCGCATCTTTGGATGCAGACCTTCCACTTACACAAAAGTCATACAGTGATGGCTCTGGACTAGTTATCGCATTAACTTCAGGTGTTGCCGGCGTCAAAGCAGAATTCATAACGCGTTATGATGAAAACGGAAAGCGTAATAAGCGAAAGATTGGCGAATATCCAGCAATGTCGTTAATAGAAGCGCAAGCATTGAACTCGCACATCCAAGAAGAGATGGCGCGAGGATTCAGTGCCAAGCTTGCTATCGACACCTTTCAAAAAACACCAGTCGCAAACACCGTCAGTGAGCTTTTTGAAGCTTATAAAATGCACCACCTCATCCCTAATTTGAAGTCTGCAAAAAAGGTGATAGGGATTTTTAATAATCACATCCTCCCTGTTATCGGCAACATGAAGGCTATTGAGGTGGGAGTTCCCCACGCTTACGCCCTTATAAACAGCGCGAGATCTGACGGTGTTAAAGGGGCAATTCTTACCTGTTTACGCCAACTAAATGAGTTCGGATATCAATTCAAGATTATCGATCACAATGTATTCAGAGAGTTGTCGCGCAAACGTTTTCGTTTAAAGCCGTCAAGGGGGTCAAAGACGCTTTCTGCATTAGAGCTACACCTGTTTTTTACTGCCTGCGAAAAACACAACATTAAACGTGTCGACTTACTTGCCATGGTTTTATATATGACACTGGCTGTCAGAAAGTGTGAATTATTAGACGCGCCTTGGTCAGAATTCAATCTAGGTGATGGCGTTTGGCATTTACCCCCAGAACGCACAAAAGAAGAGCAAGGGATATCCATACCATTGGCGCCTCAAGTCATCAATTGGCTTAAAGAACTAAAGTCTTACAATCCAAGCTCGAAGTACTTATTTCCTGCAAGAAAGCGCTCTAGTTCGCCAACTCTTCATGAATCGACACTTAACCGTTCGCTGGCTTCTGTATTTACTGAACTTAACATCAATATTCACGGACATCGGCATCTAGCTTACACCCTAATGGAGTCACTTCACATTCCTAAACACATCCGTGATGTCTGTCTCAATCATCGAGACGGAGATGGAGACGCTGACACCTATAGCCACTGGCTATTTTTTGATGAACGAAAAGAAGCTCATCAAAAGCTTGTGAACCTCGTCTCCAAGTACGTTCCTGAATCTATTTAAATCACCTTTCTAACTAAAGAGGTTTTTATGAAAGAAAGTAATTTTCCGTCCTTTGTACGAAGTGCAGAGATTAAGAAGAAAACAGGTTGGAGTGACGCCACGATTAATCGCAAAATCAAAGCCGGATTGTTTCCTACTTATTACAAACTGGCAGATGGGTCAAAAATGTGGTTGGAAAGTGAGCTTCTAGAATGGGCAACATCTTTTACAAGTCAAGAGGTAAAACACAGTGCACAATGAAAACACTGCAAGGTATTTTGCTGAGAATTATCAAACTACCGCCGAGACCACCAAAAAAGCTCCTAAACACATAACTAATCATGAAAAAAACACTTCCAGCAACTCAAGACTGCCTCTGTTTGATTGGAGCAAAGGGTTTGAAGGCTATGATAAAGAGATGGAATCGCTAATTGACGGGCTAATACCTGCTGAATCATTCGGGGTTGTATATGGTGCAAGTGGATCATTTAAGTCATTTTTGGCGTTTTCTTGGGCGTTACATATTGCTACCGGAAAAGATTGGAGCTCTCACAAAGTCACTCAAACAGGTGTTCTCTACATTGTGGCTGAGGGAGGAATAGGAGCTCCAAGACGCGTCAAAGCTTGGAGTGATGCTTATTACAACAGTGAATCACCGCTTGGACTCTATCGAATAGATGTACCTGTACATATTGCCAATAATGAGCAGGGGTACAGGCTGAGATGTACCGTCGATGATATTGAAAATAAAACAGGGACTAAAATAGGGTTAATCGTAATTGATACGTTAGCGAGGTGTTTTGCAGGTTCAGATGAAAATAGTACCAAAGACATGAATGATTTTATCGCGGGCTGCGACAATGTGAAGACAAAGACCAAAGCAACTATTTTGGTCGTGCATCATAGTGGAAAAAACGAGGACAAAGGTGGACGAGGCAGCTCAGCCCTGCGAGCGGCGTGTGACTTCGAGTATAAAGTAAAGAGACCGAAAGATGGTTCAACTAAGCTAATTTTGAGCTGTGAAAAGATGAAAGACGACGAACCCATTAATACTCGTTCTTACAGTCTTGGAACGAAGTACTTGCATACCAATGAACATGGACGGGAGATAAATTCGCTTTATCTTATAGATGAAGCGGAATATCTTAGTGACGATTACTCCGAATTTAAAGAAGCCGGAGGAGGAGCAAGTGTGCATCAAGCATTCCTGTGGACTCGAATTAAACAAAGATCTGAGGCCGGTGAATCAACCAATATCTCAGCGATACGGAATGAATATAAAGATAAATTCGATATAAAACATTTCCGTCGAACACTAGAGGAGCTGACCAAACGAAAGATGATTATCAAACAAGGTGAAGTGTTACATTGCACCGACGTTGATAAGTAATGATAGGGGAAGTATTGGGGGAATATTGGGTAATTTACTCAAATCCCCCAATTCCTGTGCTTATAGTCAAAACTTGGGGAAATTGGTCAAAACCAGGTCTTTCCCTATGATTTATAATACTTTTTAGTTCATCAGCTATATTACGATGCGCTTTGTCTTGGGGAGGAGGCTTTATGGGGAGTGAGTGGGGAATGACAGTAAACAAGACATCCTAAAAATTCATGGGCGTCTTATTTCAAAATGGCCTTTCCAATGCCCCCATGTGCCCACGCACTCACAAAAGCCTTTGATAGCTAAATAGTAGCGATATTGAGTAGAAGCAGGCATTTCAATGTCCCAAAACATCACGACATCAAAGTACCAAATTAGGTGTTTGAGCCTAATTTGGTATGGGAGAACACCAAAGCGAGAGAATATCACTTTTGAAATTTTTACCATTCTCCAACATTTCAGCTCAACTTCACTATTTTTGCCTTTAAGTTTATGGCGCATGATACGAAAAACATCGCGCTCTATACTTTTTTCGACATTTTTCATCCTGTATAGCTCGCTACAACATCTACTCTTCCATGGCCAAGCATTGCAGCAATTTCAGCCTTGGCTGCGTATTCTTCTTTTTTGGTAAGCGGAGTATGAGGATTTATAACTCTCGCTTCCTTTCCCGTTAACTCTTTCATCTTTTCACACGCAAAAGCCGCACGATTATCGTGGAATTTCCCGATTAAATCTCTCGCCCCTGACGCTTGATACTCCCTATAAAACGAGTTTTTCCAGTCAGTGTATTTACCTTGTTTATCAACGAGGCATTGAGCTTTACCAAGCACTTCTCTTGCTCTTTCAAGCAAAGCTACTTGCCTTGGTGTTATAGCAATTTCTCTGGGTGCGTTTCTCCCTCCTTTAACACCGCACTGAATATCAATTCTCCCAGTTCGATGATATTGCACTAGAGCTTCTTTTGGCCTGAACAAGCCTGCTTCTCTGAGCCTCAGACCAAATTCTCTAGCAAACACTAAGGTCATTTTTGATTCAGGGGTAGAGAGTTCATTAAGAGCTAGCTGGTATTGAGAGCGATCGTAGCTAATAGGAGAATTCTCCCTGGTATGACTTCGCACTCCTACTGCATTTGAAGGAGAAATTTTAAGGTTGTTGTCACCTCGCATTGCTGAGAGTGCAACATTAACGGAGCTAATAAGGTTTTGAGCATAGCTAACAGCCATCTCCTCCTTTTCGACTTTCTCCGATAAACTATTTGCATAGCTAACTACTATCTCTTGGTTTAAATCTCTCGCGTCTTTTATACCTTGCGCTTTGCACCAAGTAGCAAATTGCTTAAATCGTGCATGGTGTGACGCCTGTGTTCCAAATTTATTATCACTACCATACCTATCAACTAGTGCTTGCTTAGCTGCATAGTGCATTTGTTTTCCGTAACCGTAATTTCTGCCTCCTGAGTGATTATGTTTTTTCATGTATTCCCCAAGTTTGGTAAGTAATAAACCGATTTATCAGGGACGGTCGACCCACATGAGAGCAATAGAGTTGAAGCGGTGGCTTATCTGTTAAAGGGAATAAGCTGAAACCAAGGAGAATCATTCTCTTTAATATCCACCTCTCATCAAACAAAGTCGAAAATTCACATCGCAGAAGAGGCTGCATGAATCTCTTTCTGCCCTTTGTTTGGTATGGCCTTGAAACAATTGCACTGAGTTTAAAAGCCCGCCTGTCTCTATTTATGTCGCTCCGCGACGATAGAGACAGGCTCATTACTTTCCATTTATTTAGTTTTACCAATCCGAGAAAAGAATGATTTGAATACGCGGGATAATGACAAAACCAAAATAGAAAGGAGTTTTACGAAACTCAACGACTGCATGTTTGTTGCCTTAGGTGCTACACAAACTTTAACGATAGACAGTTGCTACCGGAGTTTTTAAATACACTGTAAGTTCAACTCTTACGACTTCAGCGAACAGTTCTCTGTTAACGATTAATTTGTAAATATTTTACAGCTAGTTGAAGAGTGACAACTTCGATAATCGAATTATTAGATGTGATTTTTAAAAGATGCGCCGAGTCCAATCGGCGGTAGCCACTCGTCCGTGAATTTCAGCTTTAAGTAAATTCAAACTATGGTGTGCGAGTCGTTCCAATAATTCGGCAAATATAGGAGAAAAAAGGTTTGGCGGGGAGGGAGGGCAGTAAAGCCATATTATAGAAACTAGCCGCATTCATGTGACTGAAAAAATTCAATGTTGTTCTGAAATGGCCGTTTAGTTAATACAAACACTCTTTCAACAAAAAATTAAAAATTGTAAAATTTAAGAAAAAATGGAGAAGTAATACTCAATGAGAATCATCGCGCAACCCTTTCTTATAATTCTGGCAATTTCGTTTATCGCTGGCTGTAAGTCAACAAGCTACCAATTTAGCACATCAGACCATGTACCTAGCTCGGTTCCCGGTCTGACACACTATTATCAAGACAGGGTTAACAGCATATCCGCACCTGACCCCATATCTGGCGAGCAGTTGAAAGCTATGGGGTTATTTGTTTCAGATGAAAAAATAACGGCCGTGGGCGGTAATCCCTATCGCTTTAGAAACTTGCTACTGGAGATGGTAGATACACTACCTTATGATTGGGATCCTCAAATCAAGATAAAAAAAGACCCCAAATTCAGGTATGCAGGCTCAACAGTACTTTTTAAGACTGAAGGCTACAACAAACAGTTGAAATCTGCTTTCTACCACTATTTCTCTAAGTTTTGTTTACAAAATAACGGAATTGTTATCAATGAGAAAACAACAAGCCCTTATAATCGCAAAAGTGGTATTAATAAAATTCATCACATATGCAAAATAAACAACACCTTCCACTCAGCTATAAACATTGCATTTAATGATGCAGGCGAATATGCAACTTACGAATTCACTTCTAAAGCTAGAACGGTTACCTATAGAGCAAACTCGAAACAAATAAAAAACTCTGAAAACCATGGCGGTTGGTTCTTAACTAATGACAATCAGTTAATACAATACAATAAGATGTTATCTTTCAAACTACTTGAATATCAGAACAGTAGCTTGAGCTTTATAGACAACATTGTACTGTTGGGCGGTCAAGAAGCGTTATTTTCTTACCGAGATGAGGTCGATTCGCTGCCTTTGTATGACCGACTTTTTCATTCAAATTCAAAATATAAATACGGCAATTTCTTTATTGAATACGCAAAAGAATATAATAGTAGCAGTAGGTATATACTTTCCCCCCCGAATACATCAATGGTTTCTGGTGCACACTCAATCCGCTTCTCTATAATCGATGACGACGGTACTTTTTTTGAGGAATCCTATGGCCTCGATGGCACTGCCAATAGTGTTAGCATGCTGTTCCCAAACCCGCCGGGAAAAACTCTCGATAAAAACGACGTCCTTAAGATTATGGCCAACACGCAAAAACACCTATTTAGCAAGATCAGAACAAAAAAAGAAGCGACTCAATTCGTAACTCTGTTTAACAAGTTTGATATCTTAGACCTTACAAAAAAAGCTTATAATCAGATAGATGGCAACATTAAACAAGAGCAATTAATAGCTCTTGAGCAAGCTCAGACCCTCGAACAGATGCAATCCCTTATTGATGAATTAGAGATGTTTGACCCAGGCTCTCTCCTTTTACAGGCAAAACAAAAAAAGCACGGAATTGAAGCGCAGTTAGAAACAAACCACTTCGAAAATGCTCACTCTATCTATGCACTCAACCAGTTTATTAGTAAATATTCCAACAACGATCCCGCCAACCTCATTAGAAAAGCGAAGAAAAAGCTTAAAAATCTAAATATACATCAACAACAGGCTGATTTTGACCGTGCTTATAGCTCAAATGAATGGTCTCAATTCATATCAACGTATGAGAATAATGACGTCGCAAAACTGCTTGATAATGCTCGTCAAAACTTTAAATTAGCGACCAAAAGGGAGAAAGAAGAAGAACGTCAAAAGATCGCCAGCTTAAACAAATGGAGAGCTTCTCTCAGTGTTGGCGACGACACATTTTGTGGGAGGGTAATTGAACGCCGAAACGATATGGTTAAAATTGCCGTAAGGGTACAGTTAGCAGGGTATTCCAATGAACAGTGGCTACATAGCTCGGAGGTTCATGAATCACACAAAGGTTGTATCAATCGAAATGGAAAATTGAGTCCGCAATATTAGATCAGCCCAACAGAAAAAGCAGCCTTAAAAAGCTGCTTTCTCCGCCCAATCTCATTGAGGTATGAGTATCAAGTAGTTTTTAGCGGCACTTGCTTAAACCGCCCCGCTTAAAAGTTGCAGCGAGTAATCAACAGCCGTCGAACACCAAGAGAAACTGTGACAACAAACTGTATGGGCTTATCATACTCAATTTTTTGAATCCTAAAGATTGAAACACAGCGTTTGATAACGCACTTTCAAGTAACGAGAAGATTGACAGAAATAACCGCTTCTCTTATCGTAAACATTGAATACTAACTTGCGAATGGCGTCGGTAAAGTAAACCGAATTGGTACTGAGTGTGGTACTGGCTATGGGTGAGTGAACGTCTTATGCAGCTGTAAAATAAAGAAAAAGCAGCCCCTATTCCTGTCTGAATTGCAGAATATTGAGTAATTAAAGTTCAGGTTCAAATTCGCTCAATGAATAACGTCAAACCCAGCTTTTTAGCTGGGTTTTGTGCTTATATCGGGCATTTCTTCATTCCTCTTTTACGTATAGCGGCGTTACTCGAAACTTGCCGAAAATCGCTAAGAAACAAATAAATAGCTTCTAAAAATATACTTATTGCAACTCACTCCAAATACTGTGTTAAGAAGGCCTCGTGCGTGGGAAGTTTAGCTACGTGGTTATCCACCTGCTGCTTTAACCCTGCCATAAACTGCTTTAAAGCCTGTTCACTCATCTCATCAGCAACACGGTGATATTGCCTTGGCGTCATGCCTTGGCCCATCAATACTTGCGTCCAAGAATCGACGCGGAAGATGTCTCCATCATCTAAAAACACACGGCCAGATTCGGCGAACAAAGCTAATTTATGCTTAAGTGACGGCGGTATGTCCATGCGTTGGCACTGTTGCCAAAAAGGGCTGTCTTCGCGTTGTGTAACCTTGTAATGCATAACAATGAAATCGAGTATGGCCGACATTTCACTATCAAACTTGTTGTTGTATTCATCGATTGCGCTTTGGTTGATGCCATCAAAAGGGAATAGGCGCATTAGGCGTATAAGGCCGGTCATGATTAGATGGATGCTGGTCGACTCTAATGGCTCAATAAAGCCACTGGATAGCCCTAACGCTACGCAGTTTTTATTCCAACCACGCCTACGTTTACCAGGCGTAAAGCGAATGACTCTCGGCTCATTAATTGGTGCACCTGTCACCTGCGATTTAAGTGTATTAATGGCGTCCTCATCACTCATAAAACGGCTACAAAATACCAATCCGTTACCCATTCGCTCTTGAAGTGGAATCTGCCAACGCCAGCCCGCTTGATGTGCCACGCTTTTGGTGTACGGCACAGGTGGCGCAGTAAGCTCCGTTTGCATGGCAACTGCTCTATCACAAAATAAATAGTGCTGCCAATCGTCGTATCCAGTATGAAGAGCTTGTTCAATAAGCAGGCCTTTAAAGCCTGTACAGTCTATAAAGAAGTCACCGCTTACCACTTCACCGCTTGCTAATTGTAGGGACTGGATGTTGCCTGATTGCGGGCAAACATCGACCTTTTCTATATCTCCTTCCTTGTGCATTACCCCAGCTTCGCAAGCTAACGATTTTAAAAATCGACCGTAGGCGACGGCATCAAAGTGATAAGCAAAGTTGAGCGGCATAGCTTCTGATGTAGCAAATTTATTTTGTTTAGCGGCAATCAGTTCAGGGCAATAATCACCAAATTCCCCGCCAAATCCATATTCTTTAGCCCTTAGCCAAAAATGGTGAAACTCGCCAGCCCAGCACTCTCTTCCGGTAATACCAAACGAATGGATATAGCTGTGCCCCTGTTCACGCCAGTTTTCAAACTCTATACCCAGTTTGAACGTGGCTTGGGTTGCGCGCATAAAGGCTTTTTCGTCTATACCTAGCAACTTATGAAATGTTCTAATCGGCGGAATAGTGGCTTCGCCAACGCCCACAATACCAATATCTTTTGATTCAACTAGCGTAACCTTTATCGACTTACCTAAAAGCCGGGACAACGCCGTGGCCGCCATCCATCCTGCAGTGCCGCCACCTGCAATAACAACGTTATTAACGGGCGTTTGATTGTTACTGCTATCTAAACCCGATACGGTCATATGAGGTGTCCTTTTTATCTGAAGAGGTATTGTTGTTTAAATTTGTAGCGCGATAACTTTCACTTGAAGCGTAAGCGTTGCCATAGTCCTGACGTTGAGTATGCGAGTGAAGGTGTTTCTGCTCATTGTAATAGCGCATTGCGATATCTTTGAGCAGCGCATTATTAGTCGGTAGGCCCTGCAAATAGGTATTTTTAGTCTGTTGTAACGTTTCACTAAGTTGCAGGGCTTTACGCTTATCTTTTTCGTTTAAACGTAGTGGCGGACCTAACGTAGTAAAGCCCATCCCGTACAAAACATATTGGTAGCTGGCAGAGGGAAAAATCTCTTCGTTCTCGATAAGATCTAAGCGTGAAGGACTTTGATACTTCCACAGTTTGAGCAGCTCAGCGAGTGAGTCAGGAATTGAAGCATCACTTCTTTGTGCTACCCAATAAGGCTCTTCTCTATCACTAAGAACATAATGTAGCTTCAAAAAGTCGATGACTCGCTGCCAGCGGTATTCAAAGCGCGTGTTGTAGCGTTTACTGACTATTTCCATGTGATCTTTATTATGCGGAAAGGCTTCACATAGCATACGTAAGCCAAGCTCAACCATTGCAATAGCTGATGCTTCTAGCGGCTCAACAAAACCCGAAGACATACCTAAACTTAAACAGTTCTTTACCCAGAACTTTGACCTGTAGCCCGGCTCAAAAGAAAGTGTGCGAAAGGCAAGTTCATGCTCATTTGCATCAGAATAACGTTCACAAACATAGTCAATAAGGACCTGCTTTGCCTGTTCTTCATTTGTGAATTGGGAAGAATAAACCAGGCCAGTACCTCGCCGGTGCTGCAATGAAATATCCCACGTCCACCCACAGGTTTGTGCAGTAGCCACAGTGGTACTTTTTATTTCGTTATCATTGTCTGCATAAGGCACTTGCAAGGCTATGGCTCTATCGTTAAGCATGACGCACTTAACGGGTACCCACGGAACATTAAAATGTTTATCAATAAGCAAACCGTTGTTACCGGAACAATCGATAAACAAGTCGCCAACCACCTCCTGCCCACATTCTGTTATCACTTTTTCAATGTAGCCATTTGGATGTGAAGTGACCGAGGCAATATGGCCTATAACGTGTTTAACGCTCAGCTTGTTTACACAGTGCTTTTTCAATAAATCAGCGAGCTTTGTGGCGTCAAAGTGGTAACCGTAATTAAGCACATGAGCATAGTCGGGCGTAGCAATTTGCTTTGGCGCCTTGCCTACTGCACACATTGTCGATTGTAGAGAAAAGGCGTCTTCGTATGGCATGTCGGGCGCAAAAGCTTGCCAACAAGCATGAATATCAAGTTCGTTGTAGCCCGTTGGAATAGTAAATGGGTGATGATAGTGGTGCCCGCCTTTACGCCAATTCACAAAACTAGAGCCTTGCTTGAAAGCACCTTGGCATAGGGTTAAAAATTCAGATTCATTAATGCCAATATCCAGAAGAGTATCGCGAAGTGACGGCCATGAACCTTCACCAACGCCAATAGATGACACAGTAGGAGATTCAATAAGGGTAACCGAGTGTTTTGAGCTAAGCTTCGCTGCAAGAACGCCAGCACCAAGCCACCCTGCAGTACCACCTCCAACAATGACGACCCGATGTAGACCGCATTGGTTTTGTGAATTACTCATAAGACGATAACCACGCTATCTTGAAAAGCTCTGTTTCTCTCACGTGCGGAAGCTTTTTGTACACTATTCAAACAGCACTATGACAAAAAAGCCCGCTAAAGCGCAACCCTAAGCGCTATAGCGGGCAAACACACTCTAATTTTTAGAATGTATATCTAGCACTTAGCGCATACCTTGCGCCAAACTCATCCAAGTTCCAAAGCATTGCGCTGGTGCGCCCATGTCGACGAATATTTTCTTCAGTAATATTAATACCTTCGAAGGCCACCGTTAAATCTTCGGTTATATCGTAAGAGATACTCAAATCAATTTGTGAATAAGCTTCGGTATAGCCCGGCTCATTAATATACTGAGACGTAGTGTCTAAGAACTTGTCACGCCAGTTGTATGCAATACGAGCTTGCAGCGCGTCTTTCTCGTACATGAATACTAGGTTTGCAGTGTCGCTTAATCCCACTAGCGCGAACTGAGTAATTGAGGGTGCCGCTTCATTGTCAAACCCGATATCACCTTTAACAGACGTGTAGTTCGCTAACACACCAAAACCACTGTCGCCAAAGAAGTGTTGCGCAGCTACTTCAAAGCCATAGATATTTGCGGCTTTGTTGTTCACTGGCTTTGAGTTGATAAAAGTGATTAGAGGGTCGTCGCTGTTCGGTAGAATATCAAACTGCTGCTCAAATTGTTCATCGGTTAATGAGTCATATTCAATACCGTTTTCTATGGCAGCAACCATATTAAAGAGAGATGTATCGTTTACCGGTATTCCACGGGCTTCTAACTCTGCACGCGCAGCTTCTGCGCGAGGGCCATTTGTCACATCTCTTAGGCCGAATACGTTCTCTTCAACTTGTTCATTACCTATGAAATTTTTCACCCGCTTGTCGTAAAAGCCCACCGATACATAGCTTGTTTCATCGAAATAGTACTCAACAGATAGGTCTAAATTATCAGACTCAAGCGGTATCAAAGATGGGTTACCAGAACTCGCCGTTGCAGTAATACTATCTGTAAGCAGGGTAGGTCCACTTTGCGGCGACACTGACGCAGCAGCACTTAGATTGTTATAGGTAGGGCGCGCAATTGTTTTGCTGTAAGAGAATCGAGCAATCACATTTTCAATAACTTCAATATCGAAGTCTAACGCAGGAAGCACATGGTCATAGCTGGCTTCCACTTCAACGTCTTCCATTTCACTACCGAAGCGTACATTGAAATCGTTATTTCCTTCCCATGCAATACCGCTGGGCAAACTAATATTTGCAATTGAAGTAACATCGGTATTTTCGTAGCGTACACCGGTCAGAAGGTTATACTCCATTCCGTTTAATTCGCCCGATAAGTCTAGCTCGAAGTAAACGGCGGTAATATCTTCTTCAATAGTTCTGTTGGTAGCAAACGGGTTGTTAGCAACTAAGTCAAAACCATACTGCTGCGCTGCAAATGCACCAATCTCAGCTACGCTGCCTGTAAAGCCTTGAGAAAACATACCATCGGTATTGAAGTCATCAAACTCGCTTGCCAAATCAAGGGGGGTTAGCGAGCCTGAAGGTAATTCACCTGGGTTTTCTATTCCCCAATTCCCCATAGTGTGGCGCGTTAGCGATTGAAGCGACGTACTTTCCATAGAGCGCGACTCTATACCGAAGTTAATACTTCCAGTATCCATTACATAAGAGCCATCAAGACGGGCTTGGGTAATTTCAGTATCTTGCGATGAAAAGTTCATATCCAAAATTGACGTGCCCACATCATCTTGATCTAACACGCCGTTACCGTTCAAATTATCCCGCGCGGCATCGTCAAAGTCGACAAACATAACAGGGAATTCACCGCTAAAGTCGACGCCTTGCCCTTTAACCACATTTGCACCTAGCCCTAAGTTTGTCCACGTTCCATAAGGGGCATCTGGGCGGCCTTCAGCTGACGAATTATGAAGGTCAAAAACCAGAGTAAAGTCATCATTAACAAAGTATTCAAGGTTAAGGCCAATCGATTTATTTTCATTTACTTGGTTAAGTTCTTGTAGCGCTAAGCCTAAATCACGAGGAAGCAAATCCCGGCGCTCTTGTGAAATCAATATTGGTGTTTTAACCGCTTCATCATCGAAAGTTAGCTCAGCGAAATACCTATCGTCCATCCAAATAGACTGTTCAGCGCGCGCTTCATAAAGATCTTGTTTCGAATAAGTATAATCAAGCGTAGCCGTCATTTTTTCTGAGGGCGCAAATTGGAACGTTAGCTGTGCATTGGTTCTCTCACGCTCTCGATCTGCCATGTAATAACGAAGGTCAGAAGGAATAGCAAACAGTTGTCCCATAGCTGGCGCATTATTTAATACAACAGGGTCACCGCTGTCTGGGTTCGCTGGGTCTGGAGATTGAGGAACAGTTCCATTGAAAGGATTTACTCTCCATTGATTAACAAATGCACCTTGTGCTGCACTGTCGCGCTGCTGGAAAGAGCCCGTAAATGTGACGCCAAATGTATTATCGTCATTAAGATAATTAATAAATCCTGACAGTTCCGGCGTAACATCATCGCCCACGCGATTTGTGGTATCGTGCAAGGCTTTAGCACCAACACTAGCAGTTATGCCGTTGTCTGCTGCATCAAATGGGCGAGCAGTTCGAATGTTAACCGTTGCACCTATTCCTCCCGTTGCAATACTAGCTCTGCCGGTTTTATACACTTCCACAGCCCGTACACTTTCAGAAGCAAGGTCAGAAAAATCGAACGCACGAGAATTTGGCGTACCGCCGCCTCCAGGTAAAGCAGAGCCTGGCATGGTCCTACCGTTTAAGGTGACCATGTTAAAATCAGGTCCAAAACCACGGGCAGTGACTTGGCTACCTTCACCATTATTTCGACTAATTGAGATACCTGTTATCCGCTGAAGGGATTCAGCTAAGTTCGTATCTGGAAACTTTCCGATGTCTTCCGCTGAAATGGCATCGACAACGCCCGACGAGTCACGTTTTATTCCCATCGACTCTTGAACACTGCTTCTGATACCGGATACCTGAATCACTTCAATATCGCTGTCCGAATCTTGTGCGGCGACCGGTGACATAACGCCACTGCTTAATGCGGTTCCCAGTATTAACGACAAGCTTGTTGCGATTTTACTTTTGTGTGGTGTTTTGTGTGTCACGATCGCTCTCTCTTTCATCTGTTATATAAGTGTGTTTGAACCTTTAGCGCCTCAGAAAGGCCTTTCTCAAAAAGCGAGTAAAAAAACCTCGATAAGAAAGCGCTTTCCGAACATTAATTCAACAAAAGATTTAGATCAACACATTTTTTACAATAAATTCACAGAGAGCTTGCTTGCCTAAACTGAAGAACGATAAAATGAAAACAAAAAAACAATTAAATTCAAAGGCATAATATAAAAGATCGCTTTTGACTCACTGTTTTTTAGATATGTCAGATAATTGACCACTCCTAGTACGGTTAACTTAAAAATGACATTATATTGAGAAAGCGCTTTCTAATTGTTTTTTATTTGTGCTATAACTCAACTCTATTAAAAATTTATCATACTGCTTTCCTGTTCAATACGGTCCGTGCGCAGGAAGAAAAGAGGTTATCTATTATGCACAGTATTTCTCTGCCCGCAGACAGTCCTTTGTTAAAGCAATCATTTCTTTATGGAACTGCTACCTCGAGCTTCCAAATTGAAGGTGATGTAGAAAATCGCTTAGAGTGTATATGGGATAGGTTTTGTGAGCGTCCTTCTGCAATTGCCGATCATTCAAACGGCGATGTGGCCTGCGACCACATTGCACGTTGGAGAGAAGATTTCGAGATTCTGTTAGACCTTAATGTAGACGCTTACCGCTTCTCTATTTCTTGGCCTCGCGTCATGACAAAAAACGGTGAGTTAAACCCTAGAGGCGTTGCCTTCTACAAAACATTAATTGATGCCCTAAACGAGAAGGGCATTAAGCCATTCGTAACACTTTATCATTGGGATCTGCCGCAATATTTAGAAGACAAAGGCGGATGGCTATACAGACAAACGGCTTATGAATTCCAAAACTATGTGGATAAAATTTCCCGTGCGCTTGGTGAAAGCGTTTTTTCTTACGCCACCTTCAATGAACCATTTTGCAGTGCTTATCTCGGATATGAAATTGGCGTACATGCGCCGGGCAGGACGGGAACGAAGAATGGACGCACTGCAGCTCACCACATTTTGCTAGCCCATGGTTTAGGTATAAAGACACTTCGAGAAAACGTTCCAAACAGTGAAGCTGGTATAGTATTGAATTTCACGCCATGCTACCCCGCCACACAGAAATCAGAAGACTTATTAGCCACCCGCAAAGCTGATGAATATATTAATCAGTGGTATATGCAGCCAGTAATGGAGGGAAGCTATCCTGAAGTCTTATTCGAGTTAGACGAAGCAGACAGACCACCGATAGAAGCAGGGGATTTGAATATTATTTGCCAGCCTATCGACTTCTTAGGCGTAAACTTCTACACGCGTTTACACTATTCAGCGCCGAAGGAAAAAAACGCATTATTTTTCGAACACCCTCACCAAGGGCCGCTAACCGATATTGGGTGGGAAATCTATCCAAAAGCACTTTATGATTTACTTACGTCATTAAATGAGCGGTACACGCTGCCACCTATTTTCATTACTGAGAACGGCGCTGCTATGGCAGACAAATTAATAGATGGCGAAGTTAACGATGTCGACCGTGTTAAATACTACCATGAGCATTTAAATATGGTCCATAAGGCAGTCAAAGAAGGAGTGAAAGTGAGCGGTTACTTCGCATGGAGCCTCATGGATAACTTTGAATGGGCAGAAGGTTATGAAAAACGATTTGGCCTAGTTTACGTTGATTTTGAGACCCAGAAGCGCACACCGAAACTTAGCGCAAATGTTTACAAAACTTTGCTAGCAAGTCGAACATAGTGATATTGGAAAAAACGATGGACCATAAACTGACTATAAAAGAAAAAATAGGTTATGGAATGGGCGATGCTGCTGCTAACTTAGTTTGGCGAGGCGCGCTTGCCTACCTTGCAGTATTCTATACCGATACCTTTGGTATTACTGCGGCCGCCGCGGCCATGTTGTTCCTCGTGGTTCGTCTTTCAGACGGCGTTACCGATATCATTATGGGGATGATTGCCGACAGAACACAAACCAAAATGGGGAAGTTTCGGCCATGGATACTAGGCTCTACGCCATTTCTTGGCCTTTTTATGATCCTTTGTTTTACTACTCCAGAACTTTCTTACTCTGGCAAGCTTGTTTATGCCTACCTTACTTACATCGGACTTACACTGGCGTATACGGTTAATAATGTGCCTTACTCAGCGCTAATGGGTGTAATGACCACCGACGATAGGGAACGAACAAGTCTATCTGGGTTTCGCTTTGCTGGCGCTTTTTTAGGTGGTTTAGTAGTTATGGGTTGCTTGCCCATGCTAGTAGATTGGTTAGGAAAAGGTAACGATGCTACTGGCTATCAGTATACGATGTGGCTATTTGCTGCCTTGTTGGTTGCGTTAATGTGCATTACCGTATTCACCACAAAAGAGCGTGTGACCATACAAAAATCATCTCAACGCTCTCGCACTTTGTCATCTGAACTTTCTGATTTAGCTAAACAGCTGCCACTAATTTTGATTCCACTTTCAGCGATAACAGCCTTTTTCTATTTCCGCGATATACTAACTGGCGTGATTTTTATTGCTGTTATGGTGTTCACCTCTATCGCAATTAAACAGCTAACTCGTCGCCCAGAATCTATGAACACCCGCTCACAGCAGGATATTATCGACCTACTATCAAACAAACCTTGGTTGATACTGTTGGGAATGGGTTTTTTAACCATGATGTTTAACGGTATCAAATATGGCGTTATTGCTTATTACTTTAAATATTATATGGGAAATGAGCTACTCACAGGGTACTTCTTCATTGCTCTACTCGTGGTATCCATTTTTGGTGCGCTAGCTACGGCTAAGCTATCTTCAATAATGGGACGAAAGAAGCTTTTTATAGTCGCGCTTTTAGCGAGTAGCTTACTAACCTGTGGCATTTACTTTGTGCCGCAAGGTAATGTGATCGGAATATTCATTCTTGGCTGCAGTGCCGAATTTTTTGCAGCTATTTTACCTACCTTATTTTTCTCTATGCTGGGCGACTCCGCGGACTATAGTGAGTATAAAACCGGACGTAGAGCTACTGGTCTTGTGTATTCTGCAGGCTCATTTGTACAAAAGACCGGGGGCGGATTTGCAGGTGCTTTAGTACTATTGGTGTTGGGCAGCTACGGTTACAACGGACTCGATGTCAATACTATCAACCAATCTCTTCCTGGTATGAAGTCATTGATGAGTTGGATACCTGCATTATTCGGCTTCGCTGGAGCAGCACTTATCTGTTTGTATCCTTTAAATGACGAGAAACAGCGAGAAGTCACTAAAGCTTTGCTTACTCGACGTAGCGAACAACCGCCGATAACGGCATAATACAAAAACGTTAAGTGATTGATTTAAGAAACGAGGTTTTTACACGTGCCTACCATTTACCAAGTTGCCGAGCGC
>CEPQ01026117.1_pt1 | contig 18582 bp, 17 predicted proteins | sample 530411 | NCBI WGS metagenome assembly CEPQ01 (sample SAMEA2620039, study PRJEB7988) | marine metagenome | isolation source: saline water (ENVO:00002010), including
AACCAATACTTAGGCATCAGATTGAATACTCTGGATTATGGCTCAATATGTCATATTGTCAATAAAAGACTAAACTGACAGCCTCAAAGCTTCTTGATGATAAAGTCATTGCCGAGGAATACACCGGGCTCGATGTAATAGCGATTGCCGAGCTTCAGCTCAAAGTCACTGATGCAATGCCCATGAAACAGATAATCGATCCCTCGTACACTATGCTCTGAGCGACTATTAAAGTTACTGCGTGACCAGATACAGCGGTACAGCTGATCCTGATCAAACTGCTCAAAGTCATCCCAATGATCCGAAGGGAAGTCCGCATGCACGATGCCGTAGCGTACGCCTTCTTTATTTTCGACTTCAATTGCCACGGGTAAGCGCTCAACCTGATCGAACCACGCGGGCCACTGATCTGGCGACGTATGCATTACCCACTCACCACCATGATTCAGCCAGGTCATACGTTCGCGACTGTTCTTGTACTTCATGCCGCTGACCATCAGGTACTCGTGATTACCCAGTACAGCAAAAAACCAGGGTTCATCAAGCAGCTCCAGCGCCTCGATAGACTCAGGGCCGCGGTCGATCAGGTCTCCAACGCAGATGACACGATCGGTGTCGGCATTAAAGCCAATATCAGCTAGTTGCGATTTGAGCTGTGTGACATGCCCGTGAATATCTCCAACAACATAGTCGTTGCCTTCGTTGTTCACGGGCAAAGTTAAACGGTGTGCCTTAAGAATCATGCAGAAGCCTTGCGTACTGAACGTCTTCTCTTGCGGCCAGAGCTTGAATTATGAGGTGCCCAACGGGCAATCGGGGCAAGAGCAAGTATAACGACAAATAACGACGCGTTCGCAGGAATTTGCAGGTTAAAATCGACGGTCGAGTGAATTCCGATCGCCACTATTGCCATAGTCACAGAGAAGCCGATCCCCTGATAAAACCGACTATTTCTTTTTCGCATCGCAACTAGCGCGGTCCAGAATGACCACACAACAATAATGGCTAGGGCGATAAACGCAGGAAGTCCGAATTCCGCTAAAAACTGCGCGTAATCATTGTGTGCGTTGTTGTAGAGCGCTTCCAGTGAGACATCTTCAGACTTCATGGATGGGAATACATGAGTAAAGGTTCCAGCCCCAATTCCAGTTACCGGATACTGTTGAAACATATTTAAAGTGTCTCGCGTCACTTCATCCCGGCTCTCAGTTTGAGTGGATGTCTTCTGTATGCGGTCTGCCACTTTCTCTACACCAAAGAAGGTACCCACAATAGTAATATCGATGACTAACAAGCTCCCAAGTAATATAGTCGTCGCCGTCGTTTTGTTTCTCATTAACACGAGCGCTAGAGCTCCCGCGACCATCAGGCTTGCGAAGAAGGCGGTATTGCCCATGCGAGAACGGGTGAGAACCAGAGCGATAACAAGCACCGCCAGAAGCAGTCGCAGGATGACTTTCTTGCTCAACATCATCTCAATAAGCTGCCGTAGTTTTTGTCGTGTAGATCCGTAGTAGCGAGTAGGCTGGGCCAACAGCAGACCAATTCCAAGCGCCAGAGCTAACTCCAGAAATCCAGCAAGATGGTTACGGTTTACAAATGTACCTGTTGCCTTCTCTCTGTAAAATTGTTTCTCCTCGAAGAAGCCATATTCAATACCCGTAAGCACCATGACGGCACCGTATAACGCTTGAAAAGAGGCAATGCCGATAATCACCCAGATCAGCTGTTTAACCCGCTCTCTACTATCGACCAGCAATAGCGTTAGAGTAAAAAGACCGGCATACATAATTCCCTTACTCAATGACATCAGAGAATCAAAAGGGCTGAGGCTGTATAGTGCAAGTTGCACCAAGGCCCAGAGCTGAACTGCCCAGATCAGAAATAACGGCAAGCGTGCTTTGATGAAGGGCTCGGGGAAAAGTACGTGCTGTAACGTGCCATGGTTGGCAGAGGAGGCTCTAGCTCTGAGTTCGAGGGCAAGGATGGCAAAGACAGCTGAAGCGGCAAGGTTCCAGCTGATAGGGTGTACCATGCCCTCAGGAATCGAGGCTAATAACATTAAAATCAGAAAAGAGCCCCAGCGACTCATAGTTTAATGCTCATCCATATAGTAATAGAGACTGCATAATATCGTTGACTGGCTTCAGAGGCCAATCAGGCAATAAAAAACCCGGCACTTAGCCGGGTTTTAGAGTGGCCCCATCGATCAGGTTGGGCTGGCTTCAGTCCCCGGTTGGCCTGCATTGGGTGGAAGATTTACACCACCGTCAATCGCATTGGGATTTGAGGAGTCACTATTAATCAAGGGGTCTGTTGGGTTCGCCGCATTAGCAGCATCGTTATCCTGCGGCCCCTGGTCTGTGCCGTTCGCGGCAGTGGCGGCCCCTTGAGTCACACCTTGCGCAGCGTCTGCTGCACTAATGCCCACCAAGTCTGCGGCAGCAATGATCTGCGCACCGGTGGTCGTGCTATTTGCTCGGCCTAAAGCCGCAGTGACGGCCGCAACTGCGCTAATGTGTCCGTTAGGGTCACCATCACTAGGGGAGGCTACGCTCAAAGCGATCTTGAGGAGCTCTTCGAGTGTTGCGCCCTCTACGATTGCCGCATCAAGAGCCGCTTCGAGAGAAAGCGGTGTTTCTGAATTCATAGCGGCTTGAGCTGCCTCAACAACAGTTACACCCTCAGTCATAAATGGCGTGAGAGCGGACTCTGCGTAAGCAGCAGGGGCCATCATTGGCAGGGTTGCTGCAAACGCGATAGTAGTAATAAGCTTACGCATGGTGGTTCCTCCGCGAAGCGTAATAATTTCGTGGTTGATAGTGTACGTTCCGATCAGTGTGTTGCCAAGCTCTCTGGTGCTCTAAACAATGTCGAACTAATCAATTCGCACTGTTTGACACGTTATTTACATAAGGCTCATCATCTTCCCCCTAGATGTATTAATGGCAAGAGGAAGGTGTATTGACTCATTTTGATATTTTTAACGGTGATGCTGATGGTATCTGTGCCTTAATTCAACTGAGACTAGCGTACCCAAAAGTCAGTGAGTTGGTAACTGGTGTGAAGAGAGATATCAAGTTACTTAGCAAAGTTGACTTTTTAGAAGGGGATACTGCAACGGTTCTGGATATATCCCTCGAGAAAAATATTGAAGCACTCAATACTGGTCTGGAGGCTGGTGCATCATTTTTCTACGCTGATCACCATCGCTCGGGTCCTGTCCCTGATCATCCTGCGTTGGAAGCTCATATCAATACCGCACCGAACATTTGTACAGGTCTTATCGTTGACTATCTGCTGAGTGGGCAATACCGGGAGTGGGCAATAGTCGCAGCTTTTGGAGATAACCTTGATTCTGTTGCCTCAAGGTGCTGCAAGATAGCGGGGCTCTCGCAAAGTAAGAGTAATACTCTCAAAATGCTCGGAACGGCCATGAACTACAACGGATACGGCGAGACCGAGAGCGATCTTTATTACCCGCCAGCTGATCTATATCGACGTGCCGTTCAGTTTCATAGCCCGTTTGATTTCATTAACGACGATTCTGAGGTCTTCAGGCGGCTGACTGATGGGTACCATGAAGACATGACGAAGGCCCTGGCGGTTTCCCCAGAACAAGCAACCGATTCCGTAGCCATCGTTAAGTTACCAGATGAGCCCTGGGCAAGAAGGGTAAGCGGTGTTCTAGGTAATGAGCTTGCTAATCGTTTCCCTGATCGTGCTCATGCGATACTGACCTCTCCATCAAACGGAGGTGGTGGATACCAGGTCAGTATACGGGCGCCGATGTCAGACAAACGCGGCGCCGATGAGATTGCCACTCATTTTGGCGGTGGCGGACGTAAAGGTGCTGCAGGTATTAACTTGCTTCGTGAGAGTGATCTTGAAGGGTTATGGTCCAGAATGCTCAACACCTATACCTGACATTCGTCATCACACGCCAATTGTCGAGCATTGGCATGTTCCAAAATAGTGCAAATTCCGGTACCTTTCCGCCAAACAATGTCCTTCGGGGCTGGAGCAATCAGGTGCAGGGAATCACATGAAAACAGTTTCAAATATCGTTTGGCATGATACTCGAGTAACGAAAGAGAGCCGAAGTGTACACAAGGCGCAAAGGCCCTGTGTACTTTGGTTTACCGGATTCAGTGGATCGGGTAAGTCGACTGTCGCCAATGCGCTTGAGCAGCGACTTGCTGAATTGAAACAACACACCTACCTCCTTGATGGCGACAACGTGCGTCACGGCCTCAACAAAGACCTGGGCTTCAGCGACGACGATCGTATAGAGAACATCCGTCGCATCGGTGAGGTCGCAAAGCTATTCGTAGATGCTGGCCTGATTGTTGTCACTGCCTTCATATCCCCGTTTCGCTCCGAGCGGCAGATGGTCCGTGAACTGGTTGAAGATAACGAATTTATAGAAATACACATGAGTACCCCTCTGGATACCTGCGAGCAGCGCGATCCGAAAGGTTTGTATAAGAAAGCTCGGGCAGGAGAGATCAAACACTTCACTGGCATAGATTCGGCCTATGAAACACCCGTCGAACCAGAGCTGGAACTGGATTCGTCAGTATTAGGCGTTGATGAGTGCGTAGATTCTATTATCAGGTTAATGATCGAACGCAACGTGTTGCGACAGGTGAATCAAAACCTGTAGATGGCTGCCGGGAAACTAAGGATTAAAATTAAGAATGAAGGTTGCAATAGTACATTACTGGTTAAACGGTATGCGGGGTGGTGAAAAGGTACTCGAATCACTGTGTCGTTTGTATCCAGAGGCAGATATTTACACCCACATCTACGAGCCAGATCAGGTTTCAGAGACGATTAACCGGCACAATGTCATTACTAGTTTTATTAGCCGCTTGCCGTTTGCCAAAGCCAAATATCAGAGCTACTTACCTTTTATGCCAATGGCGCTCGAGCAGCTTGACCTCACTGATTACGACCTTGTGATTTCAAGTGAGTCAGGCCCGGCGAAAGGTATTGTCACTCATCCTGAAGCGGTTCATGTATGTTATTGCCATTCTCCCATGCGCTATGTGTGGGATATGTACCACGAATACTTTAAAGGTGCTGGTAAACTGAAAAAACTGATAGCGGCCCCCTTGATTCATTATTTGAAAATGTGGGATTTCGCAACCGGAGCAAGGGTAGACCATTTCATCGCCAACTCCTCTTACATCGCTAAGCGCATCCAAAAAACCTATCGCCGAGGCGCTGAGGTTATCAACCCGCCTGTTGAGTTTGATGCCTTCTCGATCTCAGATGATGTCGAAGACTACTATCTGGTTCTGGGGCAAATGGTTCAGTACAAACGCGTCGATCTGGCGATTGAGGCATTTAAAACGAACGGTAAGAAACTGATCGTTGTAGGTGATGGTGAAAAAGCTGACGAGTTGCGCCAGCTTGCAGAGGGGCACAGCAACATCGATATTCGTGGGCGTCAACCCTTCGATGAGATCGTTCGGTTGTACTCCCATTGTCAGGCACTCGTGTTTCCCGGTGTAGAGGACTTTGGCATTGTACCGCTTGAGGCGATGGCCTCCGGTAGGCCTGTAATCGCATACGGCAAAGGCGGAGTGCTGGATTCGGTGGTTGATAAACACACCGGCTTATACTTTTCAGAGCAGACGGCAGATTCGTTGAACGAAGCAATCAATGTTTATGAGTCGGGTGAGTACACATTCGACCCTGAAAAGCTCCGTGCTCATGCCATGTCCTTTGAAACCAGCGCCTTTGAGCAGAAACTGAAACAGTATATAGAAAGTCTGCTTCCATGAGTATTAGCATTTTTGGCCTTTTGGCCGCTGTGCTGGGATTTGCGGGCCAGCTTCTGGGCATCCGGTTCCTGATATTTTGCTTTGTAATATCAGCCTTGTTTATTTCCACCTCAGCAATCAGCTTGGGTGGTAAGCCTGTTCTGGTAACTTTCGTCTTCCTTGGCTTTATTATTCTTTATTTGTTGCGCGTAAAGAACTTCGGTCAGCACCTTTTGCAGGTGCTGCAGAATAATAGCGCAGTAAAGTGGTTCGCCATGTTCGTACTTTACAGCATTCTTGTTAGCTTTATTACACCCGTCATCTTCGGCGGGGAAGTGCGTGTAGTATCACTATTTATGGGGAAAATTGAGGCGGGATTCCTGACGTTTGGTGGGGGCCATATCGCCCAGATTATCTATGCTGTGATGGCACTGGTAATAGTAATTGCAGTCAGCAGCATGGTGAGTCTGGATAAACGGATACTAGAGTATTTTGCGCTTGCGATACTTTGGATGGGGGCTCTGAATATCGTATTTGCGGTAGCTGATCTGCTCAATTTCTATATAGGCTTTCCGGATATTATTAACGTCTTCAGAAACGCCGAGTACGCCATGCTAGACCAGTCATTCGGTTCGGTGAGGCGAGTAGCGGGTATCTTCCCTGAGACGTCTGCGTTCAGTGGATTTACTGCTGCGATTGCGTGCTTTGCTTACTTCCTTTATCAGTCACGAGTTTATCCGCAGCTCAGTTTCTGGATCACGGTCCTGTCAACGTTGGTTGTGCTCATCGCAACATCGACTTCAGGGTACGTTGGTCTTGCTATGTTTGCATTACTAATAGCATTGTCAGAGCTACCTAATATCAAAGTTGGCGCTATGTCTAAGGTTGTGTTCTTTAGTGCACTGTTTTCAGTTGCGGTAGCGCTTGTGTTATCGACAGTCTTTTATAAAGAAGCCTACATGATCTTTGAACATGCGGTGCTCAATAAACTCGACAGCCATTCAGGCGTAGAGCGAATGCAATGGAACGAATACGCGTGGGGAGACTTCCTGGAGACCTATGGCCTTGGCGTTGGCCTTGGCGGAAACCGCGCTTCAAGTTACCTGCTGGTACTACTGTCCAATGTCGGATTAGTCGGAACTCTTTTATATCTTGCGGCCTTTGTTTCTGTACTTAAGGGCTCTGTATATACACATACTAGTGAGCAAACTGTGGTAGGTTCTGCAGCAAAGCGAGCATTGTGGGTTTCATTAATGCCTGCTATGGCCAGCACAACCGCTCCCTGGCAGGGAGCAATTTTCTATATTTTGTTTGCGTTGGCGAATACCAAAGGAAAGAAAAAAGTATGAGTCGTTTAATAATTGGAATTGCTACGTGTGGCCGCCCAGGTGTGCTTGCCGACTCATTAGCTGAGCTGGTCAGCCAAACCCAAACGCCTGATAAGGTTCTTTTAAGCCCTATCGACGAAAGTAAGGATCTCGATTTAAGTTCTCTACCTGCTCAGCTGACCAAATTGATTCAGGTTCTTTCTGGCCCTCCAGGCCTTACGAGCCAGAGGAACACTATTCTGAAGGAGCTAGAACCTGATGATATTGTACTTTTTCTGGATGATGACTTTGTTATGCACCCTACCTACTGTGCAGAGCTATTATCGCTATTTAACGATCAACCAGAAATTGGCGGACATGCAGGGAGTGTGATCGCCGATGGTGTTAATACGGGCGGTATTGAAACGCAGGAGGCGGTAGATATTCTACAGAAGACCGAGTTACCAAAAGAGAAGCGCTTCTGGAGCCACGGAACTACCTACGGTTGCAATATGGCATTCAGAGCATCTGTATTAATAGCGCATAATATCCGATTTGATGAGCAACTCCCTTTATATGGCTGGTTTGAAGATCTTGATTTCAGTGCGCAGGTACACAAGTATGCCACGGTTGTGAACTCTAATTTTTGTATCGGCGTTCATTTAGGCACAAAGGCGGGTAGAAGCCCAGGGCTGCGCTTGGGGTACTCTCAGGTAGTAAATCCTATATACCTTGCGCGAAAAGGGACGATGAGCTGGCGTCATGCGCTTAAAAATGTTGCTCAGCGAATTATCGCCAACACCGTTCGGAGCTTTCCTCCTGAGCCTTGGGTCGACAGGTCGGGGCGACTGAAAGGCAACATTAAAGCGCTATTCGAATTGATCATTGGTAAAGCGAGTCCGAAGCGTATTCTGGAGTTCAAGTAAAATGGCAAAGAACGTGTTGTTGTACGACTACCTGTTCTCTCGTGGGGGAGCCGAGCGCCTGACGCTGACACTTGCTAAAGGGATACCACAATGTGATGTAAAAGTCGGTATGGTCGATAAGGCTCTTTTCCCAGAAGAGGACCTGAAGAATGGTGGTGGACGCCTGGATGTGATCACCGGTTATACGAGTGCCAAGGGCTGGAAAACACTAAAAACCATCATGGTTTACGTGCTGTCGCCGCCGAAGCTAACCGAATACGATTGCGCTATATACAGCGGTGAGTATGCGCCCATGGCGTTGCTCCGTGGCAAAGGGCGGGCAAAGCGTAATATTCTGTATTGCCATACCATTCCTCGTGCTCCTTATGATTTGTACAAATTCAAAGTTGCTCAGTATAACGGCTTGAGAAGATTGGCATTTATAGCAATGTGCTTGCTGATTCGTATGCTTTATGGGCCATCAGTCAGGCACCTTGATCTGATAATCGCCAACTCAGTGAATGTACAGAAACGCATTAAAAAGCACTTGGGTCTCGACTCTGTAGTAGTTCACCCGCCTATTGATACTGAGCGATTCAGGTGGATCAGTCAGGGTGACTACTATCTTTCAACCGCTCGTCTCGAACCGGCCAAACGCATCAAAGTCATTATCGATGCATTTAAAAAAATGCCCGATAAGAATCTGGTGGTTGCCTCAGGCGGCTCTGATTACGAGATGCTCAAGAAAGAAGCTGAAGGTTACAGCAATATTCGCTTGACCAACTGGACGACTGATGAAGAGCTGTTTGATCTCGTAGGCAATTGCATTGCGACCATCTACATACCCGTGGATGAAGATTTTGGCATGTCGCCACTCGAGTCAATGTCTGCCGGTAAACCTTGCATTGGCGTTGCTGAAGGCGGCTTGTTAGAGACCATTTTAGACAACAAAACCGGTTGGCTTATGCCAGAAGCCCACGAACAAACTCTGGTAGCGCAAGTTAATGCGGCAACCCCCGAAGTGTGCGTAGGTATGAAGAAGGATTGTATTGAACATGCGCAGCAATTTAGTGAGGCGGTCTTTATTGAGCGCATGCATGCTCACCTTGCACAGAGCTGATATTGAAGCATGAGCCGAAAGCTACTTAAAAGTGCAGGTCTGTTTGCTGGAGCAGAGCTGTTAAGTAAACTGATAAACTTTGGCAGCTTTGCCGCGCTCGCGATATGGTTGACGCCAGAAGAGTACGGCCTGTTCGCCATCGCCTGGTTGGCCTTTATTGCAGCCGATGCTTTCTTTGATTTAGGCGGCGGGATCAGCTTCTTTCGGGAGGAAAATGATGCGCAGAGCTTTCGACGTTTCCGCGGGTATGTACTTTGTACTGGGGGCTTCTGGTTTATCGTCGAGCTTGCTATTGCCGGGGTGTTTTATTTTTCTGGGCGCCCCGATATCAGTATTTTGGTCTGTTTGTTAGCGCTATCCTTACTTCCCAGAATCCCATTGGCGGCAGCCCAAGGCTGGTGGAAGGCACAATTTAAGTTTGAAAGAAATGCCGCAGTTTTGGTGATTAACGCAATTGCGGGCTCCGCTGCCGCTATTTTTGCCGCCAGCAAAGGCATGGGCGAGATTGCTTTGGCGCTTCGTTTTGTTGCCGGTATGGTAGTTTCTGGCGTGATTGCCGTTCTTATAGAGCCAGGGTTGCTTACTTACGCGTTTTGTAAACATACCTTCAGACGGTGGGCAACAGAGGGCTTTAAGTTCTCATTGACCAGTAACTGGGGCTGGTTAGTTTTCTTCTACGTTGAGCAGCAGATCATCTTGTATCTGATGGGGACGACTGCATTAGGTATCTACAACTATGCCAAGAAAGTTGTCGAAATAGGGCTTCAGGCACTGGCTAGTATCACTCGGGCAACTCTTCTGCCATATATGATCAAACATGGGATAAGCAGCGTAAAGTTGCTTAAGTATACAGGTATATGCCTACTGCCATTATTGACTGGAGTGGGGATGGTTCAGTTTGTGCTGAGTATGCCTGAATTTGTTACCATGGTTGGGGGGGAGTGGGCTGATGTCATGCCCATCGCTGCAATCGTCGTATGGGTATTACCAGCTGGTTTCGTCTCTACAATTCTAAGTAACTATCTAGTATCTGCCGAAAGGTATAGTGCCCTTATAATTATTGAGATTATTACTACGTTACTATTACTCGTAGTGGGCTTAATTACATACGTGTATGAATATAATCTTGCTGACTTTACTTTCGGTATTGTCACTATCCAGTTAGTGAAGGCTCTGTTGGTAGTATATTTTACTTACGAACAAGCGCCTGATGCTTCAGCAAAGGAAGGCTAAATACTGTGAATTTCAGACGCGATATTAACGTAATGAGAGCCCTTGCTGTTGGCATGGTGCTCGCGTTTCACTTCTACCCAGAATATTTTCCTTCAGGTTATTTAGGGGTCGACGTTTTTTTTGTGATCTCTGGGTTCTTGATGACTGCGATCATTTTAAAGCAAGTTGGGGATGATGATTTCAACCTGGTTGGCTTTTATCAGAGACGATGGTTCAGAGTGGCACCTGTTTTATTGGCCCTAATGTTTGCATTATTTATTTTTGGCTATTTTTATTTTCCGGATGTTGATTACAGAACACTAGGTAAGCACGGTCTTGCTGCGTTAGGCTTCTTCTCGAATTTAATTTTCTATAGAGAGATAGGTTCATACTTTGATGATCAATCATCTGTAAAGTGGCTATTACACACTTGGTCATTAGCGGTCGAGTTCCAATTTTACATTATCTATCCACTTGTCCTAAGTCTTGTGGTCAGACTATTTGGAGTGAGGGTTTTGCCGGTAGTACTAATCGCTGCCATGTTCGCATCCTATTGTCTGTTCATTGCTCTCAGTTATTATGAACCCTCGGCAGCCTTCTATTTACTTCCTGCTCGGTTATGGGAGTTTCTGGCTGGAGGTTTGGCTTTTATATTAGCCAATCAGAGATATCAACAGAGAAGTGACCTTTTTTGGTTGCTACTACTGGCAACAGTGATTGTGGTTGGTGCGATTACCTACCAGAATATTGGTTTGTCGATTCTCGCCAGCACTATAACTGTAGCTTCTGCGTCGATAATGATATTAATAGGTTGGAGTCATGCCTCATCCACTCGTTGGCTTTACAATAATGCTGTCGTTAATTCAACGGGAAAAATTTCATATTCTCTTTATGTCTGGCATTGGCCGATTGCAATCGCAGCTGTAATGGCTGGTATGCCTATACTGGGGTTACTATTCTCAATTGTAATAGCAGCGTGCTCATACTGGGCGATTGAGAAGAAGCTCACTAGACTCATAACAAAACGTACATTTGCTAAGTGGCTGTTTATACTATGCTACTCGGTTTCGCTCGGCGGAATGGCGCTACTATACAAATACAATGGTCTACCTGAGCGGTACTATCCATCGTTCTATCAGGGAGCCACTGTTAGCGAATTCAGATCATGTGATCATAGGCCGGCAAATAATCCCTGTGTTTTTGAGGGGGTTGGAAGTGAATCTCAAGTGGTCGCAATAATTGGCGATAGCCTGTCACTTGAGTTTAGTGATGCGATACGCCAGGGTAACCGTACCGTATATCAATATAGCTCTTCGGGCTGCAATCTATACGGTAGTACTTCAAAATGTGAAGAATGGTCAGAGAATGTAGTATCTCACCTATTGCCGCAGCAGGATGTCGAGCACGTTTATGTTATTTTCCGCCTAATGCCTACCAGTAAATCAGAAGAAGATGCATATAGTCAGAAAGTGGTCAACTATGTGAAGAGTATGGCTTCTGAGAAAGAGGTTACTTTTATCATGAGTGCACCAACATTAGAGATAAGCTCTTCGAAGTATTATTTCCAGATGCTATTTAGCGATCGACGTCTTGATTCAATATTGGTAGATCGAGGAACAGTCATCGATGCTTCTGACGGGTTCAGAGCAGAATTGAAAGAAGGGTTGATTAACTCAATTCGTTCGGTTTCCGTTATCGATTTGAAAGAGCGATTTTGTAACGAAAGTGAATGCAAGGTGTCACAATCAGGTAAGGCGCTCTATTTTGATAACATCCATCCAAGTATGAGTGGATACCTGTGGGCACTGGACGAATTAAAAGAAAGTACAAGGGGCTATACTGATGAGTGACAAAGGAACTATTGTAATTACCGGTGGGTCGGGGTATATCGGAGGCTATACGCTAAACCATATAATAGCGAATGATATAGCCGATAAAGTCATCTTGTTGGATATCAAACAGCCAAGAACAGAAGTCTGGACAGAGCAGGTTCATAGTGCATATAAAAATGGTAAAGTATTATATCAGGAGCTCGATGTAAGAAATGCAATCAACATCGAAGATTATGATGTTTCTTGCATATACAATTTTGCTGCCATCCACCGCGAGCCTGGTCACGAGCCTTATGAGTATTATGAAACCAACATCAAAGGTGCTCAGAACGTCGTTGATTTTGCTGAGAAAGTAGGGTGTAACAATATTCTGTTTACCAGCAGTATTGCACCATACGGGCACGCTGAAGTTGCGCGCACCGAAAGTTCTCAGGTAGTTCCGTACTCGCCTTATGGTTCTTCAAAGCTTGCAGCTGAAAAGATTCACGAAGGCTGGCAGCATGCCAACCGTGAGGAGCGTAAGCTAATCATTGTGCGCCCAGGCGTTATCTACGGCCCTCATGAAGACGGCAATGTTCCACGGCTCCGAGGAGCCCTTAAGAAAGGGCTGTTTTGTTACGTCGGCAATAAAGATGTCAGGAAGTCGGGTGGCTATGTTAAAGAACTGGTGAATACTTTTTTCTGGGTAGACCAGTGGATGTCTGATCATGATCAGAATAGTGCTCTATATAATTTCAGTCTTCCGGAGCCACCAACCCTGGAGGAATATGTAAATACAATTCTTAAAGTAGCAGGCATGCGACGTTGGGTGCCGTCCTTGCCTTATTCTGCAATCTTAGCTGTCTCATATGTTTTGGAATCGATCGCGACAATCCTTAGAATAAAGCAACCTGCTCATCCTGATCGTATAAGAAAACTTAAGGTTGACAATATGATTATTCCACAGTTTTTAATTGATAAAGAGTATCCATTTCATTTCAACCTAGAAGCATGTCTAGAAGATTGGAAAAAGGATGTACCTCGCGAATGGTAATCGTATAATAGGGAGCTTTTATGATAGATATAGATTTTTCGTTGGCGATTAATAATCGAACTGGTAAGTATTATTTAGGGCTTGATATTATCAAAGAAGTTGAGGCTAGAATAGATAAAATTCATTACGGCCAGTTTTCGTCAATTAGCAATAATGATTTTTTTCGTCGTGTACAGGGGCGGTTTTATCATTGGGAGACTCTATCACGTCTTGGAAGGTTTAAGAATACTCTGCCATTGAGAAAGTCATTGAATCCAGTAGTTCATTTAGATCCTTTAACCATACTAAATTGGGAACTGAAAGAATCTGATGTAGTTGTGTGTCATGATATCGGGCCAATAACACACCCTGATTACTTTTCGAAAAATGTCGATGTTTTATATCGAAAAGTATATGAGAAGATTTCCAGAACCGGTTGTAATATGGTGTTTGTTAGTGAGGCGACTAAGGAGGAGTTTATACGACACTACGGAACTCGGTTTAGCAGTCTGAAAGTTGCCTATATTCCAATACGAGAAGGGCTTCTGTCGCATGGAGATATGAATCAGGTCGAAGAAAGTGAAAAGTACTTTATTACTGTGGGTGCTATCGGCGATAGAAAGAACCAAGCCGCAGTTATTCATGCTTTCGCTCGCTCCGGGTTGGCCGCCCAAGGGTATAGATACTACATTGTGGGCGGGGATGAGCCAGGCGCTCAGGAAGTTCACAAGCTCGTTGATGTGACCGAAGGAGTTGAAATGCTCGGCTATGTAGATGATGAAAGACTAGTCAATCTCTACAAGCGATCCGCCGGATTTATTCTTATGAGTAAACTTGAGGGATTTGGTATGCCAGTTGCTGAAGCACTCTATTTTGGAACTCCCTGCCTAGTGACCGAAAATAGCGTCCTGGAAGAAGTTGGGGGGAAGGCAGTATTTACTGCTCCGAATGACAATATAAATAAAATTAGCTCCACGATGATTGATATGGCAGGCCTTTCTCAACGTATGAAAATGTCTCTATATCAAGAATCGAAGATGCATTTGTTAAAATTTAGTCCTAAAACTGTAATGAAGCAGTGGAATAGCGTTTTGGAATAATACGGAAAGTAATTTAATTATATTTTCGTTGAGGTTTTCTCGTTGATTTTCTTATTTGAATTTTTCTTTTTTTCTTCTAAGGGTAGAGGTTTTTTATGAATGAATTTCCTTACGATATTAATAGGTACTTTTTTGATATGGGAGTCTCATTGAATAGGAGGCAGTCATATTTTATCCTGTACTTGAAAAAAATGCTTCGCTATGAGAAAGACATCATCAAAATGTTTTTAGATAAGGGGATTTGCTTTATCCATATTCCAAAAAATGGAGGATCGTCAGTTGTCGATGCGTTATATGGTGCTGGTATCCCCCACCATTCTGCGCTCTACCATAGTATTGTTCATGGTAAGGTTTTTAAACGAATGCCTAGTTTTGCAATCTGGAGAGACCCTGTATCGAGATTCGTCTCCTCTTACTTCTACTTGAGAGATTATAGTAGTTTTCCGGCTGATAGAGAATTTGCTTCTAGAGTTTACGGTAGTACCGATAGCCCTTTATCACTGATAGATAGAATGATGGAAGATGAGGTACTGAAACAAGAAATCTTACGTTGGCCTCACTTTTCTCCACAATATAGTTTTGTATCCGATTTGTCTGGACAGGTTATAGTCGATTGGATTGCTGATATATCGCATATGGAAGCGGTCTCAAGCGAATTGTCGAAGATTACTAGTAGCAATGTAGTGATTGGAAGAAAAAATGAAGGGAAGCGTGCGTCATACAGTGATGAAGAGTTCACTTGTAAAGTACGTTCTTTATATTCTAGGGATAGTTTGATTTATGAAAAAATTCGATCATCTGATAATGGGATTGTCTATTTTAGTTAGCTAGAGTCCATAAGGTGGGGTAGGTGACCCGCTGTACTCAACTGGGCTCAATCGAATCGAGAAAATTCATGAGCGTCAACCGGAAGAAAGAAGTGCAATGCCTCAGTATTTAGCAGATGAAGTGGATCGATCATACGTTCAATGTTGTAGTGCTTTGGGGTTAATACCGTAGTTTTATAGTAAACTGTGTATAGATTAGTGAATCTACGCGCCGGCCCTGATTGATTTGCAGGGTTTGCCATCAGATTAATAGGTAGACGGTTTTTAATGTGGCACTGGCTTATACGAGGGCCTACGCTAATAGTGTATATGGGGGTGCGTTTGAAGCGGTTTATCATAAATAGACTGAACGCAACAGATCGCCTCAGTTTCGTAACTTCCCAATTGACCGCTTTAGCTATTAGCTATGAGGTGCTTTCAGCGACGGAGCTGGGATCTTTAGGAGGCCATAGCCATCATTTCGACAGACTGCTCGAGAAAGGGCTGTCATGTGGGGAGGCCTGCTGCGCTATCAGTCACTACAGGTGTTGGCTTGCGCTTCTGGCTTCCTCGGAGGACGAATGTCTTATTCTTGAAGATGATCTACACTTCAGTGGAGATTTTAAGACTGTCATAGAAAATATTTCGCTACCTGAAGAAGACCCATGTGCTCTGAAACTCGAGTCTTTCGGTGCCACAGTCACCGCCTCTTCTTCATCTGACTTATTGGTTGATGGTAGGAGAGTCGTTGAGTTGTTTAGCAACCATACCGGGCGGCAGCTTATGTATTAAACAGAAAGGCTGCCTCACATCTGGTTGAAGCCTTTGATCTGTTTAAGCATCCGGTTGATATTGAGCTTTTCAGTTTTGGGCGGCGTTCTGATGAATCGCTCCGGGTCTTTCAGGTGTTACCTGCATGTTGCATTCAGGATTCCGAACTCCCTGATTCGGTATTCGCCTCTTCTATCCACGGACGCCAGGACTCTGAACACTGGTCTCGACTCGTAAAGAACTCGGTCTTGTTGCGGCCGTTGAAGTATCTTTATCGAATGTATTTTCATTATGTTAAATTGCCACCCAATCTAGCAAGAATACATATAACTCACCGATTATAGAGTGCAGTATCTTATGAATCTTTGCTCAGTAAGTGTAGTTATACCTTGCTTTAATCCGGATTCGCTTCTTATCGACGCTGTTTCAAGTGTGCTGTCGCAAGGCGCTCATGTCGCTGAGGTTGTTCTGGTTAATGATGAGTCGTCGGATAGTGATAGCCTCCTATTTTTATCAGAGGCATTTGCTTTGTCAGAGCGGGTCAGGGTTATCGATCAGATCCCGCGAGCCGGGGCGGCGGCTGCGAGAAACCTCGGGGTCAGACGTGCAAAAAGTGCTTTGGTTGCCTTTCTCGATGCCGATGATAAATGGTTGACTGGTAAGCTGGAAAAACAGTGTGCCATTACTTCTCAGCAGGTTGAATCTCTCGGTAGCTGTTGGTATTCGGCGAGCAATGTTATCTGTCGCCGTGGTGATATAGATACAGTAGCGAATCAGTTAACTGCAACTCAGGCTTGCTCTGAGTCTTTCAAGGTTTCTGAGTTTCTCTTGGCCCATGATGGCTGCTTGCAGACATCGTCAATAATTGCGCCAAGAGAACTCTTGCTTGAGTGCCCTTTTGACCCATCCCTGAGGAGGCATCAGGATTGGGATTTACTTATCCGAATGCAAGCAGCAGGTGCTCGCTTGGTATATATCGAAGTACCTCTGTCCGTTTATAATCTGGGTACTGACAGAAAACGTATCTCCCTTAGCCCAAATGCACTTGATAATACACTTTATTGGTTCAGAAAGATCCGCAGTATTGTCCCGGATGAGCTACTTCAGACTTACTTTTTCAACCATCTAATAAATAGAACAACCGCAAGAAAAGCACACGCTCTGCTGTGCGCCATATTTTTCGTTATCTCTTTGAAGCCAGTTAATGGTCTGTCCTTGTTTACTCGCTGCCTTTTCAAAGCGATCAAGAAGCTTCGCTCTGGGCAGCGTAGATCTGCGTGATCTCTTCTGGAAGCTTAATCGTTTTCAGTTTGCTTGTGGCGTAGGAGGTGTAAGATAGCAGGCCGTTGCGTATGTCTATACCGTGCGGGAATCCATCCACAGAAATTTCAGAGACTTTCTCCAGTTTGTCGTTCTGTATTCTTACTACTATGATCTTTCCGCACCGGGCATCTCCATCGTCGAGAGTTAGGTAGTGCAACCCTTTGTGCAGTATATGCCCATCGACCTGGCAGTTTTTTAGCATGATTTCGTCGATGACGTTAACGTTGTTTCCGTTTATTCTGCCAATTTTTATCCAGCTATCTCCACCGTCATTTGGGATATTTGCAGGGCCATGCTGTACGTCTATCCCAAGGATGAAGAGGTCTCCTTCCTGGCCAATCGTTTTGATTCTTTGTTCGGTGCCCTGTAGCTCAGGTAGTAAAATCGTGTCGATTACCTTGAGTGAATCATTTAATACTGTCATGACACCATCTCTATCGGCACCGAGATATATTCTGCCATCAGAGTAGTGGATGCCGTGATAGTTATAGTTTCCCGCAAATACCTTATTCGTTAGTTTAAATTTTTGCCCAGTTAACGTGATTTCGACGCATCGTCCGCCGTACTCGGTCATGTATATCTTGTCACCATTGAGGGCAATCAGGTCAGGGTGGAAGAATCTGTTGAGTAGTCGTCGGGTATCAACCGTGAACTCGCTGATTCGGTGATAGCTCTCTCCGTCAAAGCTGACCAGGTAAAGCTTTGATGCTTCTCTGTGGGCTACAACCAGCGTTTTGTCGTCTATGTACTTTACATCGGTCAGTGTCGCGACACGCTTGCTGCTGCCAAAATAGAAGAAACCATCAAGCCAGTATGGTCGGAATAGGGTGCGCTTGTTTGGAACAGTCTCACTGAAGTCAGATTCTGTTGTCATATCAGCATTTGCAGTTTTCATATCAGAGAGTCCAATCCATTTTGGGTGTGAGCGTATACTTAGTTCTGTCTATTGACCAGAGTCTAGCTGATTGTCATGTGTGGCGCGCTTGGTCGATGTGGTGGTTTAGGGTACGATTTGCCGCATAATCAGGTATACATCTCAGGAAGCCCAGGAAGGTTTTATGATTCCCGTTATTATGGCCGGCGGTTCCGGCACTCGTCTTTGGCCGTTGTCCCGTACAGCATTCCCTAAGCAGTTTCTTTCGTTGGGGTATGACCAAACCATGCTCCAGCAAACTGTAGATCGTCTTGAGGGGTTGGGTACCGACGACCCTATTATCATTACAAACGAAAATCACAGGTTTCTGGTCGCTGAGCAACTGCGTCAGATGGGGCAGAGCGCTTCTATTCTGCTTGAGCCAGTCGGCCGTAATACGGCGCCTGCGATTGCTCTGGCGGCGTTTCAGGCGTTAGGTGATAGTAGTAACAATCACGGCGAGGCACCGGTTTTGTTGGTTCTGGCGGCAGATCATGTGATTAAAGATAC
>CEPQ01054498.1_pt1 | contig 18559 bp, 6 predicted proteins | sample 530411 | NCBI WGS metagenome assembly CEPQ01 (sample SAMEA2620039, study PRJEB7988) | marine metagenome | isolation source: saline water (ENVO:00002010), including
GTTGAAGGTGTTGACGATCCTGAGATCTTCAAGACTGACTTCGACAATTGCTCGTTTCTGTATTGTGGTGAGAAGTTTAAAGCAGTCGTTGAAGACCTGGAGATTCAAGGTATCAGGTTTCAGAAGTGCAGTTGAGGGAAATCTGGTTGATTACCCTTATGGGTAGTCTTCTGTAAAATGCGCATATATGCAGTGGCACAGGACACCCGTGCCAACATCAACACATCAATGGAAGCTCCATGACCCGCGACACCCTTCGTTTTGACTCCAGAATGAACAGTCTGTTTTTTGTACAGCTATTTAAGCGCCTGGTACAGAGTCTAGTTACATCTCCCTGCTCAATGGTTCGAGTCAGTAACTTCGTGAATTTTTCATGTGCTCTCGGAAAAGTGTTGGTTGTAGAGAGGAGCGTTCGCTGATGGATAAGCTCTGGAAGCAAATCACTCCTTCCGAGTATGCATGGGAAACTGAAGCTCTTCAGTATGTGAAAGATCTGTTGCCTGATCATGAGCCCTATCGTGCGTGGGCAAACTTTGAGTTCATTGCCAGCGATGGGGCCATTTACGAGGTAGACCTGTTACTTTTAACGCCAAAGGGGATGTTCTTCGTAGAGATCAAGTCACACCCCGGGGTTATCTCAGGTGACGCAACGAACTGGGAATGGACCAAGCCAGAGGTCGACAGACCTAAGGTTTTCGATAACCCACGCCTGCTCGCAAGGCGCAAGGTTCAAAAGCTGGTTAGCTTGCTAAAAGCCCAACCGTCCTTCAGACGTAGCAAAGAAAGCCTGCCTTTTATAGAAACTTTGATCTTTCTTTCAGCTGAGAACCTGGTGATTGATCTGGAGGGTAACGCCAGACAAGGTGTCGTTAATCGGAAAGAGATCCTATCTGAAGTAACAGAAACAGATGAGCAGTGGCACCGCCGGCCTATCACTGCTTATGCTGCAAAAGTTATTTCTCGTGCAATAGAAGAAGCAGGAATTAAAGAATCAGCTCGTAGCCGGAGAGTTGGTACTTATGAGCTCAAAGAACTGATTGATGATAATGATCACTATCAGGAGTGGCGGGCTACAGAACCTGATCTCAAAATCGAGCGGAAGATTCGTATTTATCTTACGCATGGAAAGGAAGGGGCGGAGGCTGCGCGCCTGGAGAAAGCAGCCAAAGCGGAATTCCGTATGCTGGAGGGGATAGAGCACCCGAACATTTTACGAGCTAAAGAGTTTGCTCAGCACGATAGTGGTCCTGCGTTGGTTTACGAGTATGATCCGCGTGCCTACCGGCTTGATCATCTGTTGTTGTCTCTCGGAAAGCATCGTTCTCTTGATATGCAAAACGCACTCAGTCTTCTTCGCCAGATAGGAGAGACCGTGCAGTACGCCCATCGGCAGAAGCTCTACCACAGAGCTCTGAGCCCAAAATCTATATGGGTGAGGCCAGAAAATGACGGTGGTTTCTCAATAAAAGTAGGCAACTGGGCTACAGCAGAACGAGCATTCGAGAGTGAGAGTCGTCACCTGAGCGCAATCACTAATGTCACTCGAATGATCTACGATGAGGCAGGGCCTTACGCAGCACTTGAAGCTCATAATGGCGAAGGCGATGGTGTTTCCCTTGATGTGTACTCCTTAGGCGCTATCGCGTACCACCTGTTCACGGGTGAAAAGCCAGCCGAGAGCGATATTGAATTGCTGGATAAACTACGTACGGGCAGCGGGTTGAGAATCACCGATGTTGTTAATGGTGCAAGCGAAACCTCACAATACCTTGTTCAATACGCCACTCATCCTGATATCACACGCCGGCTAGAGTCGGTGGACGAGTTTCTACGCCTGATCACAGAACTCGAAGAGGAGCTGGCCGATCCAAATACAGGGCGACTTAGCAAACCAACCGAAGCTCGCAAAGGGGATGTATTATCCGAAGGGCTCATCGTTGAAGAAGTTTTGGGTAAAGGGGCCTGCTCAGTCGCTTTTCTGGTTACCGTTAACAACGAGCGAAAAGTACTGAAGGTCGCTTCGACACCAGATCACAACAACCGTCTGATTAAAGAAGGACAGACACTTTCGAAGCTCAGGCATCAGGCAATCGTTGGCTACTACGAAACAAAAGAGATCGCAGGTCATGTAGCCTTGCTGATCGACTTTGCAGAAGAAGGCACACTGGCTCAGCGGATACGTCGATATGGCCCTGTTCAGTTAGAGTTTCTCGAACGTTTTGGTGAAGATTTACTCAGCGCGATGGTTCTTCTCGAAGATAAAACCGTGGTACATCGCGATATCAAGCCAGAGAACATCGGCCTCACTAAACAAGGCAGTAATCTGCATCTGGTGCTGTTTGACTTCTCATTGTCAGGTACCAATCCGGAGAACATAACTGCGGGTACCCAGGCGTATATAGACCCATTCATTCGCGATCCAGGGCGCCGCCGCTGGGATGATCAGGCAGAGCGTTTCTCAGCTGCGTTAACCCTTTATGAAATGGCAGCCGGCTCCTTGCCAGGTTGGGCCTCTGTTGAAGGTTTACCTGCGCAGATCGATGGAGAACTGGAGGTGGACAGAACAGTCTTCGATCCCAGTATCCGTGACAACATGGTTCGTTTCTTTAAAAAAGCCCTTTCTCGCCAGGTAGGTAACCGGTTTGCCAGTGCTGGTGAAATGTTGCGCGAATGGCGAATGGCTTTTCATGACTCTCGGACCGAAAGCCAACATGCCACGCTGCACCCCGCAGAAAAGACATGTCCGATATCTGAAGCACAACTGGATACGCAGATCGGCTTATTGGCGTTATCGCCACAGGCTCTTAACACACTAAGCAGGCGAAATATCAATACCGTATCTGAGCTCATTCGTTTGAATAGAGCGCAGGTGCGGGTATGGCTTGGCGTTGGGGTGAAAACCCGTACAGAGCTTTCTGAAGTTATTGGGCAGCTGCAGGCGCGTCTACAGGAACAAAACCAACAGCAGATCGTAGATGCGATTGATAGTGCTGTTGTTAGTGTTGACCGGCTATTTCAGGAAATTATGCCTAAATCGGTCAAAACCACAGATCCTCTCAAAGTTCGTTTTCTCAATGAGTATCTCGGCCGGCTTGATGGTGAGGCGCCAAAAGGTGTGGATTACGCCCACTGGCCTACACCCGTTGCGATCAGTGGTTATCTCGGCATAGAGACTGCTATGATTCGTGAAGTCCAGGAGAAGGTACTTACTCAGTGGAGTAAAACGAAAGCTGTCACCGGATTGCGCGATGAAATCGTAAGCCTGCTAGACGATAACGGTGGTGTAATGACAGCGGTAGAGCTGGCTAACGTTATCCTGCTGCGTCGCGGTTCAGTCCAGGAAAGTCCTCTGCGGGAACGCTGGTCCTATGCCGTTGTTCGTGCTGCCGTTGAAACCGAGCTCAGCAAGCAGGAGCCTCGTTGGTTGTTGCGTCGCAGCGGTAATAATTTCCTGATCGCCGATGACCGTAACAGGCAAGGTGAAGAGCTGGCAGATTACGCCTGTGCGCTGGGTGAGTTAGCGGATGAATGTGCTCAGCAAAGCCCCTTGCTATCACCATCTCGCACTCAAGAAAGAGTACGCGCAGTCCCAGCTCCTGAAAGCTTTGCCGGCCTAAGTAATCATCGTTTGTTACGCCTGGCGGCAGCTGCTTCACAGAATGCGGCCTTATCCAGTCGCGTAGAGTTTTACCCTAGGGGTATGTCAGCCAAATTGGCGCTTGAGCTTGCTCAGGCGGCATTGCTCGGCAGTCGTGCGCTGACCGTAGAAGAAATTCACTCGCGGGTATCCGGGCGTTATCCTGCAGCGCAGTCGCTGCCCGGTCGTCCTCAGCTTGATGACTTGATCCATGAACTTAATTTGGGGTTTAAGTGGCGATCAGAGCACTTGGTCGGTGATAAAACAATCAGCGCTTACTGCCTACCAACAGCAGGGCAGACAAGTAACGCAACCTTATCTCCATCACGTTACACCACGATACAGGCTGGTGATGAAGAGCACGATCTTCGCCAGGATTTACAACAGCTAGAGCAGCAACTGCAGCAGACAGTGAGTGATACTCACTTCGTTGCGGTGACGGTCAAGGCCTCTCTCTGGTATGCCGCACAGGAAAAGCTTCGTAACAGCTACCCCTTTGTGGTGATGAGCTTTGATGAGCTGCTACTACGCCATATTCGCAGGGTCTGCGAAGCAATGCCTAAAGCACCGGACTGGAATGTAATATTAAGGGCTGACGCAGCGGAGCACGGCTCACGCGACTGGCAGAACCTGTTGCGTTTGGTGCATAAAGCACTGCCAGCGATCAGTGAGGAAATACTGAGCGCTTCGGCGCCTGTTCTGTTGACAGACCCAGGTCTCATTGCCCGTTATGATCTGGTCGGCACCTGGCTTGCCGAACTGCGACAGCAGCTGATGAATAAACCATCTGGTCATGGTCTGGCTTTGATGATCGCCGCAGATGCTCAACACAGTGCAGCGATGATTGACCACTCATTAGTACCAACGGGAGCGGGAAGCAAAGAGTTTGCCCGCATACCAGCGCATTGGCTAAACGATTTAAACGAAGAAGCCCCCGTGATTTACTAAGTGTTTACTTCCTCAAACGGGCGCATATGAAAGAACATAACAAGGAAACGCAGCGTGATTAATCGCAGCAACTTATTAAAGAATTTGCAGGCGCTACTGCCGCACATCGAGAAAGACATCCTGGCGTACAGCGAGTTCAACTCTGAGCTGGGTGAACATCTGAAACAGCAGTATCAGGAAGCTGTCGCTGCAGAACGGACGGCGGAGCATTTTGTTGCCTGGCGTGAAGCACAGATTACCCAGGCCGCGGTGGCCTGGGTTTTAACCTGTGTCTTCGTACGCTTCCTGGAGGACAATGGCTTGTTGGATGAGCCAGTGCTTGCCGGGCCTGTCAGTAACGCTGAGGGTGAAAATGCGCTGCAATATGCGAAAGAGCGTATGGTTGCGTACTTTAATGAATACCCCACCAAAGAAGAGCGCGACTATTTACTCGATTTATTCAGTGAATTAGAGCGCTTCCCGGTGATTAAAGAACTGCTCGATCATCGCCACAACCCATTGTGGCAGATACCGGTTTCTGCCGATGGTGCCAAGCGGCTGATCGACTTCTTCCAAAAGATCGACCCGGAAACTGGTGAGATTCAACACGACTTTACCGACCCTGAGTGGGATACCCGCTTCCTGGGCGATCTGTATCAGGATCTGTCTGAATCTGTGCGTAAGCGCTATGCGCTGCTGCAAACCCCTGAATTTGTTGAAGAGTTTATTCTCGATTACACCCTGGAGCCGGCCATCGATGCTTTTGGCTTGCCGGATCTGCGCTTAATTGACCCGACCTGTGGCTCAGGGCACTTTCTGCTGACCACCTTCGAGCGCATGTTTAACCGTTGGCTAAAACGTGAGCCAGGTACTAACGCCCGGGTGTTGGCTCAGCGGGCACTGGATGTGGTGCATGGCACTGATATCAACCCGTATGCGATTGCTATCTGTCGCTTCCGTTTGCTGATTGCAGCAATGAAAGCAGCTGATAGCCACAAAATTAAAGACGTGCCCAACTTCCACTTCAATCTGGCTTGTGGTGATTCTTTGCTGCACGGCCGCCGCTTTGAGTGGGAAGGCCAGGGCCACCAGCAGGATATGCTGGATGAAAAGAGCCACGTCTACGAAGTAGAAGATCAGGCCAAACTGAATCAGATTCTGGGCCAGCGTTACCACGTAGTCGTGGGTAACCCTCCGTATATCACGGTGAAAGACAAAGCCTTGAACCAGGCTTACCGCAATAAGTACCCAACCTGTCACCGCCAATACTCTTTGGGTGTGCCTTTTACCGAGCGCTTCTTCGACCTAACCCTCTGGCCAGAAGATAATAAGCCAGCAGGCTTTATGGGTATGATTACCGCCAATAGCTTTATGAAGCGTGAGTTTGGCAAAAAGCTGATCGAAGACTATCTGCCACGCAAAGACCTGACTCATGTAATTGATACATCTGGGGCTTATATACCAGGGCATGGCACACCGACGGTGATTCTGTTCGCCCGTAATCAGGCACCAAAGGCTGATCATATTCAGGCGGTGCTGGGTATTCGTGGTGAGCCTGGTACGCCAGACATTCCTGCACAAGGCAAAGTTTGGTCTTCAATTGTTCAGTTGTTGCCAAAGCACAATGAAGAGTCGGAGTACGTGAGTGTAGTGACTCAGGAACGGTCAGCTTACGTTCAACATCCTTGGAGTGTCGGTGGTGGTGGCGCCTCAGAGTTAAAAGACAAGCTTGATAGAGTGTCTCATGTCAATCTTGGTAAGTTGGCTAAAGAAATTGGTAGGACGACGGTAGTTGGGCATGACGATGCTTGGATTTTCCCTAAAGAGAATGCAGTAAGGAATGGTATTGAGGCAAGCACATATACTTTTGTGGTCGGTGAGAACGTACGTGACTGGAAATTAAGCAAGTGCGAAGTCGCAATATTCCCCTACGAAAGTTTGGGCTCAAATAAAGTCCTGGATAGACTACCAGCTTTTACACATCAGATGCTTTGGCCTAATCGATCAATCCTCCAGACTAGAACTGTATTTGGAAAAACACTGAAAGATCGAGAGGAGCCATGGTATGTGCATCTGGAGAATTATTCGGAAAAACTAGCGACGCCCTTATCAATTACCTTCGCCTTCGTCGCTACCCAAAACCACTTTGTGCTCGATCGGGGCGGTAAGGTTTTTAACCGTACTGCTCCAGTAATTAAGTTACCCGCTGGTGCAAGTGAGGCTGAGCACTCTGCGTTACTCGGATTGCTCAATAGTTCTACAGCCTGTTTTTGGGGGCGCCAAACCTTTTTTGGTCGGGGTGGTTTTTCTGATGGTAAATGGCAGGAACGGGTTGAGTGGGATGGTACCAAGTTAAAAAACTTTCCTGTTGTGAAGGATGAGTCAGGAAAAATTATCGCTTACGCCCAAAAGATGGATGAGCTGTCCCAGGCGTTGGCAAAGTTACAACCAGCGATTGCGCTCGAAGGTAAGACGGGTGACATTGCAGAGCACCTCGAGAAATTGAGATCTGAAGAGCAAAGCGTTTTCAGGCAAATGGTCGCACTTCAGGAAGAAATTGACTGGTATGTCTACAGCCTTTATGGGCTTGTGACGCAGAGCTTCTGTTACTCGGGCAATTTGCCAGAGATCAAGCTGGGCGAGCGAGCTTTTGAGATTTTGTTGGCACGTCAGTTAGAGTCTGGCGAATCCGACACAATTTGGTTTAAACATCACGGCAGTGTTCCTGTTACGGAAATGCCTTCTTCATGGCCCCGGGATTATCAAGATCTGGTTGCGCGCCGGATGGCAGAAATTGAGTCCAATCCTCAAATACGACTGATTGATAGTAAAGATCACAAGCGTCGCTGGAACCGCGACAGCTGGGATGAGCGCCTGAAAGCTGCAACTAAAGAGTGGCTGCTGGACCAATGTGAGCAATTAGCGAGTGCGCCACAGCTACAAACCTGCGCGCAATTGGCAGACCGCCTCAGTAAAGTTGCTGGTAGCACCGAGGTTGCCGCTATTTATACCGGCTCGGATATGGTGGATTGGCAAGCGCTTGTCAGCGAGCTGGTGGCGGGTGATCAGGTTCCGCAGATGGCCGCCGCCAGATTAAAACCGGCTGCCATGACCAAGTGGCATGCCTGGCAGGAGACCTGGGATAAGCAGCGGGCGGAAGATGCCATCGATGCGAAATACGGTGTCGATCAGCCACTGTCTGCAGAGGATGCGGAAGACGCTGACAAGCAGGTGCAATACGAGTTGGCAAAGCAGCAGGCCGCAAACGAAAAGCAGCAAAGCATCGGGGAAATTCCGGTACCGCCTGCGTATAAACAGCCGGATTTCCGCCAAGCCAGTTACTGGAGTCTGCGTGGTAAGTTAGACGTTGCCAAAGAGCGCTTCTTCTCGCTGCCCGGCGCGGAAAAAGATGGCGACAGCACGCTGGTAATCGGCTGGGCCGGGTTAAACCATCTGCAGAGAGCCACGGCCATCGCCAGTTGGTATCTGGATCGCAAAGACAACGAAGGCTGGAGTGCAGAGCGCTTACTGCCGATGTTGGTCGCGCTGGATGAACTCATACCCTGGCTGAAGCAATGGCACAATGAGATTGACCCGGAATACGGCGAGCGCATGGGTGACTATTACGAAGGTTTCCTGCTGGAAGAGTTGCGTTTGCTGGAAATCTCGCCGGATCAATTGGCGGCCTGGCAGCCTGCAGAAAAAGCAAAGAAAAGGAGCGGTGGACGTAAGAAGTCTACGGCTAAGGTATAAGTAAGGATCAGTCATGACATTAATTCGAGACCTGATAGACATCCCTGAGCGGGTACAGAAAGGCGATTTCGTTCTGAACCTGTCAACAGGCCTGGCTGATACTGCTGTTTCACAGACCCTCTCGCAGTATGTGGTAACACCGCAACTGCAAAAGTCGTTTGACGATGCCCTGGGCTTTATTAAGAGTACGGTTGAGGGCAATCAGAACCGCCAGAAGGGCGTGTATCTTCACGGTAGCTTCGGTAGCGGTAAATCGCACTTTATGGCGGTGTTGAATCTGCTGCTGCAGGGTAATGCTCAGGCTCGGGCGATCAATGAGCTGGCACCTATGGTGGCCAAACATGATGGCTGGTTACAGCAACGCAATATCCTGCTGGTGCCGTACCACATGATTGGTGCTCCCAGTATTGAGGCTGGCATTCTTGGTGGTTACGCGCGGCATATCCGCGCCTTGCATCCGGAGTGTCCGACCCCTGGGTTTTATCTGAGTGACCGCCTGTTTAAAGATGCCAAACATTTACGCGTGAGTATGGGCGATGCTGCCTTTTTCGATACGCTGAATAAAAGCGCTGCCGCGATGGAAGACGATGGCTGGGGCGATCTGTCCTTGGGATGGGATGCCGCCAGTTTTGATGCGGTTATGAACGCACAGGCCGGCCAGGATGATAAAGACCGGCTGGTTGGCGATCTGATCGGGGCATTTTTTAGCTCGATGCAGGATATCGCTAACTCAGATGCCGGTGGCTATGTTGATTTCGACCAGGGCCTGCGCATCATGACCGACCATGCCAAAGCGCTGGGCTATGATGCCATGGTGCTTTTTCTGGATGAGCTGATCCTGTGGTTAGCCAGTCATCTGGCAGATGAGCAGTTTATTGCGAATAACATTCAGAAAGTGGTGAAGCTGGTTGAAGCCAGCTCAGAGCGTGCTTTGCCTGTAGCGAGCTTTATTGCCCGCCAGCGTGATTTGCGCGAGTTCGTCGGTGACCAATACAGTGGTGTGCAGCAGACCATTCTCAGTGATGCCTTGAAGTACTGGGACGGGCGCTTCCATGAAATAAAACTGGAAGACCGTAACCTGCCAGTAATTGCTGAGCGCCGGATGCTCAAGCCTGTTGATGCTGCAGCAAAAGCTCAGATCGATGAGGCGTTCGCGAAGATGGACGCGGGCCTGCGTGCGGAAGTGCAGGATATTCTGCTCACCAACAGTGGTGACCGTGAGATGTTCCGCTCTTTGTATCCGTTCAGCCCGGCACTGGTACAGGCGCTTGTGGCGTTATCGTCGGCGTTACAGCGTGAGCGAACTGCACTGAAAGTGATGCTGATGTTATTGGTCAACCAGCGTAACACCCTTGAACTGGGTGGCTGTATTCCAGTGGGCGATCTCTACGATGTTATTGCCTCTGACGCTGAGCCCTTCTCTGAAGCGATGCGTTTGCATTTTGAGAATGCTAAACAGCTTTTCACCCGAAAGTTGCTGCCGTTGATCGAAGAGGAACATAACCTCAAGTCTGATCAAATCGAGAGTTTGCCTTTTGATGACCCGAAGCGACGGGGATTTACAAATGACCTGCGTCTGATCAAGACCTTGTTGTTGTCGGCCCTGGTGCCTGAAGTCGAGAGCTTTAAGCAACTGACGGCCAATAAGTTAGCCGCGTTAAATCACGGCACAATCAAAACGCCGATTCCTGGTCGTGAGGCCGCCACGGTACTGCAGAAGTGTCGTAAGTGGGCTGGACGCGTGGGTGAAATCAAGATCAGTGATGACACCAACCCGGTGATTGCAGTTCAGCTTTCGGGGGTTGATACCGAAAGCATTCTGGAGCAGGCACAAATCGCCGATACCGATGGCGCTCGCCGCTTACTGATTAAAGAAATTCTGTTCGAATCATTTGGTGTTGAAGATAGTAACCAAATGTTTATTGAGCGTTCATTTTTCTGGCGCGGAACCAAGCGTAACGTTGAGGTGGATTTCCAGAACGTGCGGGAAATTACCGACAACTCACGTTTTGAAGCCCGTGGTGACGAGTGGAAAGTGATTGTCGATTATCCGTTCGACTCCGGTACCCACAGTCAGGCGGATGACATTGCCCGTATTCAGAGTTATGAGGAAACTGGAGGCAATGCACAGACCTTGTGCTGGTTGCCGTACTTCTTCAGTCAAAGTGCGCAGAAAGAACTAGGTACGCTGGTTGTACTGGAGCACGTTCTGAAATCTCAGGATCGCTTCTCGAGTTATACCCGGCACTTGCAGCCGCAAGAGCGAGGCCAGGCTGAAACCTTGCTGAAAAACCAGCGTATGCAGCTGCGCCAACGTATGCGTGAGTATCTGATGGGGGCTTATGGGGCCCAACCTGAGATTCCTGGTTCTTTGGATATCGGTAAGAAGCTTGATAGCCAGATTTACTCATTACAGCCGGGCTTTGAACCCCGAGTACCGATCGGAACCAACCTGAAAACGGCTTTTGAAAACCTGCTGGACCAGGCGCTGAATTATCAGTACCCAGATCACCCTCAGTTTGATGCTGAGGTAAGACTGGCAGATTTGGGCAAAGTGTTCGAGCAGCTGCGTCGTGCCATCTTTGCCGATAACGGTCGTATTGACGTTGATACACCGCTCAGACCTTTGATGCGATCTTTTGCTCAACCGTTGCGTCTGGGTGAAATGCATGAGCGCCACTTCATCTTCAAGGACGAATGGCCAAAGCTGCTGAGCCGCGAGTTAGCCAAAGATGAGTTTGCAGGCGAAGCGATCACGGTAAAACGATTGCGCGCTGCCATTGATCAGCCACAACCGAAAGGGTTGCCTGATTATGTTCAGAATCTGTTGATTATGGTCTTTGCAGAGCACGGTGAATACGCATTTTCTCTGCACGGTAATGACTACGAGCCAACGCTGAAAGACATGCCGGATACCCTGGTATTGGTTAAGCAGGATCTTGCAGAGCCTGCTGATTGGCAGGCGGGCATTGCAAGTGCTGCGGCCTTGTTTGGCATTGCCGTAAGCAGTCTTCGTACACCGAATCACCAGAACATGTTAGAGAAAGAAGTGCTTGAAGAAACCAGGCGCCTGCTGCCGGCTGTAGAGCAATTATTGGCGAGCCTGAAAGTCGCGTTTTCTCGTATGAAAATTTCCGCACAAGGTAACCGCTTTGATACGACCGATGCTTGCGTGCAGTTATTGTCTGCTCTTAAAACGAAGAAGGGCGCAGAGTTGGTTGAGGCGTTGGCAAAGGTCAAGGCGCCGACCAATATCAACGCGATGGGTAAGAACCTGGCTTCTGCTAATGTGGTCAATCAGTCGATCGAGAGTAACAACTGGGAGTTGATTGATTTCGCGTTACAAAAGGGCGTTGTGGCTGAAGGTATCCGTCAGAAAATCGTTTCTGCACTTGAATCGGATGAACTGGTTACATCGCTACCGCAGGTTTTGCGTCTGATGCAGGCAGAGGCAACGTCATTGTTGCGTGAACCAGATCCAATCACGGAGCCTGAGCCAGCGCCTGGGCCAGGGCCGTTTGAACTTCCCACTACGGTGGTGAGTAAAGCGCATAAATCTGGACTTGGGCGACAGCAGGCAAAGGTCCTGTTTGAGCAACTGGAAAAAGAGCTCGCAGACGACTGTGTGCTGGACATCAGTTACACCATCGTTCGCAAAGGCGATGGGGAATAAGCTCGGAGTATGCTGATGAACGGTCAAACTCATATCGGGACCTTACCCTCGGCGTTAGTCAGTCAGGTTGAAGCAGTTTTTCAGCGTGACTCTAAAGCCGACTGTATTGCACTGGTCAGTCGTGGAGGGCTTCCCAATAAGGAATACCGCCATGACATCGCAGGTGTCGAGGTTCGTTGGCTTTACTGCGTGTCTGAGTTGGCAATGCGTGAAGCGTTGATAGAGCATTCCAGTCGAGCAGATGACCAGCGCCTGGTATTAATAGCACCTTTTGGTGTGGCGAATCTCGCACAGGATGTTCTTGCCCGGATCTGGCGTAATGAACCTCAGAGGCTCAGCCCCTGGCGTTCACTCCAGCAGCTTTTGAAAGTCCGTGATATAGACCCTCGCCTGATCCGCAAAGAAAATCGTTGGATGGCTGATAGCCTGCTGAGCGGTTATGACAGAATTCGTTTGAATCTGACGTTTGGTGAAGTATTGGATCTTGATAGTGCCTGGCGCGCGATTGCTCTGGCGCACCTGGATTACACAGGCGGTGTAGTGGACCTGCGGTCGATATTGCAATGGAGTGCCAAAGTAATCTCTACATCGAACGGCTCTGACCGTTTGGCTGCGGCGCCTGAGGACGTGAAAAACCATCTTGAGGATTGGCTGAAGCGAGGGGAGGTTCCAGCTGCTGAGGCGATCTCTGGTATTTTACTCGGCAAGCATGCGAGTGATCTTTTACCTCTGGCACTGGCCTGTTCGGTACTGTATTGCCCAGAAACCGAGGCAGAACTTGGGGGGGCTCAGTTTCATGTTGCTCGCGGAAAGTTTACTGAACGATACCTCTCTGGAGTCACGACTCCGCACAATCATGTTTTAAAGTCGTTTGGCGACGAGGCAATGGCCTTGCTTAAGGACTGGATTAGGCGAGAAAAGTATTCCAACTATTCTGCAGTGCTGGGGAAGGCCGAACAGATACTCATTAGCCTGGATATGACTCGTGCTGCGGAGGCTTCAGATTTACTGTTGGTGGGTCTGCAGGCCAGGTTTACTAATTTTGCAAAATCGCTAAATGATGCTGTCGATGGCAAATCCGTTGATTTATGTGAACGTGATCTGGAATACCTCCACAAGCACCAACTGATTCGTCTTGATCTATACAAAGCCTCTCTCGATAAAGCGGAGATGGCCATGCGGCTCGTTCGCTGGCTGTCAGGGTCAGCTATGGTGTCTGGAACTGCTTCTGAGCTCATGTCTGATTACGTCGATAATGGTGGATTTTGTGATTGGGCGCGAACCGAGATATGGGCAGGTGATAGTAAAGATGATCTGAATGATGCATACCTGAAGTTGGCAAAGCGGGTGCGTGATGTGCGTGAAAAGCAGAATCAGGCTTTCGGGGCGCAGTTGCGGTCTATCGCTATGGGAGATCAGTTACCCGGAAATCTTATCCCTGTTGAAGATGCTCTCGATAGGCTAGTGGCTCCGTTAGGGACAGGAGGAACTGCTCGGGTTCTGCTGCTGGTCTTGGATGGCATGAGCCAGGCAGTGTATCGCCAGTTGAATAAAGATTTGATCAGGCACAACTGGATGGAGTTAAAGCCAGAGGGGGGGGCGTCTTCCGGGTGTCTGGTGGCTGCTCTACCAACTATTACTGAAGTGAGTCGCTGTTCTCTGTTGTCAGGTGCTTTGTGCGCAGGCAGGGCCGCGGATGAAAAATTGGCTTTTGCTTCGCATGCGACACTTAAACGTTTGTCTTCTACACGAACTCCTCCAGTTCTTTTTCATAAGCAGGATCTCTCTCAGAGTGGCTCTGGGAGTTTGAATGGCGATGTTCGTCGGATTATTGCTGGTACTGAACATCGTTTTACTGCGGTGGTGATTAATGCCATTGATGATCAGCTATCCAGTAGTGCCCAGGTGTCTGTAGATTGGTCATTTGATTCTATTTCACTGCTGCGCCAGGTTATGGATGCCGCTCGGGAGTCTGGTCGAACCGTGATTATTACTAGTGATCATGGTCATGTACTTGAGCACGACTCCGTTTTTCAGCAAACTGAAACTCAGAATGGTGAGCGCTATTGGGTTGCTGATCACAGCAAAGTGCCAGCGCCTACGGAGTCTTTGGTTTCGGGTGACCGGGTCGTTGTTGAAGGTAATTCGGCTGTTCTTCCCTGGTCGGAGCAGGTCAGATATGTTCGCGGCAAGAACCATGGTTACCATGGCGGCGGATCGCTCCAGGAGGTCGTCATCCCTCTCGGCATTTACGTCTGCGCAAGTACCGACTTCAAAGATGTTCCCGAAGGATGGATACCGACGGCATTCAGTTTCCCAGACTGGTGGAGCGCATCGCAAGGTGTCAATGAACCGGGAATTGCCGAGCCAGTGGCTCCAGATGAGACGAAGAAAAAATCTACCAAAACGAAGAGAGAAGCAGTGGCAGAGGTTGTAGACGATCTCTTCGCCAGTGAGCCTGCGGAATCTTCTAAGCCGTTAAATACCGATTGGTTGGGGCAGCTTGTAAAGTCTCAGGCTTATATACAGAATCGTGAACGTTCCCGGGTGCCAGTGAAAGATCAGGATGTGCTGGACTTACTGAATTTGCTAAGCAGTTATCAATGGCAGATCATGGAGAACCAGGTGGCCCGTGAGTTAGGTATCCCAAAAATTCGTTTACGGGGCTTTTTGGCAAATATTCAGCGTCTTCTTAATGTTGATGGGTACCCGATTCTTTCTGTTGAACGGGATACACAGACTATTCGACTTAACGTTTCCGATCTGCGCAAACAGTTCGAATTGAAGCAGTAATTTCAGGGCGGAAAAATGGCTATCAGCAGGCAACGAAGAGAGGACATTCTTGATGCATTGAGGCGGGGTACCGTCCCTCAGTATGGATTGGACGCTCTGGCGGTAGGGCTGCAATCTTTTGAACGAGCCTTTGATGAAGAGCTTGATAAGGTCCTTCGTGGGGGGGCGGTTTTCAAGGCTATTCGTGGTGAGTACGGAAGTGGCAAAACATTCGCGGCCCGATGGCTTAGGGAGAAGGCTCACCGCCTTGGATTTGCTTGCTCCGAAGTTCAGATCTCAGAAACAGAGACCCCCCTTCATCGACTGGAAACCGTGTATCGCCGGTTAATGGAGCGACTGACAACTCCGGATACACCGTCAGGGGCCTTCCGTAATATTGTGGAGTCCTGGTTTTACAAGCTCGAAGAGGATGTTCTGGCTCAACAGGAGATCGATCCTGACGATATTAACGCGTTAGTTGAGGCAACTGATGCCTTAATGGAGAAACGCCTGGGGGAGGTTGTACGATCAGCCCCTGCCTTTGCTTTGACTCTACGGGCTTACAGAAAGGCTTTGGTGGAAGAGCAGGACGAAGTTGCCGATGGTTTGCTCGCCTGGATGGCGGGGCAGCCAAACATTTCGGCATCGATCAAACGCTATGCAAAGATCAAAGGCGACATAGATCACTTTGGTGCATTGAGTTTTTTACAGGGCGTGCTGACGATATTGAAGGACTCCGGGCATCCTGGGTTGCTTTTGGTTTTGGATGAAGTTGAAACTCTGCAAAGGATGCGGGGTGACGTTCGAGATAAAAGTCTTAATGCGTTACGACAGCTGATGGATGAAGTTGATGCGGGACGATTCCCCGGACTGTACCTGGTGATTACAGGAACACCTGCCTTCTTCGATGGGCCGATGGGTGTGCAGCGTTTGTCGCCATTGGCTCAGCGCTTAGCAGTGGATTTTACCACGGATGTTCGGTTCGATAATCCGCGTGCAGTGCAGATTCGGCTGCGTGGTTTTTCAACGGACTCCCTCACAGAAGTTGGAATCAAAGTCCGCGATATCTGTGCTGAGACGTTTGCGTCAAAGGAGCGTATCCTCTCGTTTGTGGATGATGCCTATATTTCAGATCTCGCCCTTGCAGTGACTGGCAAGCTAGGTGGAAAAATCGGTATCGCACCAAGAATTTTTCTCAAAAAATTAGTTGGTGATGTGTTGGATAGGGTTGATCAATTCGAAGACTTTAATCCTCGTGAACACTATGCACTGACCATCTCAGATACAGAACTGACAGCAGCAGAACGAAGTGCTGCGTCATCGGTTGACGATATCGAATTAGATCTATGACTGTTGGAGTACGGTTATGAATGGATTCGATAAACTCCATCCTGCATTGCAGCACCATATTGTAAATAGCCTGGGTTGGCCCGGTTTGAGGCCTCTGCAGGAAGCGACTATCGAACCAGTACTGAATGGCGAGCACGCCATTCTGCTAGCACCGACTGCAGGTGGTAAAACTGAAGCTGCCAGTTTCCCAGTATTCTCCCGTATGTTGAGCGAGAACTGGCAAGGGTTGTCGGTGTTGTATATATGCCCGATCAAAGCACTTCTCAATAATCTTGAAGAGCGACTGAGCTATTACGGTCATCTGCTCGGCAGAACAGTCGCGCTTTGGCATGGCGATATCAGTGCATCCAGGAAGGCCAAGATTATATCCTCGCCTCCGGATATTCTTCTGACAACCCCAGAGTCTCTGGAAGTGATGTTGGTCTCGGCTAAAGTCGAGCACCAGTCACTATTTGCGAATGTGCGGTCTGTAATCGTTGATGAAGTTCATGCCTTTGCCGGTGATGACAGGGGGTGGCATCTTTTATCGGTTCTTGAACGAATTTCAATTCTTTCGGGTCGGGAGCTCCAACGCCTTGGACTTTCTGCAACAGTCGGGAACCCGGAATTGTTGTGCGATTGGCTTGCAGGTAGCTGTGCTGAGCCTCGGAGCGTCATTAACCCACCCGCAGAAAACAATGTTGTACCTGATGTGCAAGTTGATTGGGTTGGATCTATTTCTAACGCTGCGAGGGTTATTTCAAAGCTGCATCAGGGTGAGAAACGACTCGTTTTTGTAGATAGTAGATCTAAAGTTGAAGAGCTTGCTGTCGAGCTTCGGCGCCTTGAGGTTGCGACGTATATATCTCACAGTTCGTTAAGTCTTGAGGAGAGAAATGCTGCTGAAAAGGCCTTCTCTGAGGGTAATGATTGCGTGATCGTCGCGACCTCTACACTGGAGCTGGGCATTGACGTTGGCGACCTTGATCGGGTCATTCAGATTGATTCTCCATTCTCTGTTGCATCATTTCTCCAGCGAATAGGTCGAACGGGACGTAGAGCAGGTACATCGCGGAATTGTTTATTTCTTGCCACAAAAGAAGATGCGTTTTTACGAGCACTGGCATTGTTGAACCTTTGGCGCCAAGGTTTTGTGGAGCCTATTCGCCCTCCAGCACGACCACTCCATATTTATGCTCAGCAAGTGATGGCGTTGACACTACAGGAACAGACACTGATTCAGCCTGATATAGAACGTTGGATTGGAAATATGTCCGGATTCAAAGTCATTGAGCCTGAAACAAGGTCCGCTGTCGTTACCGAAATGCTCAGTAGGGAAATATTGCACCAGGATGGAGGCATCCTGGGAATTGGAAGGTCTGGGGAGAGGAGCTTTAGTGCCAAGAATTTTATGGAGTTGTTCTCTGTCTTTACGTCACCTCCGATGTTTAAAATATTTTGGGGGAAACAGGAGATCGGTGAGGTCCACGAAATAACCTTTGCAGTTAGAGATGAAGGACCATCAATCCTCATTCTGGCAGGCCGTTCGTGGCAGACGACCTACATTGACTGGCCTCGTAAGAAAGCATTCGTTGAACCGGCGGACTCTGTGGGTCGATCTCGATGGTTAAGTGATGCTCAGCCCATGAGTTACGACTTGTGTCGCAGTATTGCTGACTCTCTAACATCCTCAGATGTTCCTAGTGGTTTATCTGCACGAGGTAAGATGCTGTTGGAAGAGCTTCGTGAATCGTACGGCTTTCTGGAGTTAGGTAAAACGGCCCTCATACTTGATGACGACGGTAATGCAAAATGGTGGAATTTTGCAGGAAAGTTGGTCAACTCTGCGGTCAAAGCCAAGTTAGATGGCGTGGCAGGGCGAGTAATGGCCGAAAATGAATGCGTAATCTTGTATAACGTTTTTGAGCCCTATAAATTGGGCAAGGAGCTACGTCGACTACTCAATGATGATGCTTATATTCCAATTGTAGATTTGGACGAGGGTTTCGTAAGTGAACTGAAGTTCTCTGAGTGCCTTTCGCAAAAACTGTCAGATCAAGTCCTGTCAGCTAGATACGACGCCTCCGCTGATTGGACTCGTATTAGAGGACTAGAGCTTGCAGTGATTCATTTTCGAAGTGATGAGTTGTAATGGATGTTGTAGCTCTATTTTCAAAAAATGGAGTCTGGATTTGTACCCATACTCCATTCACACGTTAGTAACCAGTGAACTCTTCAATCCAGCTGCCTCTGGATGTAGTCACTTCTACGGCTCTGACGTCGCATTCGTCTGCACGTACACCGAAGCGTCTGGCTTCTCCATAGCCGAGTATAACTGGCAATTCTTTCGTATTGACCTCACAATTACCCCTATTCACGACAACCTCTTCTAATTCGACTTCGTCAGCCTTTGCGGTAATTAGAATCATCTCATACGGAGTTCCAAAGATTGGATCAGCTCCCATTGA
>CEPQ01054173.1_pt1 | contig 18541 bp, 23 predicted proteins | sample 530411 | NCBI WGS metagenome assembly CEPQ01 (sample SAMEA2620039, study PRJEB7988) | marine metagenome | isolation source: saline water (ENVO:00002010), including
AACCGGCGTTCTTGTTTCTGTCTTTCCCGAGATTCCGTGAAGAACCTGATGTTTTCCACCTCGGATGAAAGTACCCGATCCTGAGCAACTGAGAATATGCGGGGTTTACGCGATGTGTCGTTGCTGTTCTTCAGGCCCACAACCACCACATGAACAGCGGCCTTGTTCTTGGCATTATTGCTCCATGTGAAGGTCTGGTAGCAAAAGTCGATCGAAATGCCCAGATCGAAAATTGGCGGCCAGAGCAAGGAAGTCTGGTCGCCCTGGCAGATGGAGTTTGTGGATACCAATGCAAATTTTGCGGTGTTGCCGGCTATGTATTGGACACTCTTCCAGAACCATGCCGATACCAGATCGAGGTAACCGATTGATTTGAAACCAGCGAAAACGTGTTTCATGTCGGCTGATTGTTCAGCACTTCGCTCTGTCGTACCCAGAAAGGGCGGGTTACCGCAGATATAAACCTCATAGGGATTGCCGTTGGCATCAGCCGGAGGACAAACATCTTTCCAATCCAGCCGTAGCGCATTGCCGCACACGATGTTGCCTGAGTCGCGCAGCGGCAGCGCAGCCTCTGCATAGCCAAACTTGGCCTTGAACACCATGTTCATCTGATGTTCGGCCAGCCACAGCGACAGAACGGCCACTTCATGGGCGAAATCGTCGATCTCGATGCCGAAGAACTGAGAGAGCCGAATACCGGAGTAGTACATCTCAGCCTGGCCGGAAACGGCATTCAGGGCGTCGATAACCTCCATCTCCAACTTGCGCAGCTCTTTGTACGCAATGATCAAGAAATTGCCTGAGCCGCACGATGGATCGAAAATACGGTGGCTCTGAAGGCGAACGAGCAGTGCCTTGAGTTTGTTCTCGTTTTTGCGTGATTTCTCCAGCTCGGAGTAGAGCTTGTCGAGAAACAGCGGCTGGATCACCTTCATGATGTTCGATACGGAGGTATAGTGCTGCCCCAAGTTGCCGCGCTGCTCCTCATCAATGACCGCTTGGAACATCGAGCCGAAGATGTCCGGGTTGATCTCGGACCAGTTCAGAGAGCCGCAGTCCAGTAGGATACGACGTGCTTTGCGCCCAAACGCAGGGATAGGCTCATCATCACAGAACAGACCACCGTTCACATACGGGAACGCCTGGAGGTGCGCTGGCATCGCTTTGCGCTTGGGATCGTCTTGTTCCAGGTTCAGGACGGTAAACAGGTCCGTGAAGAACTGGTCAACGTCAGTGCCGTCATCCTGTGTCGTGGACTGAATGGCTGAGGTCATCTGACCCGCTTCAAAGATACCGGTATCCTCGGCATAGAAGCAGAACAACAGGCGGGTCAGAAAGACATTCAGCGCATGGATGTCTTCCGGCTTCGAGAGGTCGTTGCGCTCGCGGATCAGATCGAACAGTTGGCCCATCTTCTCCGAGGCCTTAACGTCTGCCGGGTGCTCCGAATACATGATCGCCTTTTCATAGCCGGCTAGCGGTAGGAAAAAGGCATACTGCTTGTCGAGCACAGACAAAGACGTATCCAGGCGCTCTTCAGCTTTGGTGTCATAGGCCACCAGATCATTGAAGTCGGTTACGATCACAAAGCGGATATCATTCCGTGCGATCACATCCTGGGCCTTGAGCGCGTCCAGCTCAGCATCCAGGTCAGTCCCGGCAGGCGTTGTCCTGAAGTAGAGCTTCTTTTTGAGGCCGATATCGTCACCCTCGCCCACGTTGCGGTTGTCGCCGCCCTTTCGTAGCCGGGTGATCGTGCTTTTCGGGAAGCCGTAGGCATCGAGGAAAGAGTAAATGAACTCGTCGGGATTGAGGTTGGAACACACCTGTTCCAGTGATTCGATAATTCGTGCCTGACTGATGGCCATGTATTAGCTCCTTGTGCCGATCATTCGTCGTACCTTCGACTTGTGTGAACTCTGAATGGCTTAGGTTACCCAGAGAATACACACACTTAGTTCCGGTTTATGAAGATAATAGTACGACACTCCTGCACATTCAATTCCGGTTTTTATGAATGCTGACACTTTTTGATCTTGGGAGCGTTACACACTAGATTCCGGATACCCTTTTTTTCTAGGGCCGTACTCGCAAGACTTGGCTTCACATCTTAGGTAATGAGAATTGCTCGCTGGCATCTCGGATTCATGAACTGCGAATGGGGGCCGCTACTCCAGACTGATACACGGTGGCTTACGCACCACACTACGGCCCATACCACGTTTCGCATGATGTTTTACTGCTTTTAATATGCATTTTCGGCGGTTTATACGCCGTTTTTGTGCTGTCCGATACGGATAATGGAGGCTGACGCAGCATGCTGCTCACATAACAAAAATTTGCATTCGGGCAGGTGACACCTTCCCTCATAGCAGAAACTGGCAGGGAACTAACTAATGAGGAATTACCTATGCAATACCTGTTTGCAGGGCTGATCTACAGCTTGATTGGGGCAGTCGTCTGGGCGACGATACAGTACGACCTGAGTTTGGGGGAGCACGGCTTCCGATTCCTGGCTGGCTCAGGTTTGGGTATGGCCATGGTGCTGGGCTATTGGTGGTTGACCTGTCCCACGTATGAAGCCCGGCCTGTCGGATTCACTCCGTTTGGAGCATGGCCGTTTTTTGCGGTGTTTGTAGTGTCTGGCGCCATGCTGCTTACACCTGCTGAGTCGATCTATGCCAGTGAGGGGTACTACTGGTGGAGCCAACATTGGGTACGGTTTGTCGCTGCTCTCGTAGTACTGATCGGCGGTTACGCGGCCAACATTTGGATTGATCGCAGCCCTCGCCTTATCGTGATCTGAGCTGGAAATAAATTATTCACCGCACTGTGCCGGCATTGACCGGCACCTACCACCAAGAGGTTTTGAAATGGACGTGTGTGTTTCACAGCTTAGTCCTGGTGACCAACTAGAAGTGTGGCCCATGGGGGTGGGCACCCCAAGCGTTGCAGAGGTCTTGGATATAGCAGAAGGAGAGCGGTTTCGTACTCTGGTAGTGTGCCTTGACGGCAACGAGGTTGAGATCCATGTTCCGCACTCAAACACCGTCAAGCTAATTTGCTAGCCCAACTACAGCATGTCCACAGCACCGCACGATGCCCTCGCCTCATTGTGCCTATCCAAGCCCTTAAACTCAGTATGGCGTGGACTAAGGTTCACCTACCAGCATAGGAATTGAATCTGTTCTGACCTGGGTTTGTGTGTAGTTGACGGGGGGGTATTCACAGTGGTGCCTGAAGTACCACCAGAGCAATTGACCCTCAGCGGTCCTGAGATCTGGGCCGTAGCGCCTATAGGGAGCCACAGTAATCCTGATTGATCCATAGGACTCCAGAATATGCTGGTACTTCACCCTGTTTGCGACTGAGGTTGCGTGCAGTTTTGCATGCGGCAGATAGCGTTGCCTGAATGACCCGCCCGTCATACCGATATAGACCACATCGCTCACGCCCTTCAAGCGAGGCATCGGTGTCTCGGTTCGTAGGGCGTACACAATGTCCCGATCGCGGCCTGCTGACTCCTGACCGTAGGCCTTCTTGAACGCGTCCACATCTACTGTGTGGATCTGCTGTGGCAGAACCTGAAAGGAATCAAGCTCAGTGTAAAATTCATCACACGTAATCAGCACAGGCCACCCCATCAGAAGACTTCAGCAACGAAAAACTGATCAGGGGTCTCAAACAGCCCTACAACCAATTCGCGCCCTTGCCTTGCAGCATCGTAGGCTGCCATAGGGTCGTCAAATCGCTTTGCCTGGCCGGGTGATTTGCACCACAACCTGTTGATGGTGTCGGCCGACTCATTCATCTCTAACAGGAAAATCATCCGACATCAGGGATGTGTACGACGTAGCCAAGAAATGGTGATCCCGCTGGATTACCAAACTCTGCCCTGATGTCATCGAGAGAACGCTGCTCCAGCCCCTGAAGCGCCTTTTGGCGCCTGCGCTTTGCCTGCTCGATCCGCTCTTCTTTACTTCCACGCTTGCGTGCTTGCCCCATGATCTCCTGCCTCCCTGATTCCCCATTCTTGGACTTGGCCTATTGGCAGTTTCCTGTTGCTTACACCACCGAATCTGCAGCTAGCAAAACGGCGTTGTCTTGGCGTTAAGGCTGTCCAAATGGCACTGGACAAGCTTATCTCTTAGCGCTGATTGCTGCAGCGAGTTCTAGCAGCCACTTTGAAGCATGGCGTTGACTTGGTTTTCAAGCTCAGCTCAACTGACACACCCCAATCGCTTGCATACTGTCGCTATCAGCCTGGGTGTTGCGGTCAGGAACTTCGCAGCACCTATAGCACCTATAGGACCTATAGGACCTGCCCTGGAGAACCAGACATGCGATTCAAGCCTTATCTGCACCGCCCCGCGAAACTCGAATTTAACAGCCGCAAGGAGTCACTTTTTGAGCGCAAGCTACAGCGTGAAGCGAACGCACTTCCTCTGTTCAGTGATCAGATTCGCGAGCAGCAGCACGATTGGGAGTCAGAGAAGCGTATGCGGCAGTCGAAGAGTGACGCCATCATTGTGGCTTGGCGTGCCAGGGAAGCCGCGCTTTGGCGCAAGGCTCGCAAGATGTATTTCTCGCTGACGGAGGATCTGCGCACCCAGTGTAAGCAGGACTGGGAGACTATTTTCCGGGGCGCGTGGACGAACACAAACCTCATCTACGTGGTTGAGAAATACAACGGTATTGGCGACCAACGCCAGGCCCACTTTGCCGCGGAAAAGCGGGCTATGGACCTGCGCATTCAAGACCACCTCTCTCGACAATCCGCACTGCTTTAACCCGGGCTGCTAGCCTGTGCCTGAACCCCACTCTTATGGGGTCAGTCAGCTACGGGCTTCGCTCCCCCGGTCTCCAGTATGCAGAAATGCTCAGTCACCGCAGGTGACACGCCGAACCGGCTCGCATACTTACTCAAGCAACTACGAGGCACTACCGCCTGAGCATCGTTTAACAGAAGTAGCGTTCACCATGTCAAAACCAACTCCGCTCGAAAAACTAGCCCAGTAAGGCACTGGCCTCCCCAGCCAGATCAAAGAGGGTGATGTGGTCTTCTATCAGCCTGACCCCGGCAAGCATGGCCCGATCGAGGTGATCAAGGCCGGGCCTCTCACTGTGGGGGTTCGCCACCGCTCAAGACATGGAATGGAAATTCTGCAGTCGGGATCTCATAACGGCTGAGCGGATCGCGGCGGATATCGCATTGTTGGTTAAAGAGACCACCGCGCATTTGTATTGGGAGGAGAAGATTGCTTCACGCCTCACCGCTCTTGCAGGCATGGCGAAACTGGCCTTTCAGACAGCCTGAGACGAACGGAAGAGGGAGAAAATGCCAGTGCCGGATCTCGTGCCAACCGGCACAGCTAAGCAGCAGGTTCTGGACATCGCAGACAGCAGGGTTGCCGGGGCCTAAGGTAAAATCTCGAGAATATGGATGACATACCCTCCAATCGCGTTTATCGGCTTCAAGTCGGCCCTGAATCGGATAGTTGATGGCCCTTGAATGATAGCCAGAGCCCTGAAACCGCCATCTCCGCATCCAACTCAAAGATGCCATAGGGTGTGCATTCGATTCCGTTCCCCATCGGACCACCCTGATTCCCCAGAACCGTGACCTTGGTAACGTCCTGCCCGTTTGCTTTAAACGTGTAGGCGCCGACAACCTCAGCTGTCATTTCGATCTGCACAATCCGTCCCCGTATAGTCGATTTTCCCACCCGCCAGCCTGTGACACCCCAGCGCCTCCAATACCATGATGACCATAACTCAAGCGCACTCTATGACCCCAGGTGATTGATACTATGAGCGAGTCCAGCCGCATCAACGCAATGCTGCGAAGCCCGAAAGCCATGCTTCATTTCAAGCTGACAGGAGAGCTACCGTCCCTGCCGCCAAGGGAGAAGCCGAGCCCCCTCGCCGCTCTCCTGCTGAGCCTTTCTCCGCGTGAACTGATGATGTTGCGCAACCTGAGGGTTGGGCCAGAACTCGGCTACCAAGGGCTGCGCACCTTTGCTAATGGCGCCCAGGCCTTGAACTGGGTCTACCCTAAGCACGCCCCAAACCACACTCCAGCTGACTCATGGCGCAACCGGCGCTTTGAGAAAAGACCCAACGCCTTATCGCTAGAACAGCTTTTAGCTCACTGTTCGCCGCAGCCCTCATTGGCTCAGTTCCGTAATCGATAACCTCAGCTCCAAGGCTTGGGAGTGGGTGTGGCTGCGTCTGCCCTCCCAATATCTTCGAATCAATTTCATTACCCGGTTCTGACACACCTCAGACGACCTGACACTGATCACGTAGCAAATCAATACAACGTGAAAAGGTGAACACTATGTCTGCTGAAGGTCGAGCTAAAGCACTGCAATCGGCACTCGCTGTAATTGAGCGAGCGCACGGCAAGGGCACTGTCATCCGAATGGGTGACCGGGTAAATCAAGCCATCCCGGTGTATAGCACTGGTTCTCTGGGTTTGGATGCCGCACTTGGTGTCGGGGGCCTGCCGCGCGGGCGGGTCGTGGAAATCTTCGGCCCTGAATCCTCGGGTAAAACCACCCTCACCCTGTCCGTCATCGCCCAGGCACAAAAGAATGGTGCTACCTGCGCCTTCATTGACGCTGAGCATGCACTGGATGTGTCCTACGCAGCGGCGTTGGGCGTCTGCGTTGACGATCTGCTGGTTTCGCAGCCCGACACAGGCGAACAAGCGTTGGACGTCGCTGAGAAGCTGATCAGCAGCCGTGCGGTGGATGTGGTCATCGTCGACTCAGTAGCAGCTCTGGTACCCAAGGCTGAAATCGAAGGCGAGATGGGTCAGAGTCACGTCGGTCTTCAAGCGCGGCTGATGTCACAGGCTCTTCGGAAGCTGACCGCTTCAATCAAGGAGAGCAATACTCTGGTAGTCTTTATTAACCAGATCCGCATGAAGATCGGCGTCATGTTCGGCAATCCCGAGACGACCACTGGCGGCAACGCCCTCAAGTTCTATTCTTCTGTCCGGCTCGACATTCGCCGTATCAAATCGATCAAAGAAGGTGACGAGGATGTTGGCAACAGCACGCGCGTCAAGGTGGTCAAAAATAAAGTTTCGCCCCCATTCCGCGTGACGGAATTCGACATAATGTTCGGTCGCGGGATTAACTCGCAGGGCGAGCTGCTGGACCTGGCCGTGAAGCACGGCATGATAGAGAAAGCGGGAGCTTGGTATAGCTACGAAGGTACCCGTTTGGGCCAGGGTCGCGCGAACACATGCAAGTACCTGGAGGACAACGCAGAGTTCGCCGCTGAGCTTGAGACCAAGGTTCGCGCCACCTTTGCGATTCAATCCCCAGCCGAGCCCGTAGTCACGCTTCCTACGGACACATCCGACGAGCTTGAGGACGTTCCAGCCTGACCTCAATACCAGGCCAGAGAGCGGGCGTTCGCCCGTTCTCTGGTAGGCATCGCAAGACTCTTCTCCTCAGCAAACCCCATCCTGACACCCCTTGATCAGTCATATTCTTTGATTATCACTTCTCGATCACAGGGGTATTTTGATGTTCGACTTTCCGTATACCGCGGCCGTGACCGCCGCCAAGCTCCCAAAGCTCGTGGTTGCTATGCTCGAGATGCACTTTGGCGTCAGCTTCAAGATCATGGCCAAGCGTCAGCAGGGCAATTGGCTCTTTCTAGCCCTAATTAACACGGGCGATAGCAATGACCACAGTGGTCTGTATGTTGTCAATTCCAGCGGCGCAGGATCGAAAGACAAATCCCTGCAATTCAAGGTATTTCGAGAAGATGAATGCCCCCGCCCTGGCGCAATGTGCCCTCAGGAGTTATTGGATGCAACTTCTAGGTTTCGCGCTGAGTCGGCGTTCGCGCTGGTAAGCCGGACCTACAATGAGTCCATGGCGACGTTGGCGGAGGGGTCATTCGACTCTGTTTACCTGTGTCATGGTGACGGGTACCAACACCCACACATGGACATAAAGATTGTCGCTTGGAAGAAAAGAGAGGTCGTGCCTTTGGACCGTCTCAGAGTCGTTGCTCTGGACTCGGCAGGCGAAGGTTATGATCTCGATCTTGATAGTGCCAGTATGGCCCAGCACGGCTTCAGCATACTTGATCCAAGAGCCTACGCCCCTGTGTTCGAAGCCAAGGGCGCCGGCGAACTGGTCATCCTCGGCCAGATGGTTTTCCAGTCCACAGGTTCGGGCCTGCAGGTCGTTGGTACGGAGCCAACGCCTAGCCAGCTGAAGACATTTCGGCGCGATCGAATGGCCTCAAGGCACAAAGTCGCCACCGAAAATGCAGTCCCAACATTGCTCTTCCTTTGATGAATCGCATTCATCGAATGAGGAAGCCCCAGACCGTCGGGCAGATGGCTATCGCTGAAAGAAACGCAGTGCTCAGTCTCGCCGCCCGGAGCTGGTCTACAGGCCTTTTCTCGGCCCTGGAAAGGTCTTTCATAGGCTTCTGACACCCTCATCCAACCCCAAAGATGACTCCAAAATAAACAGGAGTCTGTCTCATGGGTGAACACCAGCCAATCACAATCAACGACGTCATTCCCCAGGGCCAGGGCGTTACAAATTACTCGCTGATTGAAAGCCTCTGCAATCAGTATTCCGGCGAGCTAAGCAAGATACAGAAGGTTTGCGATGTTTTCGACGACCCGGATATTCGTAGCGCCATCTTCTACTTTTCTGAAGCCCAGCGACGGGATGGTCACGTTCCGGCATCGTTCGGAGCAGGCTCTTTCCGCTATGAAGGTGCACGAAATGTCCTCAAATCATCCTACTGGCGCAAAGCACTCGATCTGACGGACGTTCTCGAAATCATGCCGGCGAAGCGCGTTCAAGAACTAACCGAACAGATAAACTCCGACGACTGTCCCGACTTCGATCTTGAGACTGTCCGCAGCACCATCAGCGGCCTGATGACTGATCGCAGCAAGTACTTTGCCGAGCGTGTTGACGGGATTTTTCAGTCGCTTTCAAGGAGCCATGTAACCAACTCTCCAATGGGGTTTCGAGCCCGAATGATCTTATCCGGCATGTTCTGCCAATTCGGATATGTCGAAACCAGGGCCGATGTCATATCTGATCTTCGGTGCGTGATAGCCAAGATGAGCAACAGGGGTGAGCCGTCCCGATACTTGACGCGAGAGGCGCTGGCACATGCCTACAAGTACCACCGTGGGCAGTGGCGGGAACTCGATGGAGGCGCTATCCGTATTCGTTGCTACAAGGTAGGCACCGTTCACGTTGAGATCCACCCCGAGTTCGCCTGGCGGCTTAATGAAGTGCTGGCGCTCCTGTACCCAGCAGCGATACCTGAGAAGTTTCGTACGCCAACCAAGCAGCAGAAGAAGCAGCGGGAATACACATTGATGGAGAACCGTCTTCCCTTCGCAGTCCTGAATCTACTGTCTGATATCCGGCCGTATCGTCGGGACAACGTGTGGTCAATCCATATTCAGTCGCTTTCTAGCACTGACAAACACGTCTTGAAAGCCACAGCGGATGTTCTGAAGACCGTCGGTGGCGTTTGTGTGGGTGGTACAACCCACTTCCGCTTTGACTACAACCCCGTTGGGGTAATCCGGGAGATCGTCGACTCTGGGGCAATATTGGATATCTACTCCCACCAGTTCTACCCCACCCCGGAGCGCCTGTCAGAGGTCGCGGCTGAGCTTCTTGGCGTGGAGATTGGTGATGTGTGCTACGAGCCTAGCGCGGGCCAGGGAGCGTTGGCGGAGCACCTTCCCAAAGAGACGACAACCTGTATCGAGGTCAACAGCCTCCAATGCGAGATCCTGCGCAACAAAGGGTTCGAGGTTGTCAATGCTGACTTCCTGTCGTGGGCAAAAAACGACACCCCCAAGGCAGACAAGATATTGATGAATCCTCCATTTTCCCAAGGTCGTGCTGTTGCTCATTTGGAAGCGGCCGGGAAGCTGCTCAAGCGCGGCGGCAGACTGGTTGCGATCCTGCCAAGTTCGATGATGGGTAAGGACCACTTAGAAGGGTTTTCGTTGAGCTGGCACGGGCCATTCAAGAACGAATTTGACGGTACTGGGGTTTCGGTCGCAGTTCTAGTTGCCGACCGCTCAGAGTAACATCCGTGCGCTTGCCAGTATTCATCCAGCGCCATAAATCGATACCAAGCAGTCCGGTGGTGACACGCTTGGTTCAGATCGATCATGAACTCGCGCTAAAGACATTACGTTGATAGCCAATCTCACACCATACTATGGAAGGAACGAAAGATATGCTTATTCTCACCCGTCGTGTAGGCGAAACACTGGTTATTGGCGATGACACCAAGATCACCGTGCTGGGCGTGAAGGGTAACCAGATCCGCATCGGCATATGTGCGCCTGAGACCGTGTCGGTTCATCGTGAAGAGATTTACAACCGCATCCAAAAGGAGAAGGCTGAAGAAAAGGCATAAGTCACCAGCTGAGTCTTCTCCTACGCCGGGCCGTCACCATTGGCGGACCCGGCCAACGTCGATATGAATGAACCCCCTGCCAGTATAAAACCCTACCCCACCAACCCCTATCTGCCTCGCCAGCAACCCCAGGTCCTGGGTGCTGAGGCCGCTGATCCTGATGTCTGCAGCTGTCCCCTTTGTGTGCTCTGAATTACGCACGGCGCCCGCCACCGTTGCATTGTAGGCCGGCGTTCGATACCCGCTCATGATCGTAATGACGTAGGGTTTTCGGTTGATGCGACACCAGGATTGGATTAGGTACAGAAGATCGATCAGGCGCTTGTCCATCTGGACCATTCTGTTACTAGCCACATCACGTAATAGATGGCATGCGGCTGCGTATCCTCTACTGTCAAACCCTTTACCGTACTCAAAGTACTTGAAGGCCCCCTTCTCGCCTGTAGCCTCTCTCTCTAGGCTCAACCAACGATCACGGTTCAGCAAAACCTGGCGCCAATCACGCCCTGGAGTGACCCTGGGTGTTGCCGGCAGTCTTGCAACACTGGCAATGGATATTGGCGATATCGCTGTCACAAGTAGGCCGGTGGCAACCTGCCCGAGGAACTTACGTCTCGACGGATTCATATGGGAAGCTTCAGGCATAACCGACTCATTGGGGATGTTCGGTTATGAATTCTATAGATCGGACCTGGCAAACCAACCGAATGGGGGGGCAAAAACGGTGGATGAGAGTTGATCTGCAGCCAAAATCAGCAGCGTTTTCGAGTGTAATTCTGTCTATCCGGTTGCTGCCTGCATATCTGAGTGCTAAAAAAGAGATGTTCTATCTCGCAGTCTTCACCTGACTGACGAAACTGTGAATCACGCATCTGGACTTCTGATGTGTATCCACAGGCTCAACTGCGATCCCAGCCATTCTGGTTCGTGTTTGAGTAGATACTGATGGTCAATCAAATCAATACTACTGAGTAGTATTTCAAAACCTGCTCCTGTGAAGGCAAGCTGTTTCAATTTGCCTATTGCTTGGTGACTTTGTCTTAGTACACGCGAGTCACTGATAGCTCCCTCTATCACACCTCTGGGTCGTGGTTACCGGCATCAGGAGCCCAATGAGACTACCTCTTGAATAATCACCGTCATTGGTGAATCCCGCAGTTTGCACGTATCCGGCTCGAAGGTCTGATACCTGCAGGTTAGGGATACAAATCAGCGTCAGATGCTATCTGCTCGCTACAGAATCCCTTGTCATGTCGAGCTGCGTTCCGCGCCGATCGATGACTAGGATCTAACTTCTACCGTGGGCGCCAACTCAATGGCGTGATCTCACTGTAGATGTCAACCGATAATCCGTTACTTCACCGCCCGAAAGCTCAGCTTCGGGCTTGACCCTCCTCTTTGGTCTGCAATCAGGCCAAAGGGCTTGGCGTGCAGGCTTAACCCCTGCTCTATCGCCAAGCCCAGAGCACTTGGCGTATTCCTTAACTATGCCTTTGCTCTAAGGTCGGAGTCGCAAAATGAACGTCAAATTGGTTGCAGTGTATGCGTTTGCCCTTGCAGGCATGGCATTCGGCTCAAACGAGGTCGCCCTTGTGATTGAGAGGATGCAGGCGCAAGTGATGGCTGACAAATACTGTTCTGGTGTCCACCTGAACGAACAATTGTGCCAACGCTCTCGCTTTATCGCGCAACAAAACTAAACCGGGCTCTGCCCGATCCCCCTGCTGCGGGCATGTTTTCCCGCAAAGGGGAGGCATGCCTTCAAGCTTTCTAGAAGGAACTATCTCATGCCTATAACACTGCTGAACGATGCCCAATATGTTGCCAATCAAGGCCTGTGCTGCCCCTCCTGTCATTGCACTGACATCGAGGGTGGCTCCGTTAACATTTCGGGCGTAACTGCAGAACAAAACGTTGGATGCAATAACTGCAACGCCGAGTGGACGGACACGTATCGTCTGCAGGGTTTTACGAATTTTGTATCCGAATAATCGTTTCAAATGCTGTTCCTGGCCGGCCTGATTTAACTCAGGCCTCAGGCTTGCGATGGGTTAGCTGACACAACCCGCCAAGCCTTGAGCTCTTGGCGGGTCTTCTTTTCTCGCCTGCGCTCACAGGTTGGAGCTTTTTAATGAAACGATCCACACACTTGAAACTGAACCTGTTTCTGTCACGACATCCCCTTGTCCTATCTTCGGCATCTGCAGCTCGCGAAAGCCGAGCGCGGCCATCTAGCCAGGGGGTGCGTCAATGAAACCGACTTCATTCCGTTCCGCTTATGCTGAGCGGGCAGATGCCTTTGAGAAGGGATTTGCTCGCAAGGCTGCAGAGAAGGCGAATGTCGACTTTGTCCGGTACTGCGACGAGATTATTGCCGATCTGCGCAATGAGCAGAGATGCCTCGATCTCATGTTTAGGCACTTCGATAAGGTAGGTTTAGGAGCGGTGTTCGGCCACAAGTCCAGCAAGCAGTGGGCCCTGATACTGCAGGATGCTAGTCATCCAGGTCAGTTCAGGTATCAGCTTTTTGGAATCCATGGCTGGATCACACACTTCACGTGCACCACCCCGGAGGAGGTGATATATGAAGCTTGCGAAGCAGGGTGTTGCTTCCCTGTAGACGCAGCCATTCTCGATGCCCTGGCTACCACCAGAGACTGGAGGTGGGGTATGGAACGGCTTGATGTGATCACGCGCATGAACAACGGCCAGCTCTCACACGAGGCGGCCCATGAGTGTTTCATGAGCTTAGAAGCGAAATACTCACTGGTAGCTTGATTGACCATAGGCAGTAACAGGCGCCTCCTCATTCATTTGAGGGGGCGCTTTTTTATTGGCACACCTAGTCGTGGATCTGGGCTGAGCATTGAGCCCGAGGCTCCTGACACACCGTCTTGCATAGCAAGATAGCCTCCTTCATTGTTCAGGAGACAACTATGTCAGCCCCTACAAATAACCCCACCTTTGATGCTCTACCAGTTCAATTCAGCCTGAATATCCCCGCAGAGAGCATCCCCGCTGGACACATTTTGATGAATGCCCCCCGTCCGCTTTTTGGGAAACAGGTAGGCCTCGACAGCCTCAACCACGGCCGTTACTACGCCCTACTTGAGATCAGCAACGATGAAAGCACGGGCCACATGATGCGTAACTCCCTCCTCGACGCGCGCATAGTGGTCCCTGTAAAAAAAGCGGACCTGGTTAACCTCGCACTACTCGATCACCGATATGCAGACCAATACCGGGAGTTGGAAACGTCCGACCTTTTCGCAGAGCTTTCGCACCTGATCAACAAGCTGCAGGGCATCTCCTACGAACGAGCTAAACAAATGCTTGAGCGTACAAGACAGCAAGCCCCGGCATAGGAGTTTTTACCCCCCAATTGGGCGGTTTCTCGAATTCCGATGTGGTTTACTTTTGCGAAATGACAGGAGCAGTAGATGGGACAATCTCTTAGCAAGACGATGATCATTGGCAACATGGGAGCAGATCCTGAAATCCGCTATACCGGCGGGGGGACTGCTGTGGCAAGGCTCTCAGTTGCTACTTCTGAATCGTGGAAAGACAAGGCAACCGGTCAGCCGGTCGAACGAACAGAATGGCACCGTGTCGTAGTGTTTGGGGGCTTAGCTGAAATTGTCGGAAAGTTCGGCTCGAAGGGTTCAAAGGTTTACGTGGAAGGGCGCAACCAGACCCGAGACTGGGTGAAGGATGGTCAGAAGCGAAATGTTACTGAGATCATTGTCGATCAGCGTGGCGGGCAGATCCAATTCTTGGACCCACGGCCTGTGGCCGCACAACAGAACAGCGAACCTCCAGCCTCGCAACCTTCAGCGCAATCCCATCCAGCTTCAGCTGGGATGCCAGACTACCCGGCATTCGGTGACGACGACATACCGTTCTCGCCCCTACCTGGATTGTATTGCATATAGGCTTGCAGCTTTTTGTAACCATCCGGTGTGGAGCCTTCGTTTTTTCAGTAGGCTCCGTATCAACAATAACACCGGGTGAGCGTTAATAGGAGACAGTTTTGCGGAAGTGTGCGACTGACAATAACAATCACGTCACCCACGATTCAGAACCTAGGCCGTTCACAGGAACAACAATATCTGTGGCCTTTTCTGGACAACCTCTTCAGCACGCTCAGGCGTTCACACCCATTGGGCCGTGGAAGACTCGTGAAGCATTTGATATGCGACGCATCCGCACCCTGTACAACGCTGAGGGCGTGATTGTTGCGTATCGTCCAGTGATCCAACAGGGTTACGGCGAAACACGTCACTCCTACAGCACAGTGTTCCGCATAAATCTTGCGGTCGGTCCAGAGGCTACACTCAAGCAGGCAATGCGCTGGCGTGATGCTAAGGAGATCGAGCTCGGCATTGTCGCCGGTGCACGAAGCAAGAATAGTTCACATCGGTACCTCACTGGCTTGTCTCTGATCGTCACTAAGTCTCGACCATACCGCGCAGCTTGGACATCCTCAGAAGATGTTAACGGGAAGCGAGTTCGCGTATACATCGGACGCCGTGGCTACCAAGAAGCCTACGAACTAGCTGTACGTAAGCTTGCGAAACTGCGGGGTGTTGCTCTAACACTGCCGATACCGCCTGCCCCTTACCCACAAAGTGATCAGTACGAGCGTCTAATTGAGATGAATATCAAGGACCTGCCTGATCGTCGCAAGACACCCCGCAACTAAATCCGGTCACGACTAGGTCGTTGCCTACCAATTGAAGGTGCCGCCTTGCTCACAAGGTTCATGATGGCTCTGGCCGCTTATGTAATTTCTACATCCTGTCTTGCGGATGCATCTAGGATTGAAATTCTTAACCACCAATACTCCGACGGTAGGTCAGCCCCCGCCGAGATATACATATCCGGCGAAATGACCCAGGCGCTTCCTGGAGAGTTTCTTGCCTTGTTGCGGCGACATTCTGTGACTAAAGGTACCGTTTATTTTGATAGCGACGGTGGTGATGTCATGGCTGGCATGGAGCTAGGTGACATTATCCGCAAAGCGGGCTTTAACACGTCTGTTGGACGAATCGGCAATGGTTACGGCCAGGCTGGGATTGGAAGGTGTCAAAGCTCGTGTGTTCTGAGCTTTCTGGGGGGGTATTTTCGATTTGCACCTCCAGGCACTGTCTTAGGGATACACCGATTTTATAAGCAAACATCTGGTGAACTTGACCTGGATGTAGGCCAGGTCCTTTCAGCAGCAATAACCAGCTACCTCATCCGGATGGGTGCTGATCCAGCACTGTTTGAGCGGATGGTTCAGGTCGGCCGCGGGCGGATGCAGCAGCTGGCGCTTGATGATGCCGCTGCGCTGAACTTGATCAATGACGGGGTACTTCCTGCTACTTGGACTATCGAGGGCAAGGGAGGCAAGGTCTATCTGCGCGGTGAACAAGAGGCCTGGATCGGAACAGGTAAAATCCTACTGCATTGCGGCCGGGGGGGTATCATGGAACTCACTGCCCTGTACGATGCCGGCGAAAATACGCCTGTGATCGCCAGATCCGCTCGAGACTATAGCGTCAGGATCGACCGACGATTTGTTAGCCTTAATACCCATGACATGGTTTCACCTCTTAGCGTGCAGAATGGGTACCTGGTGGCCACCTTCCGCGTACCTCCGCCCCTGGCTCAGACACTCGCTAACGCAAGTCAAATCGGGTTCGGATTTCACCCTGATTCAGCCACAACCTTCTACGGCTTCTTAGTTAGCGCATCACACGACCGTGAAACAATTCAGTCGTTTATAGCTCACTGTCTTAATCGCTAACACCAGTTTTTCCATACTGTTCGGTTGCGCCGGCACCTTGATTTGCCATGATGGTCAAATTAAGAGCCGGAGCAAATGTTTTGCATAGATACCCCCTGTCGATCGCACTCATCAGCCTGTTCATCGCTGGGTGCACTACTCCAAGCCACGATGCCGGCAATGACAATCCGTTCGATGAGCACCGCACATCATCGGCCCGGGTGCCACAGCATCAGGTACCCCCATCCCCTCCTCGCTACTCACCGACACCAACGTTAGAAGCGTCAGCCGATCTCCTGGCAACTGATTCTCGGCCCGCTGTTGTCATCCCACTACAAGACACAATGAGCTCTGAGCAAGCCATTGTCTCTTCGTCTATCAATCAACATGAGAACGAACGCCACCCTACTCCCCCTTCCGACCAGGCCTTTAATGAAGCAATGGCTTACGGGGCAATTGGGGATTCCGCAGCTATGATAGGGCTGCTAGAGCAGGCAGCTCGACGGGGTAGCGCTGATGCCCATTACCAGTTGGCCCGAATTTACCAAGAGGGGAAGCTGCTACCGGCTGACATTACCCAGAGCATTACTCATCTAAACCTCGGCATGAACATGGGGCATGCCGAGTCGATCAGGGTTTTAGGGTGGTTGTATCTGACCGGAAATGGAGTGCCTGAATCGCGGGCCTACGGCCGTAAGCTATTGGAAAAGGCTGCTGAATCCAGCACAAGAGCAATGCGCGAATACGGCTTAGCCTTGGCTAACCAGCGGGCGCCCCACTTAGATGATCCAGACCTGGGTAAATACTATCTGCAGGAAGCAGCTAAGCTAGGCGATCATGGCGCACAACAGGCGCTAGCCGATTTCTATGGCGCCCCCCCGCCGATGTCCGACCCAGCAGCTAACCCTGAAATTGATAAGGGTTTCACTGAACCAGAGCCGGCTCATCCTGTAGACGATAACTCTGCTGAAGCTGTAAGGCGTCGAGCACTTGCAGGGGATATTGATGCTGCGCACCTATATGCCTTGAACGTTTCAATTCGCAAATTCCCTTCAGCAGAACCCGAGTTTGACGCTTACTGCTGGCACGCAGCTGCAGCAGAACTGGGGTCATCACAGTCAGCGTCTGAATTGAGATTTCTTGCCGGCGTGAAAGCTCAATCTGATCGCAAGAGTCCTGGAAGGATGGATCATTGCGTTAATGATCTTGTAGGGGAAATGAGCCCCAGCCCAATCGAGTACCGCCTTCACGGTTCCGAATAGCATTCGCATGCGAAAGTAAGCTCTTCGATGGTTACTAGCTTGTTTGCTCAGAATTGCCACCTATTCGGGTGGCACCAGTCGATGATTCTTGATTCCATATACGATTGAACGTGCAACTACAAAGGCATTCCACTGCAATGTTGAAGGTGATGTTGGTCGATGATTCGCGAACCATACGAAGCCTGGGTACCGAAATCCTCGAAAGGCTTGGCTGCCAGGTTTTGCCAAGCACTGACGGTTTTCACTGCATCGCCCATGCTCTCGATTTCAAGCCGGATCTGTTTTTGATCGATGTAGTGATGCCGCGGCTAAACGGCTACCAAACAGTTCAGTTAATCCGGCAGAAGCCTGAGTTCAAGGGTACCCCGCTGATCATGCTTTCGAGCCGAGACGGCATTTTCGATATCGCGCGAGGGAAATCTGCTGGCGCCACGGACTACATAACTAAGCCCTTCAGTGAGGACGATATTCGTAAGGCTTTGGCTTTTTGTGCCAAGTCAGCGAGGGGGCTAGTAAATGAATAGAAGCAGAATTGTGTTTGACCCCGCGTGCGACACAGAGCCGTTTCCCATTGTAAGACACGCAACTTCAACACTGCATACCACACTGAAAGAGCTTGCTGGTAGCGTTGTGGCCTTTGACCGCGACGGGGCCATCCATAAATCAGGATTAGGCGGATCGGTCGATCTCATATCCAACGACGCATGCGGATCAATACCGGTCCACCTTAATGGTAGCAATACACCCGCCTTTGTCGCGCTAGTCCATAACGGAGTGCTATCGGCCTTGGTTTCCGCAAATGGCTATTCTGGCCATACCGGGTTTCGATTCTCACCTTGCTGGGAAATGGATCTCAGGGAAAGCGAATCCGTTACAGACGAATCAAATCGTCATGATTGCGAAAGCATGCATGAGCTTATCAGGATGATTGAGCTAGACCGTACAGTGCAAGTGTCACGAACCATTGACCTGATGGCCGGAATCGCTCTATGCGACCAGGTACGACTGCACGGGTTGTGACCTTTCCCCTGAATTAGCACCACGGGTTCGATGAGATTCCTTA
>CEPQ01018079.1_pt1 | contig 18522 bp, 16 predicted proteins | sample 530411 | NCBI WGS metagenome assembly CEPQ01 (sample SAMEA2620039, study PRJEB7988) | marine metagenome | isolation source: saline water (ENVO:00002010), including
GCCGGGCTGTTTCCAAGAAACTCCTCACCGATCAGAAACGCCTGTGCTAGGCCGTCTGGTGAAGGCTGTACGGCATATGAAATCGATATACCAAACTGACTACCGTCCCCTAACAGGCGCTGAAACGACGGCATGTCTTCTGGAGTAGAAATAATCAAAACATCGCGAATACCCGATAGCATCAATACCGACAAGGGGTAATAGATCATCGGTTTGTCATAGATAGGTAATAACTGCTTAGACACCCCCATAGTTATAGGGTGTAAGCGAGTACCTGAGCCTCCGGCAAGGACGATCCCCTTGTACTGAGTCATAATGAATCCTTTATATAAAATCGCAATTTCTGGTATCTATTTTACGGTGCTTAGCGGGAAGTATGGTCAACTTCCCACTGATAGTTATCCAGGTCTTTAAACTGCTGTTTCGCGCGCAGGCGAAATACGATGACGAAGCCGATGTAAACCATCGCGGACAACCAGTGCCGACTAAAAAGCAATGACGGCAATATCGCTCCGTACTTTGATTCGGGTTTATCGTAGCCCATACCCCGAGCCTTCAACTCAACGTTACCCAGACGCGCACGGGTTTTTATCTTAATGAGAGATTTGACGCTACGAGGAGCAGAAACAAACACCTTCGCTCCAGCAACGTTTCCGAGTTCATGATCGTAAAAATGGGAACGCACATAACCATCATCAGCAATCACATCCGGAAATTCACCGAAACGCTTACGACCTTCTTCGCTGATTACAAACGTACAGGTCGCAATCACACCTTCACGTATGTACGGGAGCCTCAGCCAGGCGTCGTAGAAGCGACGAACCAGCCAAGGAGACTTACTGGTGTCAATCTGAGGCTCAGGTGCTGCAAGCAACAGGTTCTGTTCTTTCATGCCTTCGCAAATCTGTTTAACCGCACCCTCAGATATTGCGATATCTGCATCGATGTAAAACACAGGCCAGGTCGTGATATGTTTTTCGGCTTCGTTAAGAGCGTTGACCTTAGATGGCTTATCAATATCGAGGCAAATTACAGACGGATATTCAGATCTGACTATTAACGCGGTATCGTCTGAACACCCGTTACACGCGACGATAATCGTGTCCAGTCCTTCCTGCGATACAAGACTATCAAGGCAGCGTCGGATTACCGATGATTCGTTGTGAGCAGGAACAATGGCGGTCGCCATTTACATTTCTCCATTGCATTCGATCAAGTATTGATCGTCCTATCTGATAATGGCGCAGATGATACCACGAGACATTTCAAAATGAGCACCATTAGGCCTATGACGAACTGCGACGTGCGCACAATAGTGACATTCTGACACAGCGGTTGGTATCGCCTGTGTTTAAAGGTATCCTTCACCCCATCACGGAAGGGGCTGACAATGAACGAGCGAAGCTTATTCTACCCGCCTAAGGCGATTGTTCTTACACTAGGTATCACAGCATTGATAGTGCTAGTTGCCTCATGCAGCCTGCCTCCAAGCAACACTACCACCTCGGTTGGCGTTGCCACCCCACTACTTTATGAAGACCATGTATCTTCTCGAGAATATACATCAGCGCTGGATCAACTTCAGTCACAACTTGCCATTGAGAAAGAGCCCGACCCTTTCATCCTGGAAGGAGAAATTTTTGAGTTTGACTGGTGTCGGCCAAGTGGGAGACGTAACAAGTCACTGAAAGACCTGGGTACAAGATTAGAGGATGACTCAGCGAGATCGCGTGACCTTGCCCAGTTATATGCAGCAACAGGGGCACAGTACGCCTATGACGAGTCGCTTCGATTTATGCTTAGCTGGGCGACCAATGCCACTCTGTTCAATGCTTATGAACAAGGAGCCGATCCAGCGACAGCCTCCTTCCCTGGCGTCGAGCAAGGCTTCTGCAACCGCTCATGGAACATGATGTTGGATAGCATTTGGCAGACATATGGTCTTATCAATTTCGCTGAGGCCTATAGCATTTTAGCTCACTCCAGCCTGGCCGAGCCCCGCAAGAATGAACTGAAAATAATCCGACGATGGCTGAAATACAAACTTGTTCCTGCGGTTAACGCCGGGTTTCATACGTGGACTAAGTTTGCAGATACACACCCTACCTCTGGAGCCTATGTCAGATACCGCTCGGATAACCACCTTTCGTGGTGTCTCGCAGGCCTTGCGACGGCGGGCCTGGCACTCGACGACAAAGCGTTACTTGATTACGTCTACTATGGCACACCGTACGACGACGGAATATCCGGCCCGTATGAAAACCCCTCAGCGTTGGTCAAATTAATTCCGTTTGCCATTAAACCCTCCGGTGAAGTGTATGATGAAGCAGTCAGATCAAAGCAACATAAGGGATTCTTTTACGGAAACTTCAGCCTATGGGCACTAGTGATTACCGCGATGAATACAGAAATAGCCGGATATCCGCCAATATGGGAAAAACAACTGACACCAGATTCAGGCAGTATTGCAACGGCACTTGATCGCTATGCACCTTACGTCGCTAGCGAATTGCCGCTTCCAGACAGCGAAGAGAAGACTAAGCCTGAGTTTTTTAGCTTTGTTTACAGGCTAGTACTCTCCATGGATTGGGTCAAAGACGAGCGTAAAACAGAATATATCAAGGCGGCCAAGGCGGCGCCCTCACAAAAAATCCGGCAGGGGCTGGGAAATATTGATCTTATAACGGTTACACCGTGAAGCTTACAGATAGTTAAGCTTTAAAGGCACAGGAAGAATCACTAATGAAAATTTTAGTTACTGGCGGCGCAGGTTTCATCGGCAGCTCGGTTATACGACACATCATCGAAAATACCGATAACGAAGTTGTTAACGTGGACTGCCTGACTTACGCAGGGAATCTTGAGTCAATTCCTGGAGCCGAAAACTGCGTGCGATACGCATTCGAGAAAGTGAACATATGTGACAAGGACGAGGTTATCAGGGTATTTAATGAGCACAAGCCCGACGCTGTCATGCACCTTGCCGCAGAAAGTCACGTTGACCGCTCAATTGAAGGTCCGGGAGCTTTCATCCAGACAAACGTCATCGGCACCTTTAACATGCTTGATGCCGCACGTGGTTATTGGAGTTCGCTTCCGGAGGGGCAGAAATCCAGCTTCCGTTTTCATCATATTTCGACTGATGAAGTCTATGGTGATCTTGAAGGAACAGATGACCTCTTCACCGAAACAACCCCTTATGCACCCAGCTCGCCCTACTCTGCCAGCAAAGCCAGTTCAGACCATCTGGTACGCGCATGGGGGCGCACCTATGGGCTACCCGTGATTGTCACCAACTGCTCAAATAACTACGGCCCCTATCACTTCCCAGAGAAGCTGATACCCCACATGATCCTCAACGCGCTGCATGGAAAAGCATTACCTGTTTACGGTGACGGTATGCAGATTCGCGATTGGTTGTTTGTGGAAGATCACGCACGAGCACTCTACAAAGTAGTGACCGAAGGCGAAATTGGCGAAACTTACAATATTGGTGGCCACAACGAACAGAGCAATCTACATGTAGTTAAAACCGTCTGCGCACTACTTGAAGAGCTGGCACCAGAAAAGCCAGCTGGGGTAGAAAAATACGAAGATCTCATTACCTTCGCAAAGGACCGACCTGGTCATGACGTACGATACGCAATCGATGCATCAAAAATTGAAAAAGAACTTGGCTGGAAACCGGAAGAAACATTCGAGTCGGGGCTTAAGAAAACAGTCGAGTGGTACCTGAACAATACCGTCTGGTGGAAAAACCTGATTGAGAAAAGTAACTCACATGACTAATACTCGCGTCAGTATAATTATCCCCTGCTACAACGGTGAAAAATATATAGTTGAAGCGGTCACATCAGCACTTCAGCAAACCGTTACAGCAAGCGTGATTGTTGTTGATGATGGCTCTAACGATAATAGCCTTCAGGTGCTAGAGACTTTCACAGACAGAATTACCCTTATAGCTAAGGAGAATGGGGGGGTATCAAGTGCCAGAAACATTGGCCTTACGTATACTGACGATGAATATATCGTGTTTCTTGACGCAGACGACATTCTTACCTCTGATGCGATTGAACGACACTTGTCGGTTGCTAGCACAAATCCTGAGGCAGGACTAATCTACGGCTCAAACTATATCATCAATGAAACGGGTCAAGTCGTCGGAAAAAACCCTCAAACCTGGGACTATAAGACGATACAGCAAGTTGCCGAAGGGCAGATACCAGCACCAAGCCAATCAATGTACCGGCGCAAAGCGGTCATAGAGGCAGGAGGTTTTGATCAGAAAATTACGCATGGCGAGGACATGGATCTGATACTCAGGATCGGCATCAACTACGAGATCGTATCTCATGAGTATTATGTCGTTCATTACCGACACCATCCAGGGCAGGCAACGAAAAAGCCCTCCGTCGCGTATACCGGGATGATGCAGATAATTGCCAAATACTCTGACAGTAACCAATACCGCGATATATCAGAGAGTATTAATTGGAAACAGGCGGAGAGGCGCTGGAAGAGATACTTTGGTCAGTTTATTCCGATTGAGATCGCAAAAAACTTGATAAATGGCGACTTCACGGCTGCATTGAAGAAGCTAAGATTATACATAACGATGCTCCCCGAGGGATTATTCGGGACAATGCACTTTATAAAATCAAAATTAAAGAGAACGATATGATCAGAAATACGGCATTACTGGTCCGGGATATGATTAAGCAGCTATCTCGACTACTCGAGCAGTTGCACTACCGTATACTTCTTCTGGAAAGAAAGCCCGGTACGTCAATATCCCTATCAGCAAGACTGGATATCGGTCCCAAGCTTACCTCGCCAAAGAGAAAGTACCACAAACTATCACTGGATACTGGAGCCCACATCGAAGATAGAGTAACGATCAACACAGATCACGGCGCAGTGAAAATCGGCAAAAACTGCGCCATAGGTATTGGCTGTATCATTATCGGGCCTGCAGATATCAACGACAATGTATCTCTTGGACCAAATGTATTTATATGTGGAGAAAACCGAAAGCATTCAGGAACAGATAGCGGCCTTGTATCCTCACATGAAGCGGTCACTGTTAAGCCTGTATCAATTGGAAAGGGAACATGGGTCGGCGCCAACGCTATCATTCTGCCAGGCGTTGAGATTGGCATTTCCAACATTGTCGCGGCAGGTGCGATTGTCAGCAAAAGCTCTTCCGACTACCAGCTGCTTCGAGGTACAAGCGCCAGCGCCACTTCACTTTGAGAACCAAATAAAAAAAAGTGGATCAATTACACTCTAGTAAAGAGGGCCTTTAGTCTCAGACTAGGCCGCTCGACCAGCTTCCACGAGAGAATTGCAAACATCAGAGTGACCAATGATGCGAACCCCACCATCTGCACAACTGACATATCAGGCAGCAACAGTATTAAGCTCTGTTGAATCGGAAAAGCATATATATAAATCCCGTATGAGTAGTCATCAACATCGTTAAACCTTCTTATTCTACCAGCAGGCACATACGCAAAATAGCAGACAGCATATGGAACTAGGACGATATATAAAACCTCTGACGCGGGTCCTCCCAAGATTGATACTGATGTCACATACACAGCCAAAGATATACATACGATAGCACCAGACAAAGGTATATAGGCGGCCCAGAAATAGAAACTGGAACCAAGGATGAACATAGTCGATAGACGAATAAAATTCTCATGTCCTAAAGCTAAAAACATTGAAGCAATATTCACAAACACCATGAATACTGCCAACAAGAGCACGAGATAGCGAGTATGGATTTTCAATTTCGAAGCAGCGTACTGAAATGCGAGAAGTATCAGGGCAATCAGGATATACATCCTTAGCTCATAAGGTAATGTCCACAGCGAACCATTTACCGCAGGACCAATTGGATTAGAGACAAAAACACCTGGCAGAAGATACTCAGGGCCAAGCAACATAAAGGAATTCGCTAAAACGTATTGCCATACCGAGAGGTCCGTAAAATACTCAACAAAGCTAACTGTAGAGAAAACCAACCCCAACAACACAACAGTGAGCAATGAAGAGAAGATTAATGCAGGGTAAATACGTAGAAACCGGGACATAAAGTAGTCACCGATAGAGCGCCGGCGATCGAAACTTTTAGATATCAGGAACCCACTAATGATAAAAAAAACGTCAACGGCGATAGAACCCAGGTTTTTACCCAACAGTTCCGTAAACGGCTCATCATTGGGATTCCCAGAAACTATCGAAAAGCTGTGACTGACAAGAACCATCAAGGCTGCTGTAAAGCGTATCAGGTTAAGGTTGTTGTCGGTTCCTTTTGATACATCACTCAGTCTTGAAATAATCATGTCTTATCCTTCACTTTGAGAATCCGTTCCTGAAGAATTTCGATAAAAACATCGTATGTAAATTTCTCATTAACAGCCTGGTATGCATGTTTAACAAGCTTCTGAGCTTCTGATTCCGAGTCAAACAAAGCTTTAATTTCTGCCAGCAGAGCATGAGGGGTGGCATTCTCCGCTATTCTGGCGATCCCATCAAACAGATATTCACGTCCCTGACCTCTGATCATAATAACAGGCAAAGAGCGTTGCATGGCTTCGAAATACACAATACCAGTACTCTCCCAAGAGGATGGCATTAAAAACACATTCACCCTTTCGTATATACGATCAAGCAATGCTGAATGTTCAGAATTCCTCTTATCCAAAAAGCCGTGAATAGAAATACCAGATACATCACCCACAGAAGGGGTGCAGCCAACAATATCCAAGGTAGCTGTCGGGTATACTCCTCTTAGGTAGCGAAACATTTCAACAACCTCAGGCCCGCCTTTTCGCTCCCAATCTTTACCAACAAACAATATTCTGGGGACATCGAAAGCACGATCCAACAAGGGAATACTGGCACTTTTGACACAGGGAGGAAATACTAATATTTTACTTTCCGGAGCACCTGCAATTAATAGCTGTTGCTTCGTCCATTCCGTATTCGTCCATATAATATCGCAAGAATGAAAAAAATATTTCTCTCCATCCAATGCCTCCTTCAAAAGACCTGACGATACATTATCAAACCCATATGATGCCGCAAATATCGGATCATCGATGCATGTATGAAGTGGTATTTCGATATGAGCAACCTTTACGCAGGCTTTGGATGGCAAGCCACCGCAACCGATTTGAAAGAACACATTATAATCTACATCTTCTGTTTTCTGGTCGATACGTGCAGAAAGCTTTTCAATAGAAGAATAACGATATCTCCAGAGAGAACTTCTGTATGGTTTTCGACGTTTTACAGATTGACGGATATCGTAATAACCAGATAATGCGTCGCATCTCCTGATGTCGAAGCCATTAATTCTCTTCACGATCAAATCTTTCTGATCCATTGAACTGAAAAGATTATACGGCACACCTGAATAGGTAGAAGCCGACTCAGGATCACCAATCGTCGATACCAGAAACTTCATCATAGACCCAACCTATCACTAAGATACGGAACCACCCAATCAATGCCATAACCCGCCATCATCCCAAGCGGAAACAACATGAAGTAGAGCAGCTCATTCCTGCTGCTGAAAATTTCATATTTTACTTTCAGCCAGACAATCAGGAATACGTCAGCAATCCTGTAAAACACCAACACTAACAAAGCAACTTCAGTAGTGAAATAAGAGAGCGCTAAGGGCATAGCAATGAGAAGGACTGCTGCTCGCAGAATACTTATCTGAAACACAACTTTCGAGCGCCCGATTGCCATAAAAAAAGATGTAACAAAGCTAAATCTCTCAAATATCAATGAGAGCGCTAATATCGAAAGAATAAATCCTGCGTCAGAATATCTATCGTCGTACAGGAGATCAATCAGACTCTGGGCAGAAACAAACAGCACCCCTGCGCTTCCCATAAGAATGACGTCTACGGGAAGGCGCAGACGATAGTACTCTGAAATCAGTCTATGAGGTGACTCACGATAAACTACACTTAGTCGTGCAAAGGCTACCTCTTTCGCAAACTTAGAAGACAACGCTCTAATGATTCCCAGGATGAAGAAAGCGAGTGCAAACATTGCCATATCAGTCTCACTGACCCAGCCTGCAAACAACAGTTGATCGCCGTAATAACAGATGAAGCCGATAATGGACGCAAGAAAGATCCATTTCCCAAACGAAAACACTTCACTGAAAACCGTCTTATCAAACCCGAGAAATGCATTAGTTCCTGGTAAGAATATGTGGCCGAATATAACCTGAAGGGCTGCCGTCAATAGCGGACTTGCGATAAGCGCCCAGATTCCGCCACCATGATAGGCAAACCAGACCGCGAAGCAGACGCCCAATGTCTGCGCTACAACTTCGATACAGGTCACCGTTCCATATTCAAGGCGACGACTGGCGAGTGCGACTTTGATGGATTCAAATCCGAACACCAGAGGATTCACTGCCAGAACAAGAATAATTAAAGGTAATAAATCATTCGAGTAGACACCAGGCAGACTGCTCCCCAAGACACTGAGTGTAAGCGCAATACTTCCCAGGATTAGAGCGAGTAACACACCACGCAACAGCTGGGTCGTCCAGACAGTTCGGAGAAATATATCGTTAATCTCAGAGGTTGACCTGACGACACTTTGCTTCAAGCCGACTTCACTGACAACCGCTACCCCTAGAAGCAGGAGATTCGCTACAGCTACCACACCAAACTCTTCAGGTGTCACCAGACGGGTCAGTATAAGATTGCTGACAAATCGAATGCCAATATTGTAAATCTGACCAGCAAATAGAAATAATCCCGCCCTTTTAACCGCCGACATACTCTATGAACCAGTGAATCCAGAAGTGAGTTGATTTCTCGCAGCGATAGAGGATCTTCGATACATGACAATGAGACCGCTGTATGTACCAAGAAGCATATAAGCCAGAATCTGAGCTCGATCGAAAAAGTGAACTGTTAGTGCTGCAATTCCTAGTGCTGTCATCGACACATAGGCATAGAAAAAGTATGAACTGGCATTTCTGATTACATAAAGCCCCCTCGCAAGGCCTACCCAAAATAATACCATCATTACTAGGTTGAATAGCCCAAACTGCAGCGCCATGACAATCCAATAATTATCAATACTTCCAGGAATACCTAGGGGGCGTGTCCATTCTCCACCTGTCCCCCAAAGCGGATTGGCCATAATATCATCTTTAGAATATTCATATTGAGCGTATCGCATGTAAGCCGTCTGTGGGTTCAGGGCGAGGGAGCTCATAATAAATTTCACTGCACCACGGTCTGACAAAAGCTCAATTACAACAAGCATAAAGGCGCCACCATAAAGGATCATCGGTTTCAATATATTAATCGTTTTAGACAGGCGTTCAATTACAATCAATATAATTGCCAGGAAAACCATTAAAAACCCAGCAGATGTCATTGCAGTTAACAGTGAAGTAACAACAGCTATAGAATAGAGTGCTTTTTTGGCACCGCCGTAAGCCTTTGATATGACATATGTAAACAGTACAGAGGCGCAGACAGAATACAGAATTGGATGCGAGAAAATTGTACTGCTTCTGTGTACTCCATAGCGGAAATATTCAGGGCCAAGATAGTGCTCAGCGTAAACCCCGCTTAACTTCGATGCCCATACGTGCAGAATACGGTGACCTGTCTGACTTTCGTAGATCGCAAACGGAACAACTATTAATAAAAGCAACAAGTAATTTTCAATATAACGCTTAAAAACAGCAATAGAGGTGATCGCATTTCGACCAATGAGATATCCGACCCATACTTCCAAAAAATAAATCACACTTGGCTCGATTCCATCTCCACCTCTACGCACAATGTTTGATAGTGCAACCCACACCAGAGCAGCAACCAGATATCTCTCAAAACCATGCTGTAAGGTATTCTTTCCATTTACCAGAGCATAGATAAAATACCCTATAAGAAACAAACGGTAAGGCTCCATACGAACCCCACCGAGAAATATAGCTATTTCATTAGGAAGAAAAGATAGATAAAGATAAGTGAGCAGCGAAGTCATTATTTATTCACTTACTAATTGCGAGTGAGCGCTGTCTTTTATTATGCCCAGCGGGCCTGTAGACACCGTTTTAATTACCACCGCTGGATTGCCAGCAACCAAACTATTATCAGGCACATCCTTAGTTACAACGGCTCCTGCCGCAACGACAACCTCATTCCCAACCCTGACTCCCGGTAGAATGATCGAACGCGCCCCAATAAAGCAGTTTTTTCCAATATAAACATCCCTATGAATCAAGCGAGACATATCATGGCTAAGAATAGCCGCATCAAATGCAACATATGTACCCTCGCCTATATGCACACCTTTAGGGTTCGTTTTATCCAACTTAGCCTTGAGTGATATCTTCACCCCTTTAGCGATATCCATACCGTACACTTTACGATATATAAATAATCTGGATTCGATAATGGAATAACGAAACGTGATATGAACAAACCACCATATTTTCTGTTTTAAAAACTTCATCAATTAATAGCCCTTAATCCAAACAGCGCGCTCATCAAATACTTTCTTCCACTCAGCTGCTTCGACCGTACCTTTTTTAAGAATCGAGCTTTCAACAACTTTATTAAAGGAATATAACCAGATCAGTGAGATATACAGTGACTTCAGAAGACCTTTGTCGTGGCGTTTTATCAGCTCGACCTTGCCGCGAAGAAGTTTTATTTCTTTCGCCGCCAGGTTCGCATGACTAATCCCACCATGATGCACGATCCTGGCATCTGGAGTGACCGTCGGCTGATAACCCAGTTTTTTGGCTTTCAGGCAATAGTCGGCTTCTTCTGCGTACATAAAGAAGCTGGTGTCGAGACCACCAAGTTTATTCCACAGTTCACGCGTGGTCAGAAAGAAGCAGCCAGACAGTATGTCTACTTCTTTGACTGTATCCCTGTTCCAGCAGCCATAGTTAGCTTTATTAAACAGGCAACTCTTACTGAAGATTTTGCTTAGACCTAACGCACTGAAAAACAGGGTGCCGAAATCATGCCTCGCCCATGCATGCTGAGTATTCAATGACAGATCATTATTGAGCGTCACTCCACCCCAGATACCTGCGCGTGGCTTTTCTTTTGAAAAGGCCACCAGTTTGTCGATTGCACCGTCGAGTACCAGAGTATCGGGATTGAGCAGTAGAATCAGATCGCCTGTTGAACGTTCGACACCGAAATGTACGCCGCCTGCAAAACCCAGATTACCACCACTGGCGTACGATTTGACCTGAGGAAAAGCTTCCTGAACTGCCTCCAATGAGCCATCTTTCGAGTCATTGTCTACCAGAACTACCTCAAAGGCTGTGTTCTGGGTTTGCTCATATACAGAACTTAAGGCCTTAAGCGTATGCTCTTTTGTATTGTACGAGACCAGAATAATACTAAGTTCCGGCTTACTCATCGGTCCCCTCCAGGGTAACAGGCACCGTGAAGACAGCTTTCACGGGGTAGTGATCGGAGCCATAGCTATCTTTCAGTACACGACTGGAACGAAGACTAAGCCCACGGTAGAAAATATGGTCTATTCGGATCAAAGCGCCAAGGCTCGCATACCACCGACCTTCTGCAGGGAAGGTAAAGGTCGAGAACATCGCACCTTCAGGAGCTGCATAAGCCATTGACTCTTTCATCCGAAAAATCGTGTTGTTATGTGGTGTCGAGTTAAAATCGCCTGCGAAAATAACAGCAGAATCCTCTGGCAGCTCCTCTGTAATTTCAGTGATTTGACGACTCTGAGCGTCAATACCGCCGGAGCCAAGACTCTTCTCTATCCTGGCGGTCATCAGACTGACTGGCGTTCCGTCCACATCAATTGTGAATGTACTATGGCTGCGCTTAGCCGTTGCTGACAAGATGGGAAATCGAGTAAGCAATGCCAATGACTTGTACTCTCCGCCCTCGAAGGAGTAGTTGCACGAAGTCATCAACTCAGGATTCGCAGCAATCAATGTGTCGAGGTCTGGCACCTCTTGAAGTAGGAATATATCCGTTTTGGAACAGTCCAGCAGTTGCGCAATTCTTTCGTAATCGCTGTTACGCGACATTTTACTGTAGGTGATAACGCTTACATCGGTGCCGCTAACCTGGTCACTAAGTGCCCATTTGCCGCCAGAAAATGGGAGCGATGCCAACAGGTAAGGAATGAGTAGGGCAGGCAGCGCAACGATGCCAACGAGGAATCTCAGCAACAATCCTCGTGTCATCACGAGTGCGAACACCATAACGCCAAGCGTCAATAATGGAATGTAGTAACCAAAGTAGTTCAAGTACCTGAACAAGGTCACCTGGTCGTTGAAGATCCCCGCTAATGCCCAGATGTCCAGAAACAGGATGATCAATGTCGCGACTACGGCTAAGCCAATCTTAATATCAGGCCTGACCGATGAAAGTTGTACTTTCAAACCAGATTTCCTTATGCCTCAGTTTCTGCGAAAGCGGGTCAGTGACCAACCGGCGATACCTTACACAAATCTTCGCATGATTTCTTCTGTTTCATATCAACAGAAGCAACAATGGCAGGCTATTCACGGAATGTCATTTGCCTCGAAAGGTACCCCAATTGGCGAGTCAGGTTAACCTTTGTTTAACACTAAAACCTGATTCAGACTGACAATATCGCCCTTCCTTCCTGCAAGAACGTTCCCGCCCTGCGGACAACGCAGACAAAGCAGACAAAGCAGACAAGCCGTGGATGATCAAGGGAGCACTCGTTTTGACTTAGCTTTTTCGATAGACTCGCCGGACATTAAGCGAAGGAATAGTAATGCGCGAGTGGAAGAGTTTCCGGCGTCTGGTGTTTGTTCTGCCAATTCCTTTTGGCCTGAACACGGAGTGGGCGTGGCTGGCTGCATCTGCATGGATCTTCTGGCTGCTGGCCCAACACTACCGTTGGCTGTTGCAAGAACAGAACGAGGACAAGCTCCCGGCACTGAGACTACCCATCGCATTTCAGCAATCGCGCCCTCTTTTGCTGGCCTTAGTCGCATTGCAGTTCTGGAATCTGCTTCAAGCGATGTTTACCAGTCTCAGTCCCTATGATTCATGGATTGCTCTCTACCAGGGAATCACCTACACCGCATTTTTCACGCTCTCTCTCTTGCTGATAAACACCCGCGAAAGGGTAACGCAGATCATCTGGACCATCATTGCTGCAGCCACATTTCAGGCGGTGTATGGTACCTTCATGGTTCTCTCTGAGGTCGAATGGGGCTTCTTTCAACCCAAAGCTGCATTCCTTGGAAACGCTACTGGCACCTTCGCGAACCGAAACCATATGGCGGGTTATCTCGAGATCGCTCTCGCGCTTGGGGTAGGGTTCATTCTGGCGAACCCTACACACTACACGGGCAATCTCTACCAACGGACACTTCAGTTCATCAGCATGCTGACCAGCGATAAGGTTGTGTTACGCCTGTTACTGGCAGTCATAGTCATTGCGCTTGTAATGACCCGCTCCCGGATGGGGAACACCGCGTTCTTTGCCAGCATGATCGCTACCGGAGCAATGGCGCTGTTCTTCATGCGCTATAAGACTCGTTCAACGGTATTTCTGTTGAGTAGCATGCTGATTGTCGATATGGCAATCGTCGGCACCTTCTTCGGTGCCGACGATCTGTTCGAACGCCTCAAGGAAACCAGCCAGGACACCGAGAGCCGGGACGAAGTAGCCCGGGATACATTCAATATCTGGAAGGAATATCCAATACTCGGTACCGGCTCGGGTACTTTTACGCACGTTTACCCATCGTTGAAGAGTGAGGATGTTGTAACCTCACGTATATATAACAATGCACACAACGACATTCTGCAGTTTCTCTCAGAGTTCGGACTACCAGCCTTCCTGGTTCTTTGCTGGATCGTCGGGTATGCTCTCACCAATGTTGTAAACGCAATGCGTAAACGTCACAGTCACTTCTCAAAAGGGATTGGTTTTGGCAGCATGATGGCGATCGTTGCTCTGATGATTCACTCAACTGTGGATTTCAACTTACAGATACCTGCCAATGCTTTGATGTTTATGCTGGTTCTGGCACTGTCCGCAATATCACGCTGGACACCTCGAAAAATTCACAGGGATCGCAGAAACATCTGATCCCCGAAGGTAACACTGCTCAATGAATTTCAGCACTATTAAACTTGTTCTGCCGACTAACACCTCCGGGCGGGACTTCGTCGTCGGCGATATTCACGGACATGTCTCTAAATTGAAAAGCCAGCTGCAGGCAATCAATTTCAATGAGTCGTGCGACCGCCTCATCTGTGTGGGCGACTTAATTGATCGCGGCCCGGAATCAGCCCAGGCCCTCGACCTTCTTGATGAACCCTGGTTTTTCTCGGTTATCGGTAACCACGAGTTTCTGATGCTGTCAGGTCTTAAGCTCCAGAACAGCAATGATCGCCTTGTCTGGATACAGAACGGAGGCGAATGGATCACCACCGCCCCCCGGGAGCGCTGGGACGATTGGTTCAGCAAAATAGAATCACTGCCGGTTGGCATAGAAGTCACATCAGCGAGCGGCCGCAGATACGGCATTGTTCATGCTGACTATCCTGCCAGAGACTGGGCGGATTTCGAGGGCATGTCTGAAGATGAACTTCAGCGCTGCATCTGGTCGAGAACCAACTTCCGCTCAGAAGCAAAACATACCGTTAAGGGCATAGACACCATATTTCACGGGCACTCTGTGTCTCAAGGTAAGCTACAGCTAGGCAATCGTGTATATGTAGAACCCGGTGTGTATATGGGCGCCGATTTCATCATCACCCCACTTGAATGAATGTCTCAAATGTAAGCCTGGGAACTGAATTGGCCAATTATTAACCTGAATAGTCTTTTCAGGCCAACCCATTCTGGTATACTCGTCCCGAATCCAATTTTTTGGGTTCACAAGGAGGCGATATGAAAACTCGTAAGCTTGTAATCATTGCAATGGTAGCAGCAATGTCTACTCCACTGGCAGCTTATGCTGGCGGCGGTCATCATGGTGGCGGTGGTCATCACGACGGCGGCCACCATGACGGCGGAGACAAGGACTTCTGCGATCCTGATAAGATCACGACCGATTCAGGACTAACCCTGAAGGAACTGTTTTCTCTGTTCCGTGATTGGTACGAAGATCACTATAGCTGATCACTAGCCTCACACAGCCTCTGGGATAACACAGAGGCAGTTGGCCACTCTGCGAGGCAGATCAGCACTATAGGGAGCGAAAGCTCTCTTTTTTATTTCTACCAGCTACACTCAGTTGACCTCAGAGAATGCCCCCTTTCACTTTGCGCATACTCTCATCAGCCAAAAATTCTGAAATCAGATTCAGGTAAGGAAAATAAACCGGCCAAGGGCTGATTCGCGACACCCAGCAGCTTACGTAATTCCTGGTTTACATGGCTGGCTTCGAGTATCAGTCCCGATTCATCAGGTAACCCACTGATTGCGTTAATCTTTTGAGAATTAAAGTCCTGGGTAGTCGCACCATAAACCCGCCCACCCGTAGTAACATTATCTCCCTGCATCACCAGCATACTGGTCAACGGCCAATGGTCTTTTCCTTTACCAATGTTGTAATAAGGAGCACGTCCAAAATCGGAACCGACTACGACGGTTACTTTTTCCCTGATGCCCAGGTACTCAAGCAATACCATGAGGTAATGAATTCCCTCGCAAAGGTCCCCCATGAGAGGGAAACTTCCGGAATCATGATTATCGTGTGTATCAAACCCTGTCATGTACAGATTGGCACTAATCGCGAGATTAGCCTTCATCGCGGCTGCCACAAGCTGAGCCTGAGCTTTAAAACTATCTGCCCGACCAGCATTCCAATGATCAGCAGGTGCAACATTTGCCTGCACATCAGCCAGATAAGGCGACATAGCACTCAAGTCAGCATCGTTGCTGCGAACCCCAAACAACTGCCCTATCTGGGAGCGACGTCTTTCTAACTCTTCATTGGCCAATTGCCGAGCCAACCTTTGCTTTTGCGTGGCGACAATCTCAGCGTAGACATCCATCTCATCAGTAACGTTAAGGAAATTTCTACCTCCATAAGTCACATTTGGCTCGGCAATCTCTGATATCAGGGCTGGGCTACGTGCTCTGGTTCGCGCGACTACGGAGGCGGTATAGTCGAATCCGCCATTACTCATAAATGCCAATGGAAGACCTGGGGCTATTGCCCCCGCATAGAACGCAGCCAGTGACGGGTGGCTGACATCAATATGGCCCGACCACATATACCTTTTACCAACATCATGGTTATTGGTGGTTGTGTCGATACCATTGACGACGGTCATCCGGCTGCCGTAAGTCGTAAAGAAACTATCTATCTGATACTGGATACGCACCAAATCAGCCGCTTCGAGGTCGGCGATATCTGGCATATCTGTCCATTGAATCTCCCCTATCCGTTTAGTGGGATTGATCGCAACAGAATTCGTCGAGCCACCAAACAAAGCTGATTTATCGCTGTACGCCTGATTCAGACCTTTTGGGTCACAAAATGACGTCGGGTCCCAGCCGCCATCTGCCTGAACAACAATCAGGTACTTATCCGGTGCCGCCTGAGCGTGGGCATTATTGGTCAGCAGCGGCATGTTCAATGCTAGGCCACTTGCTGCAAGATTTTTCAAAAAAGCTCTGCGTCTCATATCTGCGACCTCACTCATATATGAAACGGAAATCAGACAACAAATAGACCATAACAGCCATCCAGGCATGGAGGCTGTAACTAAAGTCATACTCCAATTTTTGCTCCAAAATATCTCCTTGAGTACCGTCTGGATTGTAGCTATTTGTCGCTCGACAATTTGCACTCAGAAAGCGCCCTGGGTTTTTTTCACGTAACTGTAGTAGCACCCTTTTATACAGGTCGTATACCTCAGACACATCAGCCGAATCAACTTCGACCTGCTCTCCGTACAATGTCCAATGGAGCCGAGCGATAGCGTCTTTTATTGCTGCAATGTTTTCAGGAAGATCAGAACCATCGGCAGGATCAAATGGCAGAACGGTGTAGTCGATTGTCGGGAACAGCAGACGATCTTCCGGCTTGAGCGCGAAGTCATAAGACGTCGCACGACACCCCATTTCAACGGCCATCCGCTGGTGCATAGCATCTGCCAGGCCGCTCGCTTCTTTCAACTCTTCGACAACGTCGTCTGAGTTAATCCCGCCATACATAAGCTGACTGTCAGTAACCCACAATTCATCCCAAGCAAAGCCGACAGTCGCCTGAAGCTTGCGTTGAAGCGCTAACGGTGCCAAACGCTGACTTGCACCAATATGATCCGTCGTCTCAATTCCCGGATTGTCGATCGATCGTGCCCGATAGTATGGCGACAACAGCATTGCCTTTATCACTACTTTCACGTTCCAGCCATTATCAACAAGGCTACTGGATAGCTCATTGATCCAGCGTCGCTGTGTATTAAAGGCTTCTTTTTCTGCGTCCGTAGAGCTATCCGATGGGCTAAGCAACAACTCCTGACCGAATAGACCTTCATATATGATTCTGACGATCGCTCGCGAGAAACGCTGATCTTTGACAAGAGCGTCGCCCAGCCACTGAAGCATGCCTGTTGGAGCGACATCATCAGGTGCATAACCAGCAAGCTTTTCACCATTAAAACCGGGTGGAAGAATTCGTTCCGCATCCCAACTATTTTCAGTGTTTCTGTTAGCACGGATATATCGTCCTGTGGCAGTCCAGTTCTGGAACAAGGAAGATATAGGGTCCATTACGTTGTGACAGACAATACAGTTGGGATCGGTCATTGTCGGAACATCGCCCTGACCGATTCCGTCAGCATTACTGCGACTTCCGCCGGTAATTGCCATGATGTCCGTATCAAGAAAGTAATCATAAACCGTTCGTGCACGATGACGATTCACATTAGTAAGGGTTGTTGGGTACCGGTTAAGGAAAGCAGGCATAGTAAGAATACCAGCATGAGAGATCCCCCCAGACTCAAACTCAAGATCATGGGTGATTCGTGCAGGTAAAAAATGGTTCGGGTCGTAGTCGAGTGACTCAGTGCCATCCGAGCATACAGGGGTATCGGCTTCTCGAAAAGAATCAGTAGGATTAACCAGCTCAGCCCCATAAGTCTGCATACTATACCAGTTGACCATGGTGTAATCTGCATTAACCAAACCTGTAATAGGCAGATTATTTGACGCAATAAATCTGACCAGCTCCAGAGGTTCCCGCACAATAGCATCATTTGCCGCGTCCAAGGCGCAAGTTTTGATAGTTGAACTCGAATAGTTCTGGTACCACTTTTTATTCGGATAGTCTGATTCGTCGATATACTCGAGCGCGCGCCCGCGACCTGAAATCTCAGTCAGATACTTGTCCGTTAATAACTTCTTGTTGAAGATCTCGAGTAGAATTTCATAGAACGCGTCCGTGCTTAAAACGCCATCTAGCGCAGCACTGAGAGCCTCTTCAGAGACCTCAGAGGCCGCCAGAGCCGTTGCAGTAGG
>CEPQ01054612.1_pt1 | contig 17884 bp, 18 predicted proteins | sample 530411 | NCBI WGS metagenome assembly CEPQ01 (sample SAMEA2620039, study PRJEB7988) | marine metagenome | isolation source: saline water (ENVO:00002010), including
AGGAGCGGGCCTTGGTAAGTGCGCATCTCAGGTACCAGGATTGCAATCGAAGGCGCGGCGAGTGGCGTGTCTGAGTAGGGCAGCAGCATTGAGTTGACCCATTGAGCCACCTGAGAGAATTCTTGTGACTGTGTTTCAGCTCTCACCAGGGTAGGCGTGGCTAAGTCATCAGTGCCTGAATAGTGAATGACCTCGGAACCTCGCTCAGCGAATGCATCAAAAAGAGACTTTTCTGCCGGGTTCATGTCGAGCATTCCGACAATCACGATCCGATCAGGGACGGTGATGCTTCCCTCGTTAAGCATCTGCAGAAGTCTCTCAGGCAGCTCAGCTCGGAATACGCATCCACCAGCCTCACAGGCAGCAGTAATCTGCTCACGCCACTTGGCGAAGACCTCATATTCACGCTTGAACAGAAAGGATTCTGGATCAGCGGGAAGCTGATACTTGTGCGTCAGACTGAAGGCCTTACTGATCCGTCGCGCGGTACTGGTTGAAGAGATCAGAGTGGGTGGCAAAAGACCTGATTTATCTGCAACGTTTTTTACAATCGCCAGCTCCTGAACTGGAAACAGCAACTGCTCATCAGGCATTTGATCCAACCAAGTTGATTCGATCCAGGAGGACACAGTCGAGATAACGCCTTTTGAAAACCAGGCTCGCTTTCCAGAGATGGACTGCAGCAAAGACGCCTGAACCTTCAGGTGCCGTGCTACCCGCTCGGTGGATGCCAACACCAGAGTTGAATCGGTAATGTCCTGCAGCTCTTTCATCAATGTCATGTCGCGGCTCTCTGTTCAGTAGTTTTGAACAGATTAACGTGACCGCCCAGTGTCACCAGCTCCATCTCACGTGGCCGCCAGCCGGCGCAAAACAGTGATATTTGATGCGCCTGTTCACAGTTTTCGCAACCAATCTTAGGAACCGGCGCAAAACAGGGCTCGCCTTCGCACTATTAAGAAAAGGCACACAACTACCATGGCACCCCAATGATCAACAGCTCTGCATCAATGGCACCAGCAGCTGAGAACCTTGAACCGTCCAGCAAGCCGGTTCTTCAATTGGCGCTTCAACCTTTGATGGATGTTAAAGGCACCGTACCAAAGGTCTTCGCCTACGAGGCATTGCTCAGAATTGGTACGCCCTGGAGCGGCCGCGAGCTTGAGACCTACATTTCCGCACGTGAGAGTGACGGGAGCATCGCAGGCGTCGATATGTGGGTGGCTACTGAGGCATGTAGGTTGCTGTCGCTGTTCCCAGACATGAAGATCTCCATCAATGCCTCTCAGATATCTATCAGCACCCCAGAGTACATTGACCATTTGGTGGGTACCGCATCTGCTCAGAAGTGTGCTGCCCGGCTCCTTGTTGAGGTAACCGAGACGGCCCATAGTCCCGACGGCGCAATTGCACCTGGCCTGAAATTGCTGGATGACGCTTGTATTGGTGTGATGATTGATGATGTGTTCGACAGCTTTGCGAAGCGGCACTTGATCGCTCTGCCCTTCATAACTGGCTGTAAGATCTCACGACGAACGATGGTTCGCCTTATGGCGGAAGAAGAAATGACTGGTATGTACGGCCATATCTTTGGAGAGGTGAAAAGCCTGGTCGATCGGTGCAAAGGAATCGGCAAAGCTGTCGTGATGGAAGGGATTGAAACCGACGGTGAGCTTGATATGGCGAAGAAGCTAGGTATCCGGCTTTGTCAGGGGTATTACTTCTCGCACCCTAAGCCAGGTCCTGGGTGCAACGGGAGTGAGTGGTCGCTTCCCTGACCACAATACTGATGACGCCCTCCATCATGACGGCGCCACCCTTTCCAATGATCCTATAGCTCTGTGACCCTCCCCCGGCGAGTGATGAAGTCACTTACCTCCTGTCTCGTTACCATCTTCTTGTTCACTAGCTGAAGAGCCGTCTCGGCCATATTCTTGCGCCCCTGTTTCTGCATCTCTTGCACAAGCTGAGGGAGCTTATCTGGCCCGGCTTCAAGGATCTGACGCACAGGGTTAGTAACCTCAATAGACTCGTAAATGGGGACAGGTCTGCGGTCATCAGAGAATCGAAGAACGTGCTGCCACCAAAGCCCTCGCATGGTCCTAGGGATCAGCTTTTCGTACTTACTGTCTACCAGCGCCTGGAAACGACCGAAAACATCCATCGCGCTGTCTGCATGAATAGTGGCGAAGACACTCAGGCCCGTTGAGGCTACCAGTAGGGCAGCATTGGCTGTTTCTGGGTCGCGGATCTCGGAAATCATAATTGTGCGCCGGTGCTGACGAACACAATCCCGAATGGCGGTTTCAGCTGATTCGGTGTGCTCCCCAATCTCGCGCTGGATGACTCCTGGTCCTTCGAATATGTATTCGATGGGGTTCTCAACTGTACCCAGGTTGCCCCTAATCCGCCGATCCATTTTGGCGATCGTCGCGCACATTGTGGTCGACTTTCCAGAGTTCATGATGCCGGAGAACAAAGTCAATCCAGACCCTCGGGTTAAGGGCTCAATGACCTGCCAGTCCAGCTGAAGATCCTCACGGAAGTCCGGAACCCGGTCGGGTAGGCGCCGCATCGATATGGTGAACCCATTGTATGAGTTGGCCAGGCAACACCGGTACCGGTGACCCATGAAGGGCACGGTAAAGTCACTGGACAGGTTTTTCCTTCCTCTGACATGCTCAGCGAGCATTCTTTCGTAGAAATCCTTCCATAGGCCGCAGAGTGGCCCGCGGACGGTTCTATCGTTATTGTCGCTGGCCTCAATATACCTTTCGGAGAGTTCGATGTTGGTGGCTGCGGCGTAGTGAGCCTCGTTATCGTCAGCACCCATTCTCTCTTCTACCTTCATCGAGCTAAACAAGCTTATCTCCCTCCACATACAGTCCAGCCAGAGTTGCCGGCCGAAGATTGTTTCTACCTGCAGACGTACAACTTGCCGTCGGTACCAACAGCAAACGACCCTTTCCCTGCTGTGGAAAGGCATCCGGCGCCGGCTGTAACAGGAGCGTCAATCCAGTTGGATGAGCGCGTCCAACGGCCGCCCTGACAAGACATCGACATATCGGCAGAGGTAGTGGAAATATTGCCGGTGCGAGCACAGGACCCGCCCTCTACGGCGGTCCCCTGTAGGCCCAGCTCGCGCGCAAGGATTTGCCCATCAATGGTTGAATTACCAAAGATAGCCGCACCGTTGTAAGCCTGAATCTGGCCTTGGGTAACGATGTTCCCAGTAGCCGCGAGGCTGGCAGCCGTCATGTTTCCTGCGGTCAGGTTTCCGGTTTCAAGGGAGCCTGTGTTTAGGGCGCCGCTGTTAGTGATTGAGGTTGAACTGACGTTGTTCACTTCACTGATGTTGTTGCCGCCAAGCAGCAGAGCAGTCCGCATCCGATTGTCTTCGAGGTTACCGGTCGCAATGCGTGAGAGCTTGCCCGCGATAGCGCCTTCAGAGCCTGGGACACCAACGATACTGGTGATTGTATTCGTGGCCGAATTTGACACCACCGTTCCACCTAACCCGTTGGCTACCACGCCATCAAAATCCGGAATGATCGACTGTCGAATTGAAAACGAGTTGGCGGTGCAGGAAGTGACGTAGGCACTGTTGTAACGGTTGGTCGTGTTCGTCCCGCCAAGATAGGGGGCCGCGCCCGCCCGAAGCACGGTCAACGCTGTAGTGCACGACGGCTGGCCGGGCCAGTTACCAGTATCAGACCGGTACGCCCGGGCCGCATCCAGGATCAGATCCGTTTCTTTGATGGTGACGGCGGCTCTCTTCTCGTTGTACTGGTCCATAAAGTTTGGAACCGCAAGCGTAGCCAGAAGCGATAGCACTGCCATAACGACAGCCAGCTCGAACAAAGTGAAGCCTGATTGTCTGATTTGCATAGAATTTCTACCTGGACGATTCATTTAAAAGTGACCGTTTCTGATGTCTCACCCACTCTGTGGATACATTTCCGCGGGCCTTTCCCGTGACAATGATGCGTGTCGTACCTCCGGCCTGAACTGTTTCCTGGCCGTAGATACCCGGTGCTGAGAAATCAAGATCGATAGCCACGTAGCAGTTGCGCTCATCGAACCTAACTAGAAAAGGCCTGCCGAATGCGTTTACGCTCGGAATGTTGTGATCAGCATCCAGCAATGCCTCAAGGGATGACACCGGTGACCAAGTTGGAAGGCTGGCATAGGTATGCGTCACTGAAAGGTCTGCATTGCGTACGCTGCTGACTGGGCTACGTCGAGCGATATCGCACTGATACGCTATGTTGTTAGCCTGCTCTATGGAGCCTTCCACCTTGGCTGTCTGCAGCTGATCAAAAGCTGTTGGCAGGATGAAGGCTGCCAACAGACTTATCACAGCTATAACAATGACGACCTCGAGCAGAGTGAAGCCCGACTCACGGTTTCCGGAAATCACTTCAAACCCTGGTTCAAGCTGATGAGGGGCATATAGAACCCTACTGCGAAGAGCAAAATCGAGAACAGAATGAAAGCCATGCCGGCCATAAGGCACAGCCTGGATATACGGCCTGAGTACAGCAGATAGTATTCTTTCAATGCACCTGCGAGGTTGCTAAGCACCCGATCCCGGCCGCTTGGAGACTGCTCCTCAAACCCTTGCAGGTTTTGGTGCAAGATCGGTGGCCACTCTTCGTTATCGAATACGCGAGATAGTGCGCTGCCCTCGTCTAGACGGTCTAATGCGTCGGCGTACAGACGATGCGCTTTCCCCTTTGAGCGTTGATGTAGAAACCGAAGTGATTGAGGGTTGGTGTAACCGCTTGAGAGAAGCAGTTGGTAGCTCTCCACAAAATCTAAGCCACGCTTGATCTTTGCTCTCTCATTGAAAAACCTGAGTAGTGGTAGCGTTTTCGTCAGCTCCCAGATTCGGCGACGGAAAAAATAAATTGCGACCAGCAGGGCACAAATCACCATGTAGTAGGTGGTGTATAGCCCGTACAGAGACATGATTACTTTGCTGAGATTGTTCAGTGTTAGGGGGATGCGCTGAACAGTGATGAAGTCATGCAGCGTCGATCCTGCAAACAAGGGAATCCCGATCAGGAACAGGAGCCCCATCGTTATGTACATGACGCCCTGCATCATCGCTTTGCCAAACTCTTTCCGAGTGGCCTCTCTATCTTTAATCGAGGCCGCGGCGCGGGAAAGTGATTCAGCAAGGCGTCCAGCCTTGTCACCTGCGTCCGCCAGTAGAACGGCTGTTTCGTCAAAACGAAGCAGTTCTAGGTAGTCCTTAGGTGTTGCGCAGGCATCCAGCTTTTGAGGAGTAACGCCCAGCTTCTTGTAGTCGATTGACTCCTCGACGGCCTTAGCGAACGTTTTTCCTGATTCCAGCTTCGATGAGATGGCCGACAAATTGAGGGCCTGCTCTACTAGAGGCAGCTTCTTCTCTAGCAGAGCAGCTTTTATGCCACCAAAATGATCCGGTACAACGCTGTCAATCAGCTGTATTGGGAGGCCGCAATTCTGCATGGCCTGCTCTTTAGTCTCGGCCTCGGCGCTAATACTTTCCAAGCCGCCAGACTGACCAAGGTATTTGATCAAAAAGTAAGCCATGCGGTACGTCCTTAGTTACAGCGGTAGGTGACGGTTACGGATGCGTTACCAGTAGCCGTGGCAGTTTGCACGTTGTTGCTCGCGTTCAAAGCTGCAGCCAGATCGCTGGCGGTAGCAGAGTCTGTGCTATCGATTGTGTATACGACTTGCACGATGTTGGTACCAACAACAGAAGGAGTCCATTGAGTGTTCCAAACGGTCTGCGCCGGCAGGCCACGGGCAATAAGGTTCGCTTTGGACAGGTTGGTTGTAGTGCAGCTTTGCGTCCGCGCTACTTGACGGGTGATAGCAGACGGAAAGTCCTTCTGAAGCTGGGTCAAAGCAGTGGACAGCTTGGCATCTTCACGATTCTGCAGAAGACCCGGCAGGATGAACGCAGCCAGGAGTGCAATAATCGCAATAGCGATTACGACTTCCAGAAGCGTGAAGCCCTTTTGTTTTGCGGTTTTGGAGTTCATTTTTTGCATGATGGCACCTTAGAGAGTTGCGACGTTTGTCAGATCTAATGGGATGTTGCTTGGAGAGGAGGATGCCCGCCCCAAACTTGCGGTTTTGCTAAGGGAAGGCGACTTAATAGCTTCGACGCTCGCCTCCCCGTTTACCTGCGTCGTATTCAGAGAATGAACAGGCCGCCCTTTGATCGGCGCCCTATCCTCGATGAAGGGTTTGAGGTTTGCTTCCAGTTGCTCAATGCCAACGATGCCGTCTGCCACAAGACGTAAACCATCGTCCCAAAGGTCCTTGAAAGTTCCCTCAGAGATCTGGCGGCGGCGCATGAGTGTTAGGTTTTCACCATCCAGAATTGCGTTCTGAACGTCTGGTGTGATCTCCAGAATCTCAATGATGCCCCTGCGGCCCTTGAGACCTGCTGAGTTATGCGATTCGTTTGCTTTGCAAGCTGAGCACCCATTTGGATTCGCGCGGTACAGGACCGTAGCCCCTTTCTGATAAGCGAATGCAGGATGATTGCCATAGGTGGCCAACTGCTTGGAATTTGTACGCAGCTCATAAGCAACCCGGCAACTTTGGCAAAGGGTCTTAATCAGCCGTTGGGCGATGAATGCCGTTGTGTTGGTGACAATGATCTCTGGATCAACACCCATACGTGCTAAACGGCCAAACGACTCATGGGCGTTGTTCGTGTGGAGTGTTGACAGTACCAGGTGACCGGTCATGGCCGCAGTGAACCCCAGACTTGCCGTTTCCGGGTCCCGCATCTCGCCCACTAGGAGAACGTCAGGGTCTTGCCGCAGCAGCGACCTCAGACCATCAGCGAATGACACGCCGGGACCGACCTCTGTATGGGACATGCCCTCGTGCTGAAGCTCAACGGGCTCCTCAAGCGTGTGATAGTTCTTGTTGGGCCATCTGCCCGATATATCCAGCAGCAAGGCGTTGAGTGTCGTGGTTTTCCCGGACCCCGTCGGGCCTGTAAGAATGATCATTCCATTGGGCGCGGAACCAAGGCGCTGAAGTGTCTCTACGTTTTCCCGCGACATCCCGAGTCGGTGCAGGTTTGCCAGGCCACCGTTGTTGCCCAGAAGGCGGAATACAAGCTTCAACGGTTTATCCGACGCTCTGCTAACCGGGATAGAGGAAACGCGGAGATTGATCTTCTTACTGGAGCTTACCTGGAACTCAAATTTACCGTCCTGGGGCACCGAGGTTTGCAAACTGAGATTGCAGAGGTTTTCGATAGTGATGCGAGCGATCGCCTCGTGTAGGGTATTTTTGTATAGCTTGTGAGTTATCAGATCGCCGTCTATCCGGTACCGCACCGCAACCTGGTCGCCTTGCGTTGGTTGCAGGTGGATGTCTGACGCGTCCAGTTGGGCTGCTACCCGTATCATCTCCTCTACCCGTTTTGCAGCCTGTGCCTTCAACGATTCGTCGTCCAGCTCTGACTCTTCCGTTTCACCCTCGAACGAACGGAGCCGTTCGATTTGCGAGTGGCTAATGCAGCCTAGTCCGGCGACATGGATACCCTTCGTACGGCCATAGTGCATGCCTCGCGCGTTAGCGCGGGTATCGTAGAGATTGGTTAAATAAAGAGTATTGCCGACAATGACCCAGTCATTATCCTCTGGGCTTTGGATAAGAGTCAGGCCATCCTCAAGGTCACTGAAAGCAGGTTTTCTGTTCACCTCTGCTACTGCGGCTTGTACCGCTTCGTCGTCTTTGCAGATCCGCAATACATCAGGTATCAGGTCCGACAGGTTTTCTGACGGAGGCTGAGTAGATGCTTGCTGATCGGTGATTTTGCCGGCACGGGCAAGAGCCTTAAGAACCAACGATTGAGCAGTGCGGATCTGTACTGACATTTCAGATAGACCTTATTCAGCAGATGCCGATGAATTGCCCCAGTTGATTCTCATCACTCGAGAACCCTCACTGCCCTTAAAGTGCGCTGAGTCGATACCGATCCTGATCAGCTTTTGGTCGTTGAACTTGTCGTTCACGCGCAGCTCAACCAGCTCGCCATCGCTTGTGCTGATGACGACATAGTCCCCATGCACCTCTGCCAGCTCCGTCATTGACGGTTTGGGAGGCTGAGGTGCAGCCTCAGCGCGTTCGGAGCCCACGCTCGTCCGCGGGGGGGGAGTAACAAATCGGTCAGTTGGTATCGAGGGTGGCGCTCCAAAATCGTCCTGCGCCATACCGAACCCCATGTCCATGGGGAATGGCATGTCTCCACTGCCGCCAGCTTGGTTTCGTCGAATTTCATCACCCAGCTGATCCATGCTATCAACACCGACTGGATTACCCTCTTCGTCAACCAAGAACTGGGCCTCGACCATGCGCTTCAGTGATTCAGCCATGTCTGCCTGGAGCTTGAGCTTTTCAGCTTTGTGCTGCATGGCACTCAGGGTTTTGTTGCGCTCGAGAATAACGTCGCCCTCGTTCTGCGCAGCTGCATGTGTGCCGGCCGCCATAAACAGGGGGAAGGCGATTGAGGTAATAAGCATTTTCATAATCAAGTTCCCACGACAACAACGTTAAGTTTCATGGCCTCAGAATCGACTGAGTAGTCATAGAGGAAAATCGGTATCTCTTTTTGCAGATCCTGCGCGAGGGCAAGTACTACACGGGGGTCGCCGGACAATACCGCCGCCCAGTTTTTAAGCGGACCCATGTAGGTGTTGGCAAAACCGTGGCTCACAGGGTCAGGCACAACCTCCATCTTGACCCCAACTAGCTGAGCCTTGGCAGCCAGGAGCCGCCACTGGGAGTCCAGCGGAGGCAGAGGCGCCAGCTCCGACAGGTTGGCAATGTCATATTCGAGGTCGTCGATGATCTGACCGAGCTGGTCATAGTCGGACGGTAACTGTCTGTTGGCCTCCAACATCGTGGTTAGGTGCACCGACAGACCTACTACTGCTGCCAATGTCAGCCACATCAAACTTGTGAAGTTCAGGCCTTTCAGGAAGCGAACCCCCTTGCGAGCGTGCTGATTCATCAGTTCACTCCTCCCTCAGTGGCGTCAGATGGAACAACCTCAACGACATAGCGGAAATCGATACCCAACGTACTTGTGACATTGGTAGCTACTTCAGCTGGGTCAAAGGGAAGGTTTGCCGAGCTCACCCAGCTATGGACCGACGTAAAACCCGATGAAACGGCAGCAGTTGAAGGGGTATGCATGCCCGGATCGCGCGCGAGAAGCCGTATGAGAGTGAGAGCAGTCTCGCGATTGTTCGGATAGGAGCGCAGGCGCTGGCTTTCTAGTGCGGCAACTCGGTCTTCCAACGTTGTCTGGGTGGTCTTCGTGGCCGTGTAAGAAGCCATCTGCATCTTGTAAACAGCATTCAGGCTGTAGTTGAGTGCAGTCGCACCAAGTAGTACTGCGACACTGATGATGCCAACCAGAAACCAACGCTTCTTCTCAATCTGCTTCTGCTTCTGGTTTAGCTCTACTCGAGTAAATGCAGGCTCGGGTGGCAGCTTGAGGTCATCGATGTCTGCGTCAATTTGTCGGGCATCATTGAGGTCATAATCCATCGCCTCAGGAATGTAGTTCTCTACATACTCGGCAGAGGAAAGGATCGACCTCGGTGAATCCAGATCCTCCTCAGGGTTCAGGCGGATGTACGCGCCTCGGTCAGAGCCCATCGGGTATAGGACTATCTGACTGCCGAGCTTTACCTTCTCGTTAAAAAAGAGAATCTGCCAAAGCCCGTAAACCTCGAGATTCGGGTAATCCGTGCGCGCCTGGTTGAGCTCGTGCTCATCGATGTAGATGGCCGGCCGACCGTCAAGAGATGGCTGCTCGATGGTTGTGTACACCTCGGAGTCGCGATTGGCTGTAAGAACCTCAGTGCCAATCGCGTCCCGGAGTACGATGACCTCTTTGCCGGCAATATGGACCGGAGCGCCCAGAGGTATGTATCTCATCTCAGTACACACCTTCGATCAGGGTAGGAGTCACCACCAGAACCAGCTCACGCCGTTCAAGTTCGTTGTTCAGATTCTGGGTAATGGGGTTAACGACGTTACGGGTGAAGATGTTCTGCCAAGGCAGCTGCTCCATCGCTTTACTCATACGTTCGGAGATCAGTCCACCGAGGTGTACCGAGTTGCCTGATGTAGTAATCAGCTGGGTCGAGAACTCCTTCAGCGCAACGCGAGGTGTTTCAAAGGAAATTTCGCCAACCTCAACCACGTCAGGGGCATTGAGGTTAGAGATCACTGGCATGATGTCCACCAGCAGCCGGTCATCGTCCAGGATTCGCACGGTAACGCTCAGAGTTACGCCGATCTTGAGGCGGGCAAGCTTGGGGGTAACCGTGACGTTGCCAAACTCGTCCTGGATCTGCTCGATATCGACGACGTAGGTCAATTCCTCACCAGCATAGATCTGAGCTGGCACGCCGTTACGAACGGTCAGGTTGGGTTGGTCCTTCAGCTCAACAGTTCCGAAGGTTTCCAGGAATTTGACCAGCAGATTGGCGGACCCGCGACTTCCTTCGTAGGTGCCTGCAATATTCCAGAATGAATCGGAGCCTTGATTGATCGCACCTGTGTTGAAAAGCTCAAGACCAAAGGGGTTTCCGTTGAGAGTCCCTGAAACGAGGGCATCCCAATTGATACCTTTCTGCTTATTGTCGTTGAGTACAACGTCGTATGCCTCGACCTGGACGTTAACGATCTTGGTGCTTTCTTCGATAGCCTTTCGCAGGTATCGGTCGAGGATGCTCATCCGTGCTGGCGGACCACCGGCAGTGACGATGCCTACCGAGCGGATACCCGAAACGTAAGGGACGGCATTCTTGGCAGCAGAGTCCATAGACGCCAGATCGAAGTTCAGCCCTTCGTTCGGCATGCCAGGGGGGCCACCAGCTGGAGCGAACTCCGACGCCTCTGCATCGTCTTCCTGGCCCTCCTCCGGTGCACCGATAATTGTGCGGGCACCTTTGAGGATGTTGAGCCATTCATCCTCAGTGAGGGTGTATCCAACAGATGAGCTTGTTGTTTCGTTCGAGTTCTCAACCTCAGAGTCACCTGCCCGGGCGCCACCAGTCTGAGCAGAGGTAACCAAAGTTGTTACGCTTCTCGTCGCTGCGAAAGCGGAGAGGTTCCACTCCCGTGTTTCGAAATCACTCACGTAAACACGGTTTCCGACCACCTCGATACTCAGGTCGCGGGTACCTTCGATGTATTCAATGAAATCCGACAGCAGCATGCCCCGAGCAGAAACGTCGATAGCAGAGTTCAGATCGACCTGGCCGCGGGGGATGATGGAATAGCCAGGCAATGTTTCTTGAAGTACTGAGCGTAAGCTCTTGTTCTGAGCCGTCAGATAGACCGGGCGTTGCATTGCCAGGTCCTCAGATCGAATCTCACGAACGAATGTAGTGCCCCGAGCTGCTTGCATCTGGGCTTCTTGGTCGGGGATGAGGTCGCTGTGTTTCGACTCCTCACTGAAGTCGAAATTACCAGCAGCACAGCCAGCCAGTCCTGCGGCAAACATGAGGGATAGCGCTATACGGGTGATCTTCATTGTTGCCGAGGCCTTAGTTAAATTTGCGGTCTGTAATCAGGATCATCGGGGAGGGGTTGCCCTGGTCGTCTGTTAAATCCCAGAAGTAGCTGAACCGGACCTTCGCATCACGGACAGAGTTGGTCAGCCGGCGCAGCGCCAGGTCCCGCGGATCGGTTGAAACGAATTGGTAACGGCGACTCTCAAGCTCCGGTTTCTCCGAGAAGTCGGTCTTGACGCGCCAGCCAACGGGCATGATTCCGGAAACAATTTCGTGCAGAGTTGCCGCATTGAACTCGGCGGTAACCGGCTCACTCATAACCACGACGGGATCGACACGCTCAAGGCTGACGCGAGTTCGCGCGGCCGTCTCAATAGCTACTGCACTGTCTTCGGCCATCATTAAAATTTGCTCGCTCTCGACCTGCACCTGCGCGATATCGATAAGGTGTTCGGTCTTCATGCGCTCGGCGTCTTGAAGGGCAAGCTCATTCTTTTCCAAGGCCTGAGCTACCCGCTCCTCCTGAGCGCGAATAGCCGCCCGCTGCTGCTCGATCTCAGCTTGTTGCTGCTCAATACTTTGCTGCTGCTGGATAAGTGCCTGCAGGCGATTCTCAGCAGCCGCGGTGGCAGAGGCGTGAGCGCTTTGCAATTTCAGCTCGGCATCTTTTCGTGCGAGATCAAGTGCCTTTCTGTTTTCCTCAAGCTCAGCCAGGGTCGCCTTATAGCGACGCTCGGTCTCTGTCTCTTCCACAACGAATTCCGCCTCGTCCATGGAGAGATCAATAACAGCTGCCGGCACAGGCTTGGTCTGCCGATAATCCACCGGCTGCCCCATGTCCTGCGCCTGACCGGCTTCATAAGCACGATCAAATGGCGAAACTTGTGATGGACCCGAGAGATACGCGTCGGAGTAGTCGGCAAATGCCGTCTGCGATACTGCCAATACTGCAATGCTGATTAGTGTTCGTTTCACGGCACCCGCCCTCAGATGAGATTGCTTTACCTAATAGTGCGAGGGGGTGCCCCTTTTTCAGGGCATTTCGGTGGAATAGTGAAAAAAAAATTTGCACTCTATTTAGGTCCCCACCTAGGTAGGCCTTTATGAGCAGTTCAATCAGTACCGTAAAACCATCGTCGGGCATTTTCGCGCTAGTCACGCTAATGGCATTGGCCACCCTCGGTTACACCTACTACCTCATAGCAACCGAGCAGCACCTGGACTACCAGGCCGCCGCGTTGGTGCCTGTTCTCTATATGTATCAGCCAGACGCAGCGATGCACTTGATCTCTGCGGGGGGATTCAGTGGAACGCTAGTGGCGGTCTTGGTGAAAACTGGCAATGCAATTTTCCTTGGAGGAATTTTATTTACCCTCATCTATGCCATTGGGCTTTTGAGGCTGGATCGGGAAAAAGCAGATGAAGCTAAAAAAAGGAAAAGCCCAATAGGGGCAACAGGCGAGTACAGCTGCGACATACCCGGGTCACAGATGATCATCTCTATTCCTGACTCCAGGGACTACAAGACTGGCGCTGTGGTGAAGGGCCTTCATGATACTCAGCCTTATCGAGAGGCCTTCTTTCGTTGCAACCGTGTAACTCCTACATTGAAGCGACAACCTGCTACCCAGCTTGAAGAACTGTACGTAGCTCTGTACTCAATGCTCGCGGCCCACCCGGATGTGCCTGCGAGTGTTGGAGCCCATCATGCTGATACCTCGTTATTCGAGCACTCGCGCTCGATCTCTAACGCTGTCGTTAAGTACATGCAGGATCGGGGGTGGGATGAGCCAGTTGCAAAGGTTGCCGGCTTGGCCCACGACATGGATAAATTGTTGGCCTATTCGAGAAAGGATGATGCTTGGGTGAAGAACCGAAACTGCACCCACCACAACTCCTACAGTGCCTTTGTCGTTTCTAATCAACCTGAATTCCAGAAGGTTTCAGGAGATAAGTTCGTAGCTGGATTCCATATTGGGGATGACGACAGGACCACACTGGTTTTGGCCCTGCGTTACTATCACCACCCTGAAATGCTGCCAAACGATGCCAACCAAAGAGTCGAGCGACTTGTGCAGGCACTCCGTCACGTAGACGGCCAGGTGATCGCGGCTGAGAAGAAGTCAGGTATCGAGCAGGCAAAAGAGGCCGAGGGCACTTATTCCCTGTTGCACGAAGCGCTGCTGGAAACGATCCGCGAGCTGAACATCAACGCCTACCTTGGAAGTGGTCGGGCTGGCGGATGGACTAAAGACGCGGTCGAGTTTGTCATTGTGCCAATGTCTACCATCCTAGAATTCATTCCACCTCACCTCCCAACACAGCTTTCACGCCAGCTTCAAGTGACAGTTGAGACCAAGAGCTACCATCACCCAGCAATACCCATGCTTCTTGAAAGCCTTGAACAGATGGGTCTGCTGATGCATCAGTACAAAGAGATGACCTCAGAAAAGGGACTATTTGATGTGCGTATTGGAGTTCAAACCTTTACGGCATGCGTTCTTTTGAGCAAGGCTCCGCTTGCAGATATGCTGCCCACAATCGTGACCAAATGGGGTATGACCCAGTACGGCATTAAGATCCGCAAGCCAACGGTGGATAGCCACAAAGATGACCTCGATTGATGGCCGGCCCTAAGTGGGCCGGCATTTCATTCGCATGCGAAAGGCCGACTTAGTCTCGGAGTATGTCGATGGTTGCCTGGGTCCGTACAACGCGTTCTGCGCGGTCAACGTGGCCAAGCTCATTCCAGCACCGATAAGCATCTTGATAGCGAGCTTGGCGCTCTGTAAGCCTGCAGAGCGTAACATCGCGCTCGTACCGAGGGAGGTAGTCCGCAGCGAATGTTGTTAGTGTTACGTCCCTGCGAGTTTCCCAGAGCAAAGAAACCACTGTATCAATCGCCAGCTTCCTGGTTTCACCTGAAAGCGCCATGCGGCGAAGCTTCAAACTGCCGTTGTCAGAACGATATACAAAATCACTGAGCAACACCTCGGCCTGAGCGTAAGCTCCAGTCTTCACTGCGCGGCTAGCCGCCTCCACCTTTGCCGATTTCGCAGCAGTGGTAGCCGGGGGGGCTAATGGGCCTGCTGAGCACCCCACAAGTGCCCCGGTGATTGCCGCCCACAATAGAATGGTTTTCATTGGTCAGTCCCGGAAATGTCTAACAAGTGAATAAGTGCTGCCGGCGCTGAACAAAATGTTGTCCTTAGGCACAAGCTGCTTGAGATAGCTTGGTTTGATGCCGAACATACGAGACACATCCCCTGCCGCAGCCTCTGGGGTAGCAAGAACAAAATAGGTGGCAAAGTTCTTGAGTAGGTCTTGGGTGACCTGGTCGGGCGACTGTACGCCAGCCCAGATACCCACCCCGTATCCTCGGCCCTCAGTACCAATACGGTTAAACGGGGAAAGCGGACTTTGACTAATTTCCTTAACGTGCTTTCCTTCGTCAGCAACCAGGACGTGGGTTGGGGAGGTTGGATTGAATGAGTCGTTTCTGCGAGTCTCCATGATCCCCATAGCAAGCACGCGGTTGGCGATGATTCGCATGATCACTTGCTGATGCTGCGGGCTAATATCAGTCAAGTCATACCGGTTGATCTTCCCGGGTATCGTTCGTGATGGGTTCCCAGTGAACAACCGGCTATCTACCATGCCCTGGATCACACTGCGAAGGCCATACAGTGATTCCTTGCTCCAATACTCCCAGACATCCCCGTTGCCGACTCCTGTTTTTGAGACGGCCTCCAAGTTGATCTGTTTTTTGATGATGGCGGTGATGGAATCGATCAGACCACTGGCGAGTTCGTTCACCTTGTCAGCTATGACTACCTCCTCCTCTTCGAGAGCCCGCATGTTTGCGACCTCCTTGCTAGCCTTACGCTTGGTTTTACCAATGTCATTCATGATGTCAGCGACTGACTCTGAAGACAGGCCACTTGTGACCGCGTTGAAGATGAGATCAATCTGCTCCAATAGGTCGATCAACGTCGGATTGGGCTTCGCCCATGACTCCATCTCATCGTGGAGGATGCCTTTGTTCTTATAAACGATCTTCAGGATCTCGGTGAGGTATGTGAGCTGCTTGACACCTACGTTCGGGCTAAAGGTCTTTACCAGCACCTTCATCGACTCAATCGTCATCAATACACCGCCACCCTCAGGGGTCCTGGGCACCTGCAGCGGGTTAATGCTCGCTCCATCAAAATAGTTAAAACGAATATCGTTGAAGTCTTCAGGGCTGACGTAATTTGCCAGGCCGGCTCGCTCAAAGTTTGAGTAGCCAAAGTCACCTTTGATGTCGATGACGTGGAATGTAGTTTGCCGGACAAACACACGAGCAAGCATCTGCTGGATGGTGTGCGTTTTACCGACACCCGAGGCGCCCATGTACATTATGTTGAAGTTGTTCACCTGAGGGTACGCCCACTCTATGGAGCCGCCCCTTGAATCGACGCCGATCTCGATCGGGTCTGAATGTGTAAAGCTGAAAGTCATTTTTTGTCCAAAATCATCGTTGCAAAGGCTGGTGGTGAAACTTTATTGCTCGGACCCCTTCAAGGAATTCGATGTCGGCCTTAACCTTGTCAGGCCATTTTTCCTTGGTTACTCGGACATAGGGGAACGTGCATTGCTTACAAATCAGTTCATCGGTTCTGAGCTTGGACGCGGTGGCTACAGAATCAGGGAAGACGGCGAAAGCATCCTCGTCCCCACACTCACATTCGACACATACTCCACCCTTGAGAATCCTTGAGGCTCTATCATCGAATAGCCCCTTCACCTTCGAGCTAGGGTTAGCATCTGGTGAGAGCTGAGCTGCAATACTTTCCCATTCATCACAGTGCTTTTTCCCGAGGTCCAGGTCGGAATCCTTGCAGTTGAGCTCGTGGATGATGTGGGCAAGCTCGTGGGGTACAACCTCGTTGAAGGAGCTTGCAAAGTCCTGGTGCAGATAGAGGCCGTTGATCTTCAACACAGCAACACCATGTAGATCACCGCTTATGCGCATGAGATCAAGGCTGGACGCGCTGTGATCCGACATCGAGTAATCGAACCTGAGGTCTACCCATACTCGATCGTCGGGGAACTGGACAGATTTGAGCAGTCGGCTGACTTCCTTTGCGATTTGAATCTCGCGAGGGTACTCAGCGTTGTGCTGTTCGATATGGTCAAACGTAAGTTCGTGAGGCGAGTCATTGGTTTTCATACCCTAATAGTACGAAGCGCCCCCCCAAAAACAGCCCTTTTTTACAAGCTCAACTAAAATTGCCTGCCATCAAAGCCTCAAGGTTCTCCCAGCCACTGAAGTCCCCCCTATTGCCGGCCTTGATCAACTCGTCCATGCGCTCTATGGAGGCTGTTTGCTGGATGTACTCAATCACCTGCAGGTTCTGGCGCTTCCACTTGCTCATACCAACCGCATAGATAGCCCTTTGCACCTTTGAACGCTCTAGGGAAGCAGGTTGAGTTATGCACTCTTCAAGTGGTTGGCTGCCCTGGCTCTCAGCAAGTGACCCTTTCGCATGCGAATGATGTGGTTGCGGGGGCTCCTGAGCGGAAGTCCGCTCCGGCGTTCCGGCGACCAGTAGGTGACTAGCTACAAGGTCTGAGGTTATTGAGGGATACAGCAGCTGGGCGAAACCAACGCAGAACATAGTCATGCTGAAGGTGTCCCCTGCATTAAGGCCCACATCTATCCGTGTTTGGGCTCCGTCGACCGCGGTTGTAGTGGCCCTCAACGTATGCGTGAAATGAGAGTCAGACTCGAAGCCGCTTAGAGAGATTGGCGCTTTGTCTCGGCGGACTAGGTCGTAGCTAAATGTTGACTGGTATCCTCTTAGCCATGAATAGAGGTATCGCACGCCCTCAATGCCCAATGTGACCGAGATCTTCCCAGGGTCTTGCATCAGAGGGTAGCGCCCATTCACCTTCGAGCTAAAGCTCAAGCGTAAGCCTGTAAAGGCAGCCGTAGCTTTACCTGTATCCGAAACCTCGTTTCGTACCGCGAGAGCAATTCCAAGAGCGTGGTTGCTGAAAATCTGGTGGCTCGCTAGATGCTTCCAGGCCCGCGGATTACCAGGGTTGGCCAGGTTGAAGACCCATTGCCCCTGCTCGCTTCTTCCTTGGAGGTAGGTTTTGTGGGCGGCGGCAAAATCTATCAGCACATCACACTCCTTAATGCAGCATTATCCCCCAGCCAGTGAGCCATATCTGACATCCAAAGCAAACGGGTTGTTGTATCGACTCGGCTAAATTGTGGTACTGCCAGCTTAACGTAAGCGTCCGGTGAACACACCTTTTGAACTCCAGCTTTAAGGGCG
>CEPQ01026503.1_pt1 | contig 17818 bp, 15 predicted proteins | sample 530411 | NCBI WGS metagenome assembly CEPQ01 (sample SAMEA2620039, study PRJEB7988) | marine metagenome | isolation source: saline water (ENVO:00002010), including
CCAAGCCTGTTGAACATTGGCCTTTTTCAAATTCGGATTGCCAAGATAGACCGAATCACCGGACATTATTTGTCCTTCAACATTTTTTGAAGCTCTGTTGTAGAACCAACATACAAAGCGTTAGTTACATTCTTGGGTGCGTTGTTTGGTACTTTTTTTAATTCCTTCATCTTTTTCTGAAGATCGCCAAGCTTCTCCGTAACCTCTGCTACATTTTTAATCAGTTGTCCAGCGACCTCATATGTCCTTGGATGTTCACTTTCTTTAGCAAGCTCAAGAATACCATCGATGGCATTGCTCCCCTTTTCAACCAAATTATAAAATTGTTTCCTTTGATATTCATAATCATTTTCTAAATCATCTTCATTGATAGTAGGAGAATAGTTTTCTACATCAATAGTTTGAGGAACAATTTTCTCTACAACACCCAATTCTCTATCAATTTTCGCCATGGTAATATTGTTTTTCATTATTCGTCTTCACCTGTCACTGGATTAAAATCTTTTGCATCTTGGAAGAATGATGTTGTTTCATTAAATCCAAAGTTATCATCTGCATCAGCTGATGTTGGATCTGGTGTTACTGTGTATCTCTGCTCTCTCTTTGGTGATTGATCCGGCAAATCTGTATATTGATCAACCTGAACTGTCTTAATAACCTTACTCGAAGTAACAGGACCATAAAGATAAAATTTAGTAGTAAAGGACATTGTATATATCAAAGCTCTACGAGAAACAAAATCTCCATCATAATTGTCTTCATATGATATACTGTTCAAAATGATAGGAACATCTTTCTTAATTCCCATGTCTGACATATCGTTAATAGTAAGAGTATAATCTGGTTGAAAGTAGGGAAGAATTTGTTCCACAATCTGTAAAGCATCATCAGACTGCTTTGCCATGGCATACAATTCAAAGTCTAAATTGTATGGTACAGGCATATATTGCGTGTCTAGTTGTTTTGTATTTGCACCTTTGACTTTCTTAAATTTCTGCACCCGACTCAATTTTCTTGATGGATCATAAGAAAGGTCTTTAATTTCAAATCCAATTCTAGGAAGTGTGATAGCAACCTGTTTCGTTAAATCAGCATCTTCTCGCAAACGCACCAAAAACTTTTCTCTTGGCCCGTAAGCAAGAGGAACTTTCATAGTTTGTATTATTGTTCCAGAATTGTCCTTACGAACAAGACTGATATCATTAAACAATGTTCCGAAAGAAATAACTATTTTTCGTATGGTTTCATGGTAGAATTGAGTTCCTAGCATGATATATTCTCCTGTTTCATCCTATAAAATTCACGCCTCTTAGCATTATAGGTATCTTTTCTTAGGTGATACGTTTCTTTATGTCTTTTAGCATCAGACAACTTTTGTCTTTCTCTCCGTCTTTCCCTTTGTTCAGATGTTTCCATTTCTGTACGATACATTTTAATATACTCTCTCATATATACATTACGCTGTTCTGGATTGTTGTGATAATCACCCACACACTTACCGTGCTTGTATTGAGAAAAAACCTTTTCATTGTCTGGCAGACGGTCATAGGCCCGCTGCAGTTCTTCCTTAGTTGGGTTGGGTATCTCACTCAAATCAAAGTATAAGTCAAACATGTCTGGCATTATGAATTACTCCCTGCATCTCCAAATGGATTTGATTCACTGAAATCTAAAATCGGCCGACTTTGAGTTTCGAAATACTCATTTTGTGATGTCATATCGGTACTCATATCACCAACTATATAGTCTTCCTGAATGAGATATTGATCATCACCAGTATCAGCAGGCCTTTCAAGCATAATACTTTCGCCAACGGATTGTGTATCATCTTCACCGATTATATTATCACCAGCATCAGCAGACCCATCAGTTGAGTCTATTAATAACAATCCATGTTCTGGTGTGTATTCTAATCTTATCTCTTCGTTAACCGCTGAAGATTGTTCCAGAGTAAATTGATGAACAAGTGCATCTAGAGAATGTTCAGTTTCAATTGCATCAAGAGCTGTAATACCAGTATCGATAACTTCAGAACTATAATCATACAAGCGACAATGTAATTTATATACTGGATTATTGTCTAACTGATAAAATGGTTCATCATGGTCTACAAAATTAACCTGAAACATTTTATCAAGAACTGGATGATAAATTGCATCACCTTCTTGCGGCCTATCAGCATCTGTTACAGCAATATCTTGAATAATGTAAAAATTATTATCCCCAGTAACAGTAGTTAGAGTTGATGCAGAAGATGATTGATCAACACTACCCGCCTCTAACAATAATGAACCACTAGAACTAGTATCCGTTCCAGACTCAATCTGTACTTGAGCATCTAGCTCTTGAAATCTTTCTTTATTTACAACAAATATTGCTTCACTTAAATTCTGTAAACCAAACTGATTCATCAATTCTTTTTCACCAGCAAATCCGCCGTCGGCATCTTCCATATACATTTCAATTGGGTGTTGATTCTTGTATTGTGAAATTGAATCTATACCCAGCACCATATCTTCACCAACAAGAGTTCGATCCATGTAATAAACATCATGGCCATAAATCTGTATAGCTTCTTTTATAAGATCACTATATAAATTTCTTTCAGTAGCAATGGAGTGAAGATTGCTTGTGTGAAAAAGTGAATTGACAGCCATAGCGTGTGTTTCAACCTATCATATAGTTTATTGGTAACTCAAAGGCAAGTTTAATTTCTTCCTCAAGTTTATTTTGTTCTTCAATTGCTTGCGTGTAAAGTGTTTCCCCATTCATCGCAACTCCACCCAACATAGTAACCCCATTAAATTTACTTAAATTAGCTCCCCACTGTTTTTTAATCAGCGCAGTTGCATATCTTTTTATATAAACGTCATCATAGATGTCAGTATATGTGGTAGGGTCCAATTTTCTATAACATTCAATTATGAGATAATCCACATCAGCAGTTACATCATTTGCCCAATCCATTTCAATGTAAAGTCGATTTTGATGTTGGTTAAACCGAATAGGTGTTTCACCAACAAGTATATTTGATAATAAATCAATATTATCCATTGTCATTTGATATTGAATAATTGATGTTGAAGAAAAGTCAAACAAATCATTTAATCGTAATTGGTAACGAATATCAAACATGCTGCTTCCACCACCAGTATCAGTGAATGGAAACACTCTCACAACAGAAACAACAGCACTTGGAATTGGAATAAAATTATTCCCTTCTTTCCATGTTGCAGTTATGTCAGTATCTACTACATCGGTTCCAGTAGTTGAGGTGTCAGAACGGGCCCGAGTTACTTCTGCTGTAGTAATCAAATGTTTGAGATACATTTTTTCAATACCATCATAATGGTATTGAGCAAAATATTGTAGTGCTTCGTCTAGACGGTCATCTACTTGATCGTCTGAAACATTGATATCAATTACACCATAACCAAGAGCTCTGAGGCAATAAGTTTTTAATGTAGCTTTTGTTGAAGGTATAGCCATACTTTCTTCCTTTCTACATATTTATATGTAATCTAACCCCAGTAAATTTGCTCCCAAGTTATAGTTTTAATATTTACTCATTTTTAATGTAGGATTTACCAATAAGGATTTCAATATCTTTAATCATTTCTTCCATATTAACCCTTACAATTTTACCAGTTTTTGTATTTTTTGAGAAATATTCCCACTCGCCTTGTTCATTATGTGGTGATATTTTGGTAGCATTACCCGCTTCATCCTGTACATATACTTCAGCACTTGCAGAATCGTCTTTAGCATATATGTGAGCGTGATTAGCTACGGTTGATGGATCAGAACCAACCGCAAACGCAACGGCACCAGTTAATGTAACATCAGTTGTACCAGTAGTAATGCTTAAGACCGTTGCATCAGCATCATTCTTAATTGTGATATCAGAGGTGCTGCCTTGGCCGGTCAGGATGAGTCCTTCAGTAGCGGTATAACCAATAGCAGCATTATCTCCAGCAGAAGTATCGCCGGTCGCTTCAACTGTAGTTCCGGTTATTACGCCTGAAGATGTTATTGCACCAGAACCAACAGTTCCTAAACCTGAAACATTACCACTAGTGTCAAAAGTATAATTGCCATCAGTGAAAACACCATCGATTGTTAGATTTCTAAATGTACCAATATCTTTGTTAGAATCTACAACTACTGATTTAGAAGCAGCAACAGTTCCAGCCGTAACACCATCAATCTGTTCTAATTCTGCTTCAGCAATTACTGCCGAACCAATTGTAAATCCAGTACCAGTTACAACACCACTTGACGTAATTGCGCCAGAAGCAACAGTTCCAGCAACAGTTACATTCGCACCACTAAAGGTAAGTGCAGTAGTAGTACCAGATTTTACAGTAAGATTACCAGAATTATTATTAGCAGAACCAAAAGTGGTTGCACCATCTTGGAAGAAAATATCACCACCATCAGCGTTCAAATAAATGTCTGTTGTTGCATCAAGGGTAATTGAAGAACCAGAATCAATCTCTGCAATTACAGGTGTGGTTAAAGTAATAATACTTGCGTCAGCACTTATGCCTGATGAAAGCGCACTACCTGTTCCTAATGCAGTGTAAAGTTCTACAAAGTTTGCATTAATTTTGGTGCCGCCGGCACGAAGAGTATCACCTCCACCGTCGTCATCTGCTGAACCTATTCCTACTGATTGATATGCCATTATTGATTGCCTACTAATTCTTTAAGAAGAGTTTTAATTTCAGTCATTTCTGATTTAATATTATTAATCTCTCTTGTTGTTTCTCGTATTTCATCTCTTTGTGCTTGAGCAGATGCTGCTCGTCGTTTTGCTTTTTCATATGCATTAGTATTACGATTTATAATTGCATGAGTTTTTGTGTCTCGTACTAAATCAGGATGTCCCTCAACTTGTTTAAACTTTCTTTCCACTTTCTTATGTCCCTAATGCTAAAACCCTAAGTGCTCTCAATCTGGGCGGCTCAGCAGTATTTGTTCCTGTCATAATAATTTTAATTTGGAAAGCAATAAATTCTGGTAATGGGTTACCAACACCATCATCTGAAACACCAGCAGTATATTGATATTCAGAAAAATCACTAAACGAAGCTGATGGAGGTACAGATGTATCGGGCACACCTGTTGTATTAAAATAAGTATATCCCAGATTATCAAAATCTTCTGATTCATCAATTGTTAACAATCTATACATAACTTTAATATCAGCACTTGATGGTCTGTGTGCAGCAAATATCACCTTTAATCCTGTTGCCAAAGTATCAAGAGTGACTTGTTTTGTAAGATAAATTGCAGCATTTTCATCACCTTCAGATTGTTCTGAACCAACATATCCTGTTGTAGGATAAACATCAGAAGAAGAAGTAATTTCATTCATTCGATTAGAAACCGCAATCATAGAACTTCTACCAAGGTCAATGACAGGAGAAATCCAAGGTGTATCAGTTTCCATAGTAACTTGAATTTCCAATGACCGGCGAGAAGATAATATATTTGTTTCATTGATCGATGAACATATCATATATGGAACATCAAATTTATAATTATCATTTAATGGAAATGAAATTTCTGGTACAAGTTCATCATCTCTAGTATTTTCAAATGATGTTTGAGTTCCAGAAGGACTTGTTCCACGGGTAATTAAAGCCTTTGCAGTAAGAGAAGTATTCGGTAATTCCATAACTCCTAAAATAGTTGAAAACATATCCATCATAGCATTTTCTGTTGCAGTCACACTAGGGCCGCCAATTGAAGATAAACTTCCTGAACCATCAACTACAGGAGTTGTTGTTAATGTTACAGTATAACTATCAATTTCGGTATTATCAATAGGAGTATGAGTTTTATTAATTTCTGTAAATGGAACTCGATGTGCCATATAAAGTTCTACTGTCGCACCATCAGCATGAATCGCAGCAGTTGTACTATCAACTCCCCTTGTAATACTGGTTGGAGAATTAGTACTAATTGACGTATATGATATTATTTCATCATCAATTTTAATATACCATGCCCCGCCAGCAGCACCTGTTGTATTGGTATATATTCCAGAAGTATCGTCAAAATTAGCACCATCAGTCAAAGTTAGAGTTGTTGCCGTAGCAGTCATTGCGCCATTTAAAGTAGTTGTTGCTGGAGATTTAACACCAGCAACGGTTACATTATTAACAGTAGCATACATACCATGATCAGCATGATTAATTTTCATTGTAGTACTTGCATCAGTAATAACAAGTGGATCGGTAACCAAAGAAGCCAAAGGAACATCATCATTTGTTAAAGTGAAAATTCCACCAGAAGAACTGAAAGACGCACAATTAACTGTAAATTTCATATCTTCCATAGGACTCATTGACCAACCAGTATTATTATGTCCTTTAAATAAAATACCAATATGTGGTTGTTCAGATATAGTTCGTGTTCCTCCTATATCAGTATCACCCATCCTAGCAATCCACAGTTTATGTTCTGGTGTATAACTAAGTACTACAATACAGTATTCAGTGTCAGTTTCAACATGAACTGGTGATGGGAATTTCCAATTAGTAACTACAGCAGCTGTATCTGAAATATTAATCTCGCTGGGATTTTTTGTAACACGTCCGAAAGGTAAAACTTTAGGGCCTGGATATCCATTCACAACATTTCTTAGTTCTACAGTAATAGGCACATTAACGTCTACTGCTTGAAAATAAAGATCAACAGAGGTAATGAAAGCTCCATTGGTAATGCCAGCGGACGATCCACCAATTTTAAATGTTTGGGCTAACGGATCATCGCCGCCGTCGCCGCCGTCGTCGGCGCCCAGAAGTACCAAAGGAAACACATCTGCCGCATCTGCGACTCTACGTGCTTCAGCTGCTCTTGCATCAGCTGCAGCAGCCGAAGCGGTTGCAGCAACTGCCTCAGCTCTTGCTGCAGCAGTTTCAGCTCGCATAGCAACAAGAATGTTTTGTTCATCAGTCCAGTTACCAGAAGCTCTTCGAATATCATTTGAAGTAACAGTATTAAAAGAAGTCTCCTGTGATTGACCTGTTCTTGTAACTGTTGCATTTCTTGTTGCAGTAATAGTTTCTTGTTGCGTTTCAAGCATTCCAGAAGACGAATAAAGTGCTTCTCCGGTTGTTCCTGGCCGTTGTTCTGTAGAAGGAACTCCATTATGTTCACTAGAGGTGAGTCTAAATACAATATTTCCTGTTGGAAATGTTGGATTTCCATCAACCTTTGGATCAGGAATTAAAAATGTTCCTTCAATTTTACCATATCCATTTGTAATTAAAGGATCGCCCGCAAGCAAATCAGCACCAGTTCGTGGATACGTATATGCAGATGATGTGTATTCTGTAGCCCCAGGCGTACAATAATCATTTACATCTTGTTTATCAAAAAACGCAAATAACCTTGTCTTTGGTTTGAATCGTACACCAGTAAAAGTAATTGTTTTTGACCGTACTACTGGAATAGCATTTTGCGATACAACTCGTAATCCCTGAGATACCCTATCAATTCTAAGATCAACTTGTGTATTAACACCAGTTCTGGTTTGATCTGTTCTAACTGTTTCCGTAGTTCTTGTTACATCAAACCTGTCCGGCCTAAATTGTGTACCACCTTCAATCCAATTATCTACTCTTGTTTCTACAACTCCCGACCATTGCGTTTGCCAAGAATTCCAAACAGTTCCAAGATTATTTGCTTCTTGGGCCAGCACAGCATCATAATCACCTTCTTCATTAACAACAAGGTCTGGTAAAACTTCAGTTTCAAACCATGTATCAGAACTTGGACTTAATTCAACACTACCAACCCAAGAAGAAACAAGAACAGGATTAACTCTTTCTGCTCGTGTTGCATACGGTTGTTCTGTCATCACCACCTCTGTATAAGGAAGTGTAATTAAATCGCCAGTTTTTTGATACCCCGCACCATCTCTTGCTGTATCACTAGCATTAGTGACGCTTTCTATTAAATCAATTGCTCGGGCTTTATGTTTAGGACGTAACTGCCCAAGACCGAAATCCATTGAATTATTATAATCTCTATGAGCAACATCACCGATACGATGTCCCTTAAAATTATCTACCACAAAACCAGACTTAAATCTATTCAATCCATCTGCATCTGTTACTTCAAAACTTTCAGCATCTCTTTCTAACAAACTCAACGCAGTATAATATTCAACATGGTCCAGACGCTTGGCAATTTTACCAATGTCTTTCATGGTATATCTTTGATGCTTTTGTTTTCTTATCGTAACATTTCTAGGATCAAAAGTATACGCTGGAACAAACAGTGTTGCAATCAACATACAATCCTCTGGCGTCTTTGGCAACAATGGATTTTCAGCACTTTCTCCTTCAACAATTAAGAAAGTGCCTTTTGGATTTAAAATTATTGCTGCAAATTTTGGTAAGTAATATTCAAAATCCGACTGAATCAGAGAACCAGGCTTTGGTGTGTCTACCGTTGTGCCACCTGTTCCACCAAATGTCCTACTATAAAAATTAAAAGAGTTTCCTGTTATTTCATCAACAGCACTTAATGTTGTAGATGTTCCGGCAATATTATCAACTGACGGCCTAAAATCATAAGCGCCATATAAAGGAAATTTGCCACTTGGTACCGGTTCATCAACATCAATTTTAGATGCAGAATATATCGGAATATCATCATATTCCATTTGTTTAGCAACATCACTATAAGAATCAACAGTGAAAACATCTCCAGAACCATGCTCAAGATAATCATATACAATTAAAAGCCTTCCAATTGGAGCAGCTTGACTGCGTTTTCTTACAATTCTTGCAATGTCATAATAGTTGTCTCGTTGACCAGTGTCAAGCATATATTTGCTGGTAATTACAATATCACCAACTGTCGTTGCTGTAATTGTAGCAGATGCAGCAGAACTTTCTCCCGTAATCACTTCTCCGCCAGCAAATGCAAAACTGTTAGTCGAAACATAACTGAACGGGCTTGATGTGCTTATAATCCTGCCAGTTGCTTTACTAGTAGCACCAGTAATTTTTTCACCTCTAGTAAATGTCCCTGTAATTGATCCTACAGTAAGAGTAGGAGCAACTGCATCCGTAGATGCATCTTGTGAATCAAAAACTGCTGCCAATTTAAATGCATCAACTCGACCAAGAGAAATGTCTTCATCTGATGGTCGAGTTCCATATGCATCAGTTGTGCCTGAAACAACCTTCACTTGTTTCATAAGTCTGGTAGTTTTTGTTTTTTGTTTTACAGATGTTTTAAGAATAGTTGCAGTAAGTTTTACTTTTGCAGAATCACCCAAAATAGTATTATCAGTAATCGTGATAGAAGCAGTTCCTGTTCCACCAATAGTATCAGCAATACTTACAAGTTGTCCAGCCGTACCAGTGCCGTCACCAGCAGTAAGAATAGACATGACATAATCTTTTTCTGCATGAGACACAAATGTTTCATTTGTGCCGGCAGTAAATGTAACGACGCCGGAAGCAGTTGTTGTACCAATGAACTGTCTGCGTACAGTATATTGCGTATCAGATGCACCCTGATTATTATCAGTTAAAAGTGTTTTAATAACTGGTTTTGAAAGTTTTTCTAACGCATTATTTTTTTCAGGATTAATTAATCTTGGCAATAAACTGGTTTCCATAACATATCCACCAGTAGAATCAGCCCCTTCCTGTTCATCATCTTGCATGAACACAAAATTTGCATTAGCAGAACCAGCATCAGTACCATCTAATCCCATCCTATACACAATATTTTTTCTTCTTACAGGAGGTTCTAATATTAAATCAGCAGTAAAATTTTGTGAAGCTGCCGAACTATCCACCATAACTACTGATCGACATTGTTCAAATGTACGAGTATCATCTGCTGTTGAAGCAGTATTAGCAACCAAAGTAAGATCAACATTATTTGCACCTTCTACAATTTGATCTGTCTCTGAAGAATCCGAAGCTTTAATTGTTTCTCCGGTAGTAAATTTACCAGACTGTTTAATACAAACCAATCTAGTACCAGTTGTCGTCGCAATATTATTAACAACATAAGCAGTAGCACCTGAAAGAGTACCAGTTATCTTTACTCCACCTGTTGCCCAATTTGAGATAAGGGTAGGACTTGGTGGATTACCGCCATCATTAAAAGTTAAAAAGGTAAACATTTTAATATCAAAAAGATATAATTTATATATAGCATCATCAGTTCCAATAGTACCACCATGATATTCTATTGCTCTTGCTCGAGCTTGACCGATTGGTTGAAGAGTTGTTCCACTATTTACAGGAGCACCACCATCAGTAGTTATGAAATGGTCGTATAAACTTACTGTCTTGTATGCAGTTGTTTCACCAGAAATAGCAGAAATGTCAGGCGTACCATACACATTGTTAATGAGTGTATAATTTCCTAAATCAAATGATGTAATACCAGCATTTACTGTTTCATAATCTCTTGCCTTTTTAACATCTTTAAATGTTGGTGCAAGTTTTTCAATTTCATATCCTCTAACATATGCTTTACCTGTAGAAAGCTGAGCAGTTAAATAACTACTATCAGCTATCTTACCGCCATCTGTATGCTCCCCTGCCGTGAATATCCCCTTTCTTTCATTTAAATCTACACACTCTCTCATTACAAGACTAAAGGGTTGAACGGTATAATCACCAGACTCATCATAAGTTCTTCGAGCCATAGTTTCTTCTAAAATATTATATTCAGTATTGCGTACTGTTGATTGTAGAGTGCCCCCTCTTGTTAACATCAATTCAATAAAATTTTCATCCGTAACTACACCAATAGCTACTTTTTTAAGTGATAAACTAATTTGCAAACGATGAGCACCTTTTGCTGCAAAGTTTGATGAACCAGTAGCATTATCCAAAAGTGAAGACACATCTTCTGGTTTAGCCAAAGTTTCTGTTATTTCAAAACCGACTCGCCATGAACCAGATGGATCATATTTGTCTAAAACCAAAGTCTCTTCTGCACACTCCACAAAATATCCACGAACAAAATATACGCCCGCTTGAATATTTACTGCTTGACCAGTAGCAGCTGCGGGTCCAGTTGAACTTCGTAATAGTGATTGTGTAGAACCTATTGTCGCACTATATGCTGAGGTATATGTTGTTGATGATGCAGCACCACTAGAATATGAAGTAGTATGTGTAATGCCAGCATCCGCAGAAATATCTTCACCATCTCTAAATGCTTTTTCGAAACTATCTGTACCAGTATCTTGATATCTTAAATATAGTGTAGGTTGATCATCTGTAGTTGCGACATCATAACCAATAACAGTAGCAGTAACACCAGAATCAGCACCTGTAATAATAACAGGTGATGTAGCACTATAGTATTGAGAGGGGTCGACTGTTTCTCCACCAAACGTAGAAGCCAATTTAAGAGAATAATGTTTCCTTATAAGAGACACTTGGCCAGGAATAACCATCGAACCTTCTTTAAATATATGATTGCCGTGTGCAGAAATCTGCTGTTGTAAGGCAGATTGTAACTGTGTTAGTTCTCTTGCCTGAATTGCAAATCCCGGCCGGAAAAGAGTCTTAACATAATTTTGACTGGAATCATAATCATCATAATATGGAGCTACATTTAGGTCTGTTTTTTCTGCCATTTTTTTTAGAATTCCACTATAATTTTAATGTCTTCAGTTTGGTCTGAAGCTCGTCCAATTGGTTTTCTATTTTCCTGATAAACAATATTACCACTATCTGGTTGAAGTTCTGGATTAGCATATCCATCAGTAAATGTAATACTATTGCCACCAGCAAGAGTTACTGCCGAATCAGCGGCCGAATCTGGTGTTCCGGTTGCAGTAGAACTTGCACCCGTAACCACATAAGCCCCAGAGAAAGCAACAAGGGCGCCTGTCGTAGAATTTGTTCCATAGTCTGCAAATCTCTCCTGTTGATAATAAAGAATAGAAAGATCACTGTCCCATTCAACAACCTTACCAATCGCAGCAGTGGTTGCCTGTGTAATCTTTTCATCAACAGAAAAAGTTCCTGACACAGAAGTCAATTTTAATGCATATACTTGACGATATGTTGAATCGGAAGCAACCGTAGATGTTCCATAAGTTGTTGGATCAGTCACAACAGAAATTGTTCTAAAATCGTTTCCTGCTAAAATATCATCATTCTCTGCACCTGTCAAAGCTGCTCTCATAACAACATAATGTCCACCTAACTCATCCACAGCATTATAACCATGTCCATTTTTGGGTCCAATTACAACCGATACTGCACCGTCTGATCCACTTCCCATATCAGAAGCAGATGTAAGTGCAACATCAGAGAAAGTATATCCTGAATCAAGATTTACCGTGCCGTAAGTATAACCAGTACCACCAGCATAAACAGTTGTATCTGATCCAGCTGAAAGACCAAATGAAGCAATCGAACCACTACTAACAACAATACTTACAACTGCACCAGAAGAAGTTCCTTGACTTGTTCCATCCCCATATACCGCAGCATAGAAAGTACCATTTGTATAACCAGATCCAGCAGTTATAACAAGACTTTCAATTGCCCCATCTGTTGCAGCAGCAGAAATGGTAGTATCTGTAGAAACTGGCATAAAATCTGTGGTAAGGAATTTTGTATTTTCAGAAGCAGTAATTGTGTACATATATTTAAGTGTGTATCCACCAAGTTCAAATGGACTAGTAGAAGTGGATGTTGGTTCTGCACCAGAATATACTGCGCCGCCATTGTTATCTAAAACTTTATAAACTCTATTATCAGACGTTAGAAAGAAGAAAGTTGACTGATATATAGTTGATGCTCCAGAGGTTGTTAGATTTGATGAACTGACATTGTGTTCATACATATCATATGCCGTGGAATTGGTCCAATTTCTACGAGGAATAGCATAACTCACATCAGTAGAAGCAATATTTTTTAGACCAATTGCATGATCCCAAGCATAATATTCAGTAGTAACATCATCAGCAGGAGTAGATGGAGAATCATCTGTTCCCCCTGATGTTGCCGCAGTAAAAGGCGTGGTTTTACCAATCATAAGATAATATTTGTTGGCAGCAGTTTCACTGAAAGATTCGTAAAACTGTATTGCCTGATGGCGTCTAAATTTTTCTGTTATAATTGCTGACATATTTTTTTCCCGTTTGTTTATACTATTTATAAGAAAAATTTGAAACAATAGTCGAAATTGAAACTTTCAACTCGTATTGTCAATTGACGGTAGTCATTACGCCTGACGTGACTTTTGTAAGTGCCATTACTTATTCCTCCTTTTGTACTCTATTTATAAGTATTTAGATGCGATACAATTGGGTCCATACTGACCATCTTCAAACCAATCAGATTGTTGAACAAATCCGGCACTTTTATATGCCGGTAACGCACTTTCTCTAGGAACTGTCCACATCCAGTGGCCACCTTTGCGTTTTGCGTATTCTAAACACCAAATTAACACCACACTAGAATATTTTTGTCCTCTAAAATTTGGATGAACCCATAATCCTCTTGATCTCCAATACTTAAACATACCTTGAGCATTACTATAATAACAACTGTTCACTGCAACTAACTCTTGTCCAGACCTAATACCAATAAATGTAGGTTCGACTTCTTTGGCCATTTGTTTGTCTTTACCAAGTTTTCTCTTGCTCCGAACTACCGACCATTCCCATGTCCACTCATTTGCTTTTGTAACTCCATTCTTCTTGTCAGGCCACAGTTCTTTCTCCCATACCTCTTTGATTTCCTCGAAACTTATCTCTTCGACAAAATTAAACATAATTCTTAAACCCCTCCCATTCATGGGGTTTATTCATTCGGTGAGTAAAATGAACAAGCTTAATGTCGGGATGAAACTCACCACCCAAATATATGTACTCATTTCCTGTTAATTCTCTATATTTTCTTGCCAATTGCACGTTCCATTTAAACATACTTCGTTCATAAATTATATCTGTTCCAGTGACCCAACGAGTAAACCATTCGTCAGGCAAAGTAACAACCTCAAGCTTCTCTTTTGCAGAATCTTCAACAAAATACTGTTCACCATTTACTGGGCCATTTGTAGTTCCATTATCAATGTAATATCGTTGCCAACCATTAATGTTTGACATAAATTTATCATAGATGTATTTACATTCTTTTGGGTAGTATTTAAAAAATCCACCATTTATCTTATATTCATTTTTTGAAGTGTCTCTCCACCACCCAGGCATAGCAAGAAATTGGCCGGGTTTTATTGGATAATCAAATATTTTTTCATAATCCCCCAAAAGGAGAATATCTATATCTATAACACAAATAGGTTCGTCAATATCCTGTTGCATTGCCCACATCTTATTCCACTGTAACGTAACTTTAGAATCATATGGCTCCCGTATCCAGACTATCTCATAGTCTGAAAGTTTATTCTCTAAGTATGTCTCATATTCTGGGCCATACTTGTCGCCTATTCTAACTGCAAATATTTTCATTATATTTATAAGTATTTAGATGCGATACAATTGGGTCCATACTGACCATCTTCAAATACCAAACATCGTTGTCTCTGCACCAATCTACAATCTGTTTATGACTCATTTGCCTATCACCATAAACCTCTCCATACCATTGTCCAGTGTCTTTGTTCCACTATACATTACATCCACAAACTCGGCTTGCTCTGCGAGTTCTTCTGGACCACTTACACAATTAATGTGGTCATCATATTTATCCTCGTTGGTCGATTGTAGAACATAGACGACATCATTGAAGAAACCTCTATTGAGTTTCTTAAATCTGGTCATTGGAAACATGTGTTCGCAAGAAGTATTGATAATCATATCAGGTTTGCTTTTGAACTTGATGTTAAATATGGAGTCAAACATTACATTGGTCAAATAACATTTATATGTCTCATCCTCTTTATAAGATTTATTAAATTTGTAACTTAGTTTTTTAACATCTGGGTCGATTTCGAAATTATGAATTAATCTAACACCATGCTCAACTAACAGAGGGACTATAAAATTAGCATACCACCCACCAAGAAGAACAACTGACTTTGGAAACAGCATAAGTTCTGATAACTCGTTTACAATCCACAACTTACACTGCAACTGTGAATATGTGCTTGCATCTCGCACACGCCACTCACAATGTTGCATGTCCTTACTGACGGCAGCCCTGGCTGACTTCCAATCTTCAGCTGTATTAACTGTAAATTTTATATGATCTACCATAGTTCTTTTATCTCATCAGTATTAACACCCTCAATCTGTGTGCTATTATTAAATAAACAAATTTTGTGGTCTTCTCTTATTTTCTTTTTCTCCATATCATCAGGAAAAATATTTCCCTTATACCATGAATATATATCTCCCTGTGGAAATCCTTGCAAAAATCCTTCATCTTCTTTCCAAGGATCATACCAATGGTGGGCAAAGTAGTTATCCAAGCTTGGGTATGTAAAAAAGATTAACTCTTTATTTAATTTAACATGCTCCCACACTGGCACCATCTGTCCTTTACTCCACAAAATAGTTGATGAGTTTAGGGGTGTTGATTTATATTTTGCATAGTTTTGTTTAACCATGTGAATATCATTCCACCAGCCACGAACAATCCAAGGTTTGACGTTAGGTAAATCAAAAAAATACTTTAAGTCTTGATGAATGATAACATCAAGGTCGAGGAAAAGAAACTTGGATTTATCTGGAAAATATCTATTGTCGCCGGGAATTTGTCCGTGACTAAACATATGGCACTTACGATACGCCCAGAAGAAACCACGGTCCTCATCATAAAACTCATCTAGTGTAGTTGGAATTGGAATGTGCCAGTCTTTTACTGGTTTGTCAGTAAAACACCAGAACTTAAATGGAACAGAACAGTTTGCCTCGCATTGTTCTTTCAACTTCTCAACATAGGAGTCATCATACTTATCTCCCCACTTAATGCATAATATTGTGTTCATAATATAAATCCTAGAAGAATGCTGCGTATGCTTTGATAGCCTCCACAGGAGTCTCGGCCTTACGAATTTCAGTTTTGGCTTTTCTCTTCACGCTGTTCTTAACAGCATCTTGTTCAAACATTTTCAATTTCATCTTGAATAAAACGTCTTTATGATCATTATTTTCTGGATCAAATTCAAAAAGCATATTCAAAGACCCTTGAACCAGATCAGGATCAGTTCTTCCTTCAGATTTTAATAATACCCTACGGAATTCATCACGATATTGTTCATTTCGTGCTTTTGTTGATTCATCAATCTGTTCATAAGACCATTCTTTTAAAAGGTCTTGAAATTGTTCATCATCCTCATCCACTGACAAATGGTGAGACAGTATTTCTATTCCCTTTTCCAAATATGCTGGATCATCGGGTTCCCAAAGAATTTCAACGCTAGTCAACTCTGGATTAGAATAACAACAATCAACAATTTTTTCACTAAAAACCGCCATTTAATTCTCCTATGTCTTATTTATACGCAAAGCATACGTTGTTATTGTAGCCGCTGAACCATTTGGAAATTCTTGTGATCTATAATCATCAGGTCCAGCTTGTAATTGTTGGTAGTCACCAGAACCATTTAATTTAGTATCAACCATACCACTGCCTCTAGTATTTCCACCAGAGGTGGCCACAGTATATGTTATTTGATATCCAGCACCATCTTCTGATGCAACTTCCCTTATCCATTCTGTAAATAATGCTTCTATTTCTGCTTCTGAATATTGTTTTAGATTGTTGTCACCATCAATATACACTGGACATTTTTCATTACTAAAGCCTGGATCAGAAACAGTCCTACGATGCAGATAATAATTTGTAATAGTAGTAGGTTGATCTAATGTCTCTGGAATACCAGCAGCAGAATATGCTCCAGTGTTAGCCCTTGTATCAATAAACACTGGTGTAGTAGAAATATTTGTATAATTTGAAGCAGCAGTTGAAGAAGTCGTGATAGTATAAGTTCCCCCCGTAGTTGCTGACTCCGTACCAGATATTAATTTATCAATAGCAGGAAAAAGAAATGTATCTTTTACATCCGCAAGAGTCATCGCTTGAATAGTACCACCAGTATTCGTTTGATATACTGGCCATGTTTTTCCTGAGTCTGCCGTCGGTGATATGGAAGCATTTGCTTTATGTATTCTATCATAAGATACTGTAACCGTACTAGGCTCTGCTGTTGCATCTTCTGTAACAAAAGAAGAATTGTTTGTAGATGCAGCACCCGCTTGTAATCTTGTATCACTCATAGCATCAAGATTACCAGCAGAACCAGTGTCTACAGTCAAAGTAACAGATGGATTTGTACTATAAAGATAACAAATGTAATCCACCCAAGAAGTGACCTCAGCGGTTGACATTTCTTCTAAATCATTACTTCCATCTAAAAATAGGGGTGCTCTAACTGTCATTTTATGACATACCTTTATAGGGGTGATCTAACTGTCATTTTATGACATACCTTTAATAGTTTTCAACGTACTACCACTGGAATCTTTAATCAACAATGTGGCACCCGCTGTTGCAGTAACCGTACCAGAAACTGTAACGCCGGTTGATGTTGTCTCAAATCTAGCGGCGTTATCATAATAAAGTTGAACGGAGCCATCCGTATTGAAGTTAGCCATTTCTTCGCCGGTAGACTTTTGTAGAGCAATTAAAGCACCATCTGATTTAAGGTATAAACCACCAGCGCCGGACTCTTGAATCTGACCCGTATGACCTATGTTCTCATGGTAAATCTGTAAATCAGAACCAGTGCCAAATATTGCCTTTGCGCCGTCAGGAAACAGAATGTCATCAGTACCAGT